>Ga0214543_1004593_pt1 | contig 26045 bp, 9 predicted proteins | sample CNSS2metaG_FD_160094 | JGI IMG/M metagenome (GOLD analysis project Ga0214543, IMG submission 160094) | Root nodule microbial communities from cowpea collected in UCLA plant growth center, Los Angeles, California, USA - CNSS2 | ecosystem: Host-associated > Plants > Roots > Nodule | place: USA... | reverse complement strand
TGTACAATATGTCAAGTCGGTCAGGCGGTCTCACAGGTCAATGAGCAACCACGTGGCATTATTAAAGGACCATCGGTCAAACGAATAGCAGATACAATGGCAGACCATCGGTCGAACGAGTAATAGACAAAATGGCAGACCACCGGTCAAACGGTTGAATATATGAGTCACAACTTAACCATACTCCTTGCCTCAGGGGGTCCATCGGTCCATCGGTAAAGCAACAGCGGTGGAACTCCTTGCCTCAGGGGGTCCATCGGTCCATCGGTAAAGCAACAGCGGTGGAACCCCTTGTCTCAGAGGGTCCATCGATCCATCGGTAAAGGATTAACGAGGAACCTTCCAACCTCAAGAACCCATCGGTTCCTCGGTAGAACAAGGGCGACGAACGTATGTGAGCACCTTTCGGTTGATCGGTAAAACACAGATTGTCAGTGGAAAACATAGCACCATCAACCAAGTCACGCGACCATCGGTCGCACGGTTAAGTGACCTAAGACATCAATTATCGGTTAAACGAGTTACTAATCTTAATTAAGAGTTTATTGGGCCGTGATTAAGAAACCCTAATTACAGGCCCATGTCGAAAACTATAAATAGGGCCCAAGGGCAGGTTGGTGAAATTAATTAATTACGCATTTATTACAACTGATACCCTGAAGCACCGATCGGTCCCTTCTAACTTAAGCATCGGAGTATTTTAGACAGGTACCCCGATCGCCATCCCAACCGATCGAGCTGAGGAGTGGATTTCGCTGAAGTTATTGGAGAGGAGGAAGATATCGTGAAGTTTAGTAAGTAGACCATCGGTCCCTACACCCGAAACACTGATAATAACAATTTTATGAAGTTAAGGAGTTAAAAACGGTTTAAATCACAAATAATATATAGTATTTCAAACGATTCTGAGCTAATGGCGACGAAGAATGTTTAAAAAAAATGATCGATTAAAAATAAATAACAGCAATAGAATTTGACTTGTCAACTTTAGGAACTCGTTGAACATCAATGTTTTTATAGATGACTAGTCATTGTAAAAAGTTTTCTACTTTAGCGTCTTGAAGTTCAGTCATGTTAATGCAACAGAAAGTCATAAACCATGCTTTAAAAAGAATCCTTTTATCACTCGAATTAAGCAATAAATAACTATTTATTTAAAAAGTGTCAATACTTAATGGGACAAAAATATTATTATGGTTTATTTGTTATTATTCTTGAAACTTATACCTTGTTTAGTTGAAGCTAAACTAAAATGCGAGAAGATAAATAATTTTAATATTATATTCCTTTCTTTTGTTTGGTTCACATGTAAATGAGAAGAAGAAACATTGGTGCCAACTATCATAAATTATTGACTCCTTTCAAATTAGAAAAACAATCATTATATAAAATGATAGGTAAAAACAACATCCTCTTCTAAGTTCTATATAATCTCTCTAAATTTATTGATATTAATACCATTTAAGTATATATTTTACTCATTTCAAATATTCTTCTTACCAACCAGAAATCCAAATTTTTCTGTTTTTCTTTCCTTCTCTTTTCTTTTCTAAATAAAGCAAAGACAGGATTTTATTGTCTTGGAATTAATAGAATCATTTAAAATATTGTAAACTTTCTTTTACTTGAAGCTTACGAAACGTCATTTTTTTTAAATCCTAAATCCTCAAACCCTAATTACATGTATTCTACAAATTCTTTTAAATATTCAATAATTTATTAACTTTAAGATTTTGTATATATTAAATATATTTAACTTTAAGACTGAATATTTAATTGACCAGAAAAGCTTGAAGATCACAATTAAATATAATCCAAACTAAACAAATTCTATGTTATTGTGCAATATTACATATATAACATAATTCGGATGTTCCTATTATTTTAGTTTCTTAATGATGATACTAATACAAATTATACTTATTATTTGTAATGAGAAAATCATTAAATACCAATTAATTTAGAGATGAAAAATAATTAATTATTATTATATTGACTAAGTTAGAAACTATTTTATAAACTAAAAATGATTAATATCTAAAATAGTTCTCGATAATTAATAAAATAAATTATAATTGATTATGAATCAAAGTCTAAATTGATCTTCAACTAGAACTATTAAAATTTTGAGTAAGTAGTAAAAAAAGCTTATCATTAAGTACTTAAAAAGGGAATTATCTTTATTCTAGATCGTTCATCTTACCGTCAAATTAGTGATATGGGGCATTTGTGTTCTATTGAAACTTTGTTGAACATAGTCATTACACATTCTACATTTAACAAAAAAAAATTAAAGAAAAAAAACAATTCCTAAATCATGAGATTTTAAAATGGAAACCCTTATTTCATTGTAAATGAAATGGACACAACACAATGCAAAAACCCTAATTGAATCGACCTGCAACATTCACTACTAACATATTATGAGTTATGGATATACTTGTCGCTCCACGAGATGAGTTGCAGCTTCGCAGTTGCAAACAGTTTAGGCGAAGCCGACGAAGCAACTGCCAAAATCATCCTTCCATCTCGTGACATTCATAGAGAAAAAACAGTTGTCCTTAACAGAAGATTACAAAAAAACAACAATGTTTACTATGTTTTTTAAATTCAAATGCAAAACCCTAATAAGATTTCACACTATGTTTGTGTTGAACTACTATTTTAACAGTGTCTTAAGTAAAGGTCAAAACGAAAAAGAAGTAATATATATTAGAGTTAAATATTATGGTTAAATATGTTTTTGGTTTTTAACTTTTATTAAATTTTAGAATTAGTCTATTTCAAAACTTTGAACCAATTTAGTCTTTCATCTTTCGAAATATATGGATTTAGTCATTTAATAAAATTTTGTTAGGTTTATTTGATATTTTGTACGCATGTTATTTGAGTTGTTTATATTATTTGATACATTTTTCTTTAATGTTAAGTCAAATACTATTATGAAACGCGCTTGAAATATCAAATAAACTTAACAACATTTGATTAAAATGAATAAATCTACATATTTCGAAAGATGAAGAGCTAAATTGGTCTAAAATTTTGAAATGGACTAATTCCAAAATTTAGTGAAAATTAAGAGACCAAAAACATATTTAACCCTAAATATTAATATTTCTTTGAAATTTTGTCTGAATTTAATTTTTCGATTTTAGAAATATGTAAATTTAGTTTTTAAACGTATTTTATGATAGAAATAATTGGATTATTTTGTTCATTTTATTTGACGTTTCAAACGTATTTTATGATAGAAATAATTGGATTATTATACTGTCTGACATATTTTCGCTTTAATATTAATAAAAAGATGTATTTGAAATATTAAATTAAATCTACGCATTTTTAATAATATAAGACTAAATTAGTTGAAAGTTTAAAAAAAAAAAAAGTTAGTGAGTGGGGATGGAGGCCGGTTTTTGGAAGCGAGGTTGCAGGCGGGTGCATTAATGAAGGGAGGAGGAGGAAAAGCGAGAAGAGTGTTTGGGCAGAAAGAGATATTTGATATGTATTGCATGTTGGGTCTTGGAAGCTCCTGTGCCTGTGGTTGCTGTGACATGCATGCATCATCCCCTACACCACGTGAAACAGTTTTCGTCAGAAGAAAAAACCCCTTTTCTGCCTCTTTGCTTCATCTACCAGATAGATCCTGCCCCCACTACTTTCAAATTCCATCACGCCAAAAACAAAACCTATATTATGTAAATTTTCTTTATTTTTTCAATGTTTATCGTTTATTATCTATATAATCTTAATGTCATGCTTTCTTATTTATATTCTCACTATTTAGTTCTTCCTTTACAACATTAATAAAATAGATTTAATATTTTGCTTTCAAATATATAGATACCTCAGAAAAAACAAAATAGACTTATTAGAGCTAAATGTTGACTCAACATTGGTTATTTCTTGTACAGTTATAACGGCCACAAGTGACTATAACTTGTTGGCATGTAGATGAAGATTGCTTTGTTTCAAACAAAGTTTTGAAGAGGTTATCTCATCACAAAGAAGTTTCACAAAATAACACTTATAGTAAAATGATAGCAAATCCATTTTATATGATGTGTTATATATAAGTGAGATGCAAATTTCACCTTACAAACTGATTTTGTGGGATTTAATTAAATTTAAAATTCACTTCTAACATGATATCAGAGCTAAGTTAGAACCTATAAGAAACTTTTTTGGACATTGCATGTCATTAGTTTTGAAACGCAGTACCTAACATGTGGTCTGTTGTGTTATTTATAGGCTTAGGTTTTGGTTTTGTTTTGTTATGCTCTATGGTCGGCCTTGTGTTTCTCATTTTTGGGTCATTTTTCTGGTTGGCCCATTCACAGCAAAATCAAATGTGTGACTGCGTACTACTGTGGCAATTGCTTCCTACACCCATACAAAATTCTTCCTGCACCATATCATTCAAAATAAATAATTCTGGAATATTTTTTCTGGAGCCTCTTTTACTACGGATCCGAGAAGAGTTTTGAGGAGGTGGATTAAGAGATGTGATGTGGTGCAAGAAGCAACACCCTACTACTGTGAGTAAAATTTATTCGATTTATTAAATATTAAAAGTAAAAAAAATGAAAAAGAAAATGAGTTTAAATATCTGGGTTCATTTTTGATTAGTTAATTTGAGAGTATTGAATAGTGGTAAATTGTTGTATGAGTTCCATGATCAACATGTCTCCAACACAAAAGTTATTAGCAACTTTGATTTGTTGAAACACAACATCAGATGTTGTTGACTCATGGCTAACCTTTTAACACCCCCTCTATGACGTATGTTGTCGGTGAGATACTGAAAATTATAGCACTCTTTGGTAAGTGAGTGGTACTTATCTGCGCCTAACTATTTCTTCTTTTAATTCATTCCAAAGCAAAATATTCAACCAGATTCAACTGCTACTCTTCCATCTGCAATTTACCATCAAAGGAAAACTTTTAAATCTATGACTGTGACTGCATCACCATTTTACATGAATACGTGTTTTTATATTTGCTTTTCTGGAACAGAACATGTATGACATCAATGCAACTTTATTGTCCGTCACTGATTATTAAAACCACTTGGCTCTGATTTTTAGCTTTGGAAATACATGAGATCGCTATTAGATTGTATTTGTTAAAATTATAATTTATACTTATTCAATTACAATAAGTTTAACCTGCTATCCTCTCTAATTTTCTTCAAAGAAAATGTGGTTCACATCAAATTAAATAATTACACTAATGTATATACATCTATTATTCAACAATTTTTTTTTATTAAAATCAACATTATTTTTAAATTATTAAAAAATATCCCTGCATTAGTGAGGTTGTAATTCAAGTTACTTGAAGGAATGAGCAAGGTGTCATGTTAACTAACAATTTATTGGCCACAAATAGAACGAAATTTTGGATGGTGTGTGTTTGTTTTAATTTTAATTTTTGACATGATTGAACCAACAACACTTATATGTCATGCATGTTAAAATTAGAAATATAGATTTAAAGTTTAAATAATTTAGTAAATTTGAGTATTTTTAATTGAATTTTTATTAATTTTTTTATTTGTTGGATACTAAAAGATGTTGTAGTTTTTAACTGAGTTTTTATCATTTTTTTTTTATTAATTGGGTGACAATTTTTATCTTATCTCATTATTTTATTTTTTTACTCCACATGTTAAAAAACATGAACTTTTGTGATAATATAAAATTATATTGTGGTTAACACAGGAGAAGTTACTTTTATTATTTTCTAAGAAAATACGGTGGATAATGAGATCATTATGATTTCGATGACTTTTATGTCATCACCTACACTAAGAAATTATCGTTATTACCACCATTGATGTAAGTATATATGGAGGTCGTCATGCTTCTTATTGCTAAGGATGACAATGGAGAGGGGGTGGATACGAATTCAACTAATTCTCATATTTAAAGTAAAAATTTATTTTCATCATCATACTTAATGACTATAAAATTTTTGTTTTATTCTCATTCCTATGAGAGAAGTGGTAAGCACAATTAAAAATACATAATACTTATCTTTTTCACTCATACAAGAGTTTGGAACGTTCATGTAAAAGTCTAGAAGGAAAGTAATCGATATACATAAATGCAAGTTGTTTTTTTTATGCGGGTAACAGATTAATCCGTGCGAGTTGCGGGTTATGTAGACTAGGTTTTTGCAGGTCGGCCTGTCGGGTCAAGCCCACATTGTCACCCCTAGTCCTGGTACCCCATTTAAAAATTGAGTGTTACCTATATCTAGTCATGTGAAGATCTCTAGTTAAAATTGGGACAAATTCAAATAAAGTCTGTAGCAATGAGTTCATTTGTCATTGCTATCGATGATTTCCACATCATCATTTATTGTGACTACGTAATGTCGTTGTCACTGTCGTAGATGTAAGTGACAACAATAATACCTTATTATCCAACATGTTCTCATTTAAAGAAAAAATATCACTTATCATTTTATATTAACCATAAAATCATTTTATCTTAACTAGAAAATCTCAAATCTCTTGGAAACAATTAAGTAAAGTGACAAAGTAAAATAATAGTCATATTACCTAGTTAATTAATAAATAAGTTAAACAAGATAAACTCAATTGACAAATATAAATATTTTAAATGCTAAAAAACATTTTTTTATAGAAACTCAATTAAAAATATCAAAACTTAGAAGAGAATTAAACTTTACTTATAAAATGTGATTCATATTCAATTAAATAACTACACCAATATAATACAATATATATATATATATATATATATATATATATATATATATATATATAAAATACATATTTTACTTTGATTCAACAAATTTTGTTTGAAATCAATATTATTAAAAAATACATCAGCATTAGTAAGGCTGTAATTGAAGTTACTTAAAGAGAATGAACAAGGTGTGATGTTAACTAATAACTTGTTGGCAAAAAAATAGTATAAATTTATAGAGGATGAGTGTATCTTTCAATTTTAATTTTTGGTATGATTGAACCAACATTACTTACATGAAGCATCACTTGAAATGTGAGAAAGATAAAGTAAAGATGTTGAGAGGCAAGAAAATCTTGTGCAGAATCAATGCCTCTACTCTACTCTACAGGGATTGCAAGTTCTAAGCCAAACAAACTCAATCATTATAGTCTTTTCATGCACCAATACTCATTCAACTTTTCAACAAACATTTTTGGCTGCTTCTTCTGTGGCGTAGGAATTTCGATATTTTTTATAACAAGTACAAACCCAAGTTAAGAAAAAAAAAAATATGAACGAATCAAACGTTTCCTAGAACATATAAAAAAGAAACCCTTGTGACTAAGCTTTTTTAGAAGTTACGTAAGAAAATTTTACAAAAATTTGTCAATAATTTTAATAGATGGTAGCAAAGGAGAGGTTTGTTTGAATGTTTGGTTTAACTCGGAAGGAAGAAAAAGTGGTCATATTTTGGATCAAAGGAGAGGGACAGAGCACATGTGGGTTGGTATCAGTGTTCATGGCATATAAATATAATAAAGAAAATAAATAACATCAATTCACATGTCACACACACATACACCATTATATTTTAAAAACTATATTAAAAACTAAAATGATACTATTTATGCGAAAGTGGTGTATGAACAACAGAAAAATGATGCTTCAACAAGAAGAAATAATATCTGAGAGGGAGAATATAAATGTAAAAAATATTTTTTGTTAAAGTGTCATTTTTTAAATAAAGAAATAAAAAAAGGTGATCTAAATCCACAAATGAAATTGAGATCCTACTTGTATATGGCAATGGCGAGTGAGTTGATGTAAAACATTGAGTGAAACATACTACTCAGACTGATATTTAAAGGAATATAATTGAACCTTTTTCTCTATGCTTTTTTGCTAATTTTTAGGGTTTCTAAATCTAAAACTTAGGTTCCAATCTTCAGATGGAGACAGAAAATGATGTATGGTCATAGACAAACGAAAACGGTATGTTGAGTATCGATTCTAATAACTTTTTTTACCATCGCATCCTACGTCAAAATGTAATTTCATTTTATAATTTACTTCTTAAAATTTACACGCACAATTGAGAGGAAGAAAGTATCGTTTTCATTAAAATTGAAAATACTCACTTTTTCAAATTCCCTCCAAAATACTTTTTTCTTATTCTTTTTCGAACGTTAAATTATTAATTTATATATTATACATTATTAATTATTAATTAAAATATTATTAATAATTTCAATTAATAAATCATCTTCATTTAATTTTAATAAAAATAAATATGAATTGAGATATAAAGATGATTAATGATAAACTAACTATTTTTAATAATTGATTTAATGTTATATATTTACTCCAAATTACCAATTTTCTATTATAGATTTAAAAATTTTCTATTATATATTTAAACTATTTGATTTGATGTGATGACATTATACTGTAAATGAATTTTTTTAACAAAAGAGAAGTAACTAAATAATAAAATAAATTATAATAATAGTTTTTATTTCAATTTATAATTAATAATTTATGCTAAAACTTAATAATTATTAAATATGAATTATTTAATAATATAATAAATTGTAATAATAGGTTTAAAATTGAAAATGATATATATATATATATATATATATATAATATTTAATGAATTATGTGAATTTAAAGCATAATTAAATATGATACATTTTTTTATTTTTTTTATCATTTTACTTTATTTTTTACAAGGAAATAAAATAAAAACCATAAATTAGTTAAAACAGAATAACTATCTAGAAAACTAATTTAAAGTTGAAAAATTAAATTAAAAAAATTTAATAACTGATTTAATTTTATATATTTAATATAAATTACTAATTTCATGTTTCAGATTCAAACTATTTAACTTGAAAGCATAACACTACTTAAATGAAAATTTCCAATAAAAAAGAGTAATTAAATAATACAATAAATTGTAATAATAGTTTTAATTTAATTGTAATAATAGCAATTCTAAACATGATGAGTTTGGGTTGATTGCTTAACTTAAATCTCATTGCACAAGAAAGTAAAAATAACATGTTACAACTAATCTTCAACTCATGCTCTATTAAGTGTATATCTGTGGTACACATTTTTTTCACAACAATAAATCCTGCTGTGCAATAACACTTAAACATCAACCAAACCCAAGAAGTTTGAGATTACTATACAAACTTAGAGTTAGTAGGCACTTAATGGATCATGAGTTAAGAGTTAGTTCTAACATATTATTATGCAATAAAACTTAAACTAAGTGATCAACTAAATCCAAGATGTTTGAAATTGTTATTATTACAATTATATTAAAACTATTATTACAATTTATTATATTATTTAATTACTTTTTTTGTTGAAAATTTTCATTCACATTATAATGTTATCATTTCAAGTTAATTAATTCAAATTTAGAACATGAAATTAGTAATTTAGATTAAATCTATAAAATTAAATCAATAACTAAACATGTTTAATCCATTTTTTTAACTTTAAATTAGTTTTCTAGGTAGCTATTCTATTTTAACTAATTTACGATTTTTATTTTATTTCCTTGTAAAAAAAATAATAAAATAAAGTAAAATCATAAAAATAAAATAATAATAATATTTAATTATTCTTTAAATTCATATCATATATATATATATATATATATATATATATATATATATATATATATTTCCAATTTTAAAACTATTATTAAAATTTATTATATTATTTCCATTTTATTATATTATTAATTAAAATTTCATAATTACTAAGTTTTAGCTCAAATTATTAATTATAAATTGAAATTAAAACTATTATGATAATTTATTTTATTAGTTAATTACTTTTTTCCGGTTGAAAATTTTCATTCATAGTATATTGTCATCACATCAAATCTAATAATTTAAATTTGTAATATGATATTTTTAAGTCTATAATAGGAAATTGGTAATTTGGAGTATAACATTAAATCAATTATTTATATTAGTTAGTTTATCACTAATCATCTTTATATCTCAAATCATATTTATTTTTACTAAAATTAAATTAAAATTATTTATTAATTGAAATTATTATTAATATTATAATTAATAATATATAAATTAATAAATTAATAATGTGACGTTCGAGAAAGAATAAGAAAAAATCATTGTGGAAGGAATATGAAAAAATGACCTTGTACAATTTCAAACAAAACAACACTTTCTCCCATCCTGTTGCTAGTATGAATTTTAAAAGGTAAATTATAAAATTGAATTAGAATTTCACGTGAGATGCCAGATCAGATAATAAAAAAAGTTGTTAGAATTGATAGTCAACATTTGGTTTTCGATGGGCAAAACACAACATCTATGTAAAATTCATGGCAAAATATTTGTAGAGTTTGAGCTCTATATATATGTTACACACACTATCCTCTTGCGTAGCACTCACTCCAGACAACAAAAAAGTGCAGTAAGATGAACAACCAATTATTCTATGCGAACCTTGTGCTAGCTTTCTTACTCTCATCTTACCATGCTCTTGCTCAGACTCAAAATTTCAATTTGCCACTCAAAGCTGTGAATCTTGGAAATTGGCTCGTTATTGAGGGGTGGATGAAACCTTCTCTCTTTGATGGAATACCCAACAAAGATCTTTTGGTATGTTCTTAATCTTTCTTTTGATCTTTTCTATCACAAGTCAAATTATTTGTTTATAGATAACATTCTTTTGGTGATTTCAGGATGGAACTCAAGTGCAGTTAATGTCAACCAAGTTACAGAAATATCTGTGTGCAGAAAAAGGGGGAGGAAGTATTGTTGTTGCCAACCGCACCAGAGCTAAGGGTTGGGAAACGTTCAGGGTTGGTTCCTCTATTCATACATTCACTTTCAAGAGTTTTATTTCTTACACGATTACAATTTTCTGTAACCATGAACAACGCAGTTGTGGAGAGTCAATGAAACGGCCTTCAATTTTAGAGTTTCTGGTAAGCAATTTGTGGGATTGGCAAATCAGGATGAAGGAAACAGTTTAGTGGCGGATTCTGATTCACCAAGCGACAGGGAAACATTTGAGATTCTGAGGAATGATGATGAACCAAACAGGGTTCGCATCAGAGCATCAAACGGTCTATTTTTACAGGTACTTTGTTGGTGTTATTAATGTTACTGTTGAACTAACTCTCGTGACCACTTTGTAATGTTTGTATGGTGTTGATATTGTTTTTGTTTATCAGGCCATATCAGAGACTGTGGTGGTTGCAGATTATGAAGGATCGAGTTGGGATGATAATGACCCTTCGGTGTTCAAGATGAATGTTTTGACAGGAAGCATCATAAGAGGGGAATACCAAATTACAAATGGTTATGGCCCAGACAAAGCCCCAAAAATCATGCAGGATCACTGGAACACGTATATCACTGAAGATGATTTCAAGTTCATGTCAGAAAATGGGTTAAACGGTGTGAGAATTCCCGTGGGGTGGTGGATAGCTCAAGACCCAACACCACCAAAACCGTTTGTTGGGGGATCCTTGGAAATGCTGGACAATGCCTTCACATGGGCAGAGTAAGACCATTTAAGGGTCAATTTCGTTACCATGTAAAATTGGAAAAAAACCACTTTGTCTCAATAAATGTCACTCTTTAATGTCATTGCAGAAAGTATGGAATTAAGGTAATTGTGGACCTGCACGCTGCTCCAGGCTCCCAGAACGGAAAACCTCACAGTGCCTCAAGAGATGGATTTCTAGAATGGGGTGATTCATACATATCTGACACTGTTGCAGCCATAGACTTCCTAGCTCAAAGGTTTTACTTTTAATCTTTAGATAACTGTCACCGCCATTTTAGTATTTTTCGTTAAGTTCAATAAATTTCACATCGTTTAGAAATTTCACATCTCTCTCTGCAATCTAAAATATCTTTTAAGGACAACTGAAAAATATTTGTGCTGATTCTGTTTCAGATATGCAAACAGATCGGGTCTGGTAGCAATTGAGCTAATGAATGAGCCTCAAGGTGTGAATTTGGAAAGCCTGAAAAGCTATTATCAAGCAGGTTATGATGCGGTTCGAAAACACACGTCGAGTGCCTACGTGATCATGTCTAACCCTTTGGATAGAGAATCAAAAGTGCTTTTGTCCTTCGCTGGGGCTTTCAATAAAGTGGCCATTGATGTGCACTACTACAATCTCTTTTCCGATAGGTTCTCCAATATGAATGTGCAGCAGAACATTGACTATGTCAGAAAACAAAGAGCTTCAGATCTTAGTTCTCTCACCACATCTGATGGACCCCTCATTTTTGTAGGCAAGTTTTCTACTTTTTTGACATAAATGCTTTATCATATTCTTGGATTCGGTTATGCGAATTTCTTTTAAAACCTTATGTCCTAAGAAAACTATAGCATATGATGGTGGAATGTGCAGGGGAGTGGAGTGGTGATTGGAAAGTTGAGGGAGCATCAAAGGAAAGTCAACAAAAATTTATGCAAGCCCAGTTGCAGGTGTACTCTGGTGCAAAATTTGGATGGGCTTATTGGGCATATAAATGTGACTCTAACTCCTGGAGCATCAAGTGGATGATTGAAAATGGTTATGCTAAGCTTAGTTAGTGTGCCCTATGCTCACAAAAGAGTGTTGGGTATCCCAAATGGAAGTGTAATTTACAAAAATAAAGAAAACACAACAACATAGGAAGTTCAAGTTCGTCAAATACTTAATTAGTGACTTCAAAAACTCACACTCCCTAATATTGTTAATTGTACGCATGAAGCAACTGCACCTTTAAGTTCTTCAAATTCTTATACATTGATCCTTGTTTCATAAGGAATGGGTATTGTAGTAGTAATAAAAACTTTATTATGGTCTCTTGAAACTGTGTTGGGCTTCAAGATAAATTTCCATAAAAGCATTGTTGGGGGATATAAAACAAACCCTAAACTTTTGCTTGGGTTGGTTCGTAATATATTGATGTCAATTTTTCTTAGTATCTCTTCTAAAAAAATTTTATAGTGATATTAGAGTCGATTATAATTTACATGAGTATGATATAAAATAGATGAAAAATTCTAAATTTTAAGAATTAATTAGCACTAAAATACTCATGTTGAGAACGAGGTTTTACAATTGTGTGACGTAATTGTTCAATTAATATCATATCTATTGTTTACTTGTAATCATGCATTTGAAGCCCAGTAGAATTACTATAAGTGGACTAGTGGTAAGGTGTTACTTGCTAATAACACTGGACATGTTTAAAAACACACGAAAACTATAATTAGATTTGAAGATATAGATATTTAGAATATACTGCAATTTCTAATATTATGATCGGTATAATAATAAAAAAATGAACAATTTTTTTCAGAGATACATAATTAAGTGTGTCAAAATCATAATTTTTAGTCTCTCTAATGATAACACTTACACTTTTAGACGAGAAATTATTTTAAACAAGTCTCATTTTTTTCTCTGAGAGTGACAAGTACAAGTCAATATGATATCAAGTGTATATATTGACTGGAATGAAGAACTACTAAAAGGAATGGGGTTTTCATATTTCTTTAATTTTTTTAATATGTAATATTTCTTTTTTTTTTAACATGTTACATATTTTTCAAGTCAATTATAAATTATGCATAGGGGAGTGGTTTTTTTTTTCTTTATCTTTGCTGAATAAAACTTTGAATTTAAAAACCATTGCCTTTTGAAATCAAAATTTATAATTTGTGCAATATTCTTTGAATTGAGATTTAGAATATATGTTTCTTTTATGTAATACTTTCTTTAAAACTTGTCACCTTTACATTCATCTCATTGATTTAAACGGCTAAATAAGACCATTGATTGATTAAGTACTTAATTTATGTTAGAGGATATTTTTGTGAAAACAAAGAAATTGGATCAATTACTTTAATGAGAAAGTTTTTTGTATTATTATTAAAATGGGTTAATTTGCATTCGATATTACATTTCTAGATTTAAAAAAAATTACTTAAAAGGGTTAAGTTTTGTCTCGTATGATTTCATTTTAAAGAAGTTCTTAGAATCATGTGACTTTAATGAAGTCGTGAAAACAACGAACGAATTCTTCATTAATATGAAGTCGTAGGGGTCAGAGGTGACTTCCATCAAATTACCTTCACTAAATAATGTACTTAAATTTTTAATTAAGGTGAAGTCGTGACTATGAGACTTCTTCCAAAGCTAAGTCGTGATAAGCACCGGTGACATTTTTGAAATAAGATGCATTGAAGTCGTCATTAGGTGTGGTAACTTATTTGAAATAAGATACATTGAAGTCGTCATTGGGTGTGATAACTTCTTTGAAACAATTTTAACTAAAGTCGTCATTGGGTGTGACAACTTTTGCCAAAAACTAAGTTGAACTAAAATTGTTATTGAGTGTGACGTCTATGAAAAACTGAGTTGAACTGAAGTCGTGAATTGGTATGACGCTTTAGTTAAATTGATTTTGATTTCAAGTCGTCCTTCCATGATGACTTCAGTGCAATTGAATTTGAATTTGAATTCAAATTATATTTAAAAGTGGCGACTTCATATTTTCAGGATTAAAAATTTAGTGTAATTATTTTTGCTCCTAAAATTCTTACACGACTTTATTATTTTTTTTAACTTGCATGGTGTAATTTTTTATAAAAATTTGAGAGTTATAATTATTAATAATGTTAAAAGATAATATGGTATAAAATTTCCAAGGTTTAAAAAAAAGAACACTGTCACATTCAAGTCTTAATACCATACTCGAATTCTTAACAAACATGTGATTTTGTAATAAAATTAGCCTTCTTTAAAAGAAACAAATAGAGAAAGATGAATTTAAACTTTGAAGTCTATATTTAAATCTCATTAAAATTTGATACACTTATAAAATTAGGTGCCATTTTTAATGATGAAATAAATAATTTACTGATTTTCTATAAAAACATATAGTGAGGTCTAAGAAATTGAAATAAATTTACTGCCAATCTTGTGAACTTGGGCCACTTCATTCAAGTGTGCCCCATGCAATGTTTATTCACTAAAATGTTTGAGGTTATTTGCATCAATAATGTAACCATACTTCATGCACCTTTCAACAATAATTCTTCATTATTTGTCAATTATGAGTTCACTTTTTTTTGGGGCCACAACAAGATACCTATTTTATTAGCACATATATGACTTTCAACCATGCCCCCAATTATCTGTTACTAGAATCTAGACAGATTCCATGCAATTATTATGGATTCACAATAAATATTTTAGTCCATTAGGAAAAAAAAACAGCACGTGAAGAAGACACGTGCTGCTATTGAGATATTTAAGAAGTGTAAAAAATTATGAATGAGTCACATAACAATCTAAATTCACCTAAGAATTAAAGAATGTGATAAAATAATTTTTAAAATAAATTCCACCATATTAATAAACAAATATTGATAAAGTCTTGAAAATGAAAATGCCAGGTATCGATCCTGTGTCTTTCACACAGTAAATGAGTTCTCTACCATCTGAGCTACTTCCTCAAGCCTCCAAGGGAAAAAAGTCATTATATTTATAAAATATATTTACTAAAAATAGAAAAAAAAACTTTTGGAGATGCGGGGTATCGATCCCCGTACCTCTCGCATGCTAAGCGAGCGCTCTACCATCTGAGCTACATCCCCATGCCTTTTAATTCATAAATTTAATATAACTAGTAATATTGATGTTATTTTCTGATTCACTGGTGCAACCTGTTATCTCAGAGTCTGGTTCAAACTGAAAAAAAACGTGTCGTATTTTTACTTGTTGAGAGGAATAATTGCACTGGTAGTGTGAAATTCATGGCGAGATGAACAAAAAGTTCCTTCACACATTATAACAACATTGAAAACTTCAAAGTACACTCATCCCACTAAAGAAAAAAAAGATTTTAAAAGGTGATGATCAATGAGTGCTTTGATTAAAAAAAAAAGAGAGGAAAAATGATAGTACAAAAATATGAACAAAAAAAAAAGATCTGAGAATATTTAAACTGTTGTTGCATCTCTTCTGAAAATAATTTCACACAGTGAAATCAGATATTGAAGAACAGATGATTAGAGAATATTAATAATGCAAAAAAAAAAAACATGATATAGTTTAAAATTATTATATATGAGAAAAAAAATTGATGTTGTAGGCTTATGTGAGAGACATTATAGTGATTAAAATGTGGAGAATGTCAGTGTTTATGGTATGGATTGGGCCAAATGGTCCAATCGCAGAGAGTGGACTCGTACAATAATGGTAACATCTATGCATTATGGATCCATTCCATTTTCTTCACGCGTTTATGATGTTGAAACCACCCATTTAGCTATCATGATGCCATGCTGTCTCATGTCTCCATCCATTATTGCTTATCTCTCTCATCTTCATTTTATTCTTTTTTTTCACAAAAAATAGGGAATAAAACTAATATTTATTTCATCCAAACCTCGTAAAATATTAAGGATATTTAGAATTTAGGATTCTCACACGATCAAATATAATAGAGCATTAACTTTGATCTATGGGAAATCATGTGAATATGCGTTTTTTTTTAATTTGTAATTGTGTGTGCTCTTTAACCACCGTTTCCAATTTATCTTTTTGCCTTTCTTTCTCTTCTCACATGTTCTTGATGTGTTATAGTGAAAAGAACCTTATGGTCAGATACATAACTCCAATCATTTTTATAAACTAACGTCCACCAAGTTTATTTTTAATTTATCTTATCTTTATTTTATTTTATTATCACTTCCCATAATAATAACTAATAAGTTTTTAAATTCTATTAAATCACAATTGACCCATCATAATATTTCAAATGAGTCATTAATAGAATTAATTCATCAATTAATTCTAACATTAGCAACATTTAAATTTGATCAATTTTTTATTTATTTTGGGTTTTGCAAACACTACACTCAAATTATTATATCTTGCAAATTTAGCATGTGTTCGCATGGGAGTAATATTAAATATTATGATTTGAAGCAACTAAGTCTATTTCCTGAATAAATACAATGTAACACAGCACTGATAGAACCTCTGCCTTAATAATGAAGTAGTTCCCTTCTAAACAACAATCAATAGTGTTAACCATTATTCGTTTTATATTTCATTATTCATTCAGTTCATTTAGACAAGCAAATAATTCATTCAATACAACTATTGAAGATCCCAACTTTGTAGTCCTTTGAAACAGTACTACAAATGTTTGTAGATGGACCAAGTATCTCTGGTTTAAATGTTTGTATTCCAAATATACTCCATAATTGCCATTACCTTTTATGAAGAACTGTGGGTGATTATTGGAATATGTTTGTTCATGTGATGTGTGGTCCAAACCAGTTCTAGAAGTTAACACTGAATTATCAGTTCCAAGAGAGGCTCTGTTCAAAGCTTCCAAATACAGGTGACAGAAAAAGGTTAGAGAAAGTGAATTAAGCACAAGACACTTGAATAACTTGTATTATTTTACATGCGTAGATAGCCTGCTCTCAAATAAGTCGCAGGAACACAGACACAGAGATCGTAAGATCTTCAAATTCACATTTTGCAATAGATATCAGAAAAAGAGGGTATGGGATATAAGTTCAGTTTTAGGCACAGTTAACCAAACTATCCCAAATCGTTACTCTCTTCTCCCTACTTCACTTGTACTCCAGTATCATGTTGTTCTCGGGAGCTAATCCAACACAAGCCCTCATGATATTTTCCAGCATAGCTCTCTGCTTTGATAAAGCATTCACCACTGGGGTACCAGGTGGAACCTGTATTGTTGCCACCACAATAATTACTTTTGCAACCTTCCAAAATTTCATATTATGTATAGATAGAGAATTTAAACTTACAAGAGGGGCCTTGGTCAGGTAACTGAGGATGGTGGCAACAGGGTGGAATGAGTGAAACTTGCCCTGTTAAAGCCATAATTGGTTGAGTCTTGGAAAGCGGAATATAACGAAAGTTGGAAATTGGAAGGTTAAGAGACATAATATGCATACCTCATTTTCAGCTTTAAACTGGATTCGAGTGCTAAGCTCAGCAAGAAGAACCAGGTCCAAGATAATAGGAGCAGCTAACAGTGAATCCTCACAGGTGTTGTGCAACACTATTGTGTTCTTTCCACCCATGAATATCTCTGAAGTGTACTCATCCATCGCCCTCTTGCTATCCCCAACGTAAGGCACATACTGCAAATTCAATAACCAGTAAACAAAAGAATCAGATAAACAACCGATTAGAGTGAGCATTAAAATGTGAAACAAAAGTTACCTTAATAACAACAACATGGTCAGGATGTTCGCCAGGTTCATAGAGGATGGCGTTGCTGTTGACCATGTCGTCAACAACATTGCTCTTGGAGATTTCCTTAGAGCGGAAGGTTTGAGGTGCTGAAAGATTCATGCCATCATTGTTTCCCAGATGGTTGTAACTCACTATTGATGTTGGCTGTTACTCATCACCAACACAATAAAAAACATCAATTTGCTTCTACTTTATTAGCAAGCATAAATAAATAAATAGTCCAATACAATACATTATTTTAATTCCAGTTAAGCATGAAAACAAAACGATTTAATAAATGATAGTCTGTCCTTAACCGGTGAAAGTAGGACCACGTGATAGGACATTAGTAAGAAAAACACCAAAAGATGTACCTTGATGCCTGCCCCCACAAGGAAATCCACCAACACAGATTTCATTTTGGTCTGTCCACTCTTAAAGTCATCTCCTCCAATCAAACTGTTCCTTCTGATGGCCAGATCAATCAGCCCTGATGACAACACAGCCAAAGTTCATCATCAATTTTACTTTTGCTTTAAATAAAAAACTTAATGACCCACATAATAATAATAATTAATAGTTAACAAGGAACCTGGGACAAAGGTGTTCTGAGGGCTTCCATTGATGAAGGGAACATTTTCCATGACACAAGCAATGGCATACAAGGTGGAAGGGGAAATCTCAGCCTCGTTCCTGTCCAAGGAAGCCAAGAGGTTTTCCTCGGTGTCGTTTAAACCCACAACTACGTTGCTGTACCTCTCTGTGTTGGCTGTCCAGAGGACAACCACCTTGTCAACCTTGCTCTTTTCCTTAAACTCCCTGAGTTTTCATGACAAATAGTGGATGAAACAAATTCTGTGAGTTTCAAACAGAGTATACAAGATGCTAACTAGTATGTGCATGCATATATACATATAGATGTAGTTATTTAGTTAGATTGATGCTGTTGGACTTACTTAATGTCTTTGATGATTTGTTGAACTTGTTCTTTCTTTGTGCCCTTGATGACGTTGTTGGCACGGTCTCCTTGGTTGGCAGCAATGAAATCGGGGTCAAAGATTCCAGGGAGTGGAGTCATGGATTCCATGTAAGGTCTCAACTGTTTCTGCAGGTCGATGTCAAACACCTTGGCCCTGGCCATGGCATCAGCCAGGTTCAAGTTGCTGATATCCCATCCCCCGAACACAATATCATCAGGGTTTACCTGCATAAATTAACACTCATGACCATGCATGGCTGGAGAAAAAGGTATAATTGATTTAAGAAGTTTTATGTTTCGACATGTTAGTATTATTAGTTCATGTCACTGATGTTTCCACCTTGTGTGGTCACATGTTTATACTGCGATGTACAGGGTATTTATTTAATCTATACAATTTAAAATAATTATATATTCACTTTAGTATTAATTTTTTTAAGAAAAATATGAGTTAATATTGAATTGTCAGGAAATTTAAAACAACTGTAGATATAATTTTTGAAATAATTATAATAGAAGTCAACGACAATAAAAAAAATACATTTACAATGTCGAAATTTAATTAATAAATGGAATAATTTTGAATACTTTAGGTTTTAATACTTATTTTTATTAAATAAATTAACAATGTTCATCTCCAGTTATTGTTTTCCTTTTTATCCTCCCTGGCTCAGTACTTTGTGGGCCTTGTTCACTTTTCCTTGATAAAGAAGCATTTCTCAGACAATTGAACTCGACAAAGGAAAATAAATAAAATAAGTGGGGTAGATAAAAAGAAAAAAAGAATATTATTCAGATAATTTCCTATAACATTTTAATAATATTTTAACAACAAGACTTTAGTGTGATATTAGTAACTGCTTTTGTTTTTATGTGGATAATTTATGTTAATTTCAATGGTTACTTTTAAAACAAAATATATGTTTTATTAGTATATTTTTTCCTACATCATCTTTCAATCATAAACACATATCTAAGCGTCTCAAAACAAGATATAAAATATTTATTTTGTGCACTTTAATCGTGGTTTTAGTCACAGAACATGCATGTTTATTAACCTATCGGTTTTTAATGCGTAAGAAAATACACACCACCAGTTATCCCTAATTTAGTTTTTTTTTCAACGTTAAAATTTAAAATTAAATATGAAGTTAATCTTTATGTAAAAATTTTTAATATGAACAATTTAGGTATGTTCATAAAAAAACTGATACAGAATCTAAAAAAAAATTGATTTTGACTTAAAATAATAAAAAATAATTATAATAATTAACATATTTTAGTTTAGTCCTAATTTCTTTTAATAGTTCTGAATTTTTGCACTCAGAAGTATTAACTTAATAGCAGAGAAAAGACAAAGAGTGATTAATTTCATTCCCTAAAGAGATGGTAGTATACCATTGGAAGCAGAGTCTTGAAAGGAGCATATATTTCCTCTCCTTGGAAAGACCCTACTCTGATGGCCGATGCCTGGGTCAGGGACCCAAAGTAATTGGCCTGTTGAATCTTGTCCTTTGTTGCCCATGAAATACCCCTGAGAATCATAACAACACGTTCATTGGTCACCATAGCCACAAATAATAATAATAATAATAATAACAACTTCCAAAAGTAATGGTTAGGAAAATCAAACTAACTCTCTGTTAGCAATAACACCACCGGTGAGGGTTGAGCCATTGTTTCCACCCCAACCCACAAGCATTACCCTAACAAACATCAAACAAACCAAATCAACAAAACAATCAATACAAATGATTCGAAATCAAAGGGAAAAGGGAAAAGGGAAAACGCAGAGAACGAACGAACGAACCCTAGTTTAGGAACACGAGTGTTAGTTTTAAATTCATATTTCACAGTTTTGGGCTTCACAACCCACTGATAAGTGCCATTCTTGTTCTCGTGAACAAGTTCAGTGGTTTCATAGTTGTACACAGACTCAATCTCACTCTCTGTGTACTTCACGTTGGGACTCTCGACCTTGAAACTCTGGATGAACATTTTTCTTGCTTCCAAAGGTGGAAAGAAAAACTCTCTTAAGAAGAAGAAGAAGCTGATGGGTGGTTGTGTGCAGTTTCACGTAGCGCATAACCTCAATATATAGACGAAGCTCAATAGTATGCTTCTTCACATGTCACAGAACGAGTGGTTCTCAGACCCAGACTAACACAATAATTGTCAAAAAAAAAAATATGTGCACTATTTTACAATTCAACAATTTCATTTAGTTATAATACAGTTACAGTATGTCAGTGTCAATTTGTGTACCTTCTCCTCATATTCAAATTTATTAATAATTATCTAAAAACGATATCTAATGGAAAGATGAGTGAACTAATAATATTTTTTTATTGACGCCATTATTATTCTGAAGATTGTACTGAATGTTAACGAGTTATTTTTCATACCTATGATATTTGTATTAAATACTACAACAATCATTTTAGTATCTAATATTGGTTAAAAAAAATTAATTTTTTAACTAGATTTTTTTTTTCGTCTACGAATGACTGGTTTTTTTTTTCGTTTTTAGTGAATTCTCGTATATTTTATGAAAAGTAAATTAAATAACATATTTTCAATGTTTTACAATTTTGAATAAGACTTCTCATTTTGGTAATATTATTTCTATTCCGCATTAATAACTAATTTTTAACGTGGTTTCATTATTTTAAATTTTAGTGCAGTAAAATGTCAAAAAATAAAATATTATTTATTTCTAAGAACGTTTTAACTCAATAAATTACGTTGTCCTTTTCGTTTTAACTCAATAAAATAATATTTTAAAAACCCTAATTAACTTCGATTAATAAAAACTACAATTTCTTTTACTATTTAAGTAGAATTCACTAGCAAGATAAATATATTTTCACAAAAATCATTTGATCGGAAATCAACCTTTGAAATAAACATATATATAGTTTTATTGAAGAGAAAGAAATTGTATCTTCTTTCTATTGGCACCCTCGCATTAAGCTTACCTTTTTTCTGCTTTTGGGAGCCCATCCTTATTTCTTATTTTATTTCCAACACCTCCCTTAATTACCACTCTTACTTAAAATACAATTCAAAACTAAGTAGTGTCTAAATTAATCTCATATATCAAATACAAGTCTTAAATATTCAACTAAATTTGATTGTCACTTTTAAACCAATTCATACGCATACTTTATTACAGGTTTTCATATAGTAATTGTCAATTATATTTTTGCTATCATTTAGTTAATGTGTGTGTTAATATATATATATATATATATATATATATATATATATATATATATATATATATATATATATAAAGTTTTATGTTATATTTTATTTGTTCCATACAGCTACGAGTCTATGGACTAAATTCCTCAAATTTAAAAAGAAATGGATAAAATAATTAATAAAGTAATTGATAATCTTTTAAAAATAATTAATACAAATAAAAAAGGTAAATAAAAAAACTTAAAGATAAATTATTTACATTACTACGTACAAGTAACTAAAAAATATATAATAACAAATAATAAAATAGAGAGTTTTTTTATGGGCATTAAATTACAATACAAAATAAGATTAAAGTGTCTACTGACATATGATATTAATTAGGTAATAAACAAAGACACGTAATCTATAATCATATATAAAAAGATTATATAAAGAGATTTTCTCTTCTTTATCTATATTTCATAATTCTAATTCTATCATTTACAATATAATTATTTATTAAAATTTTTAAAATTAATGGTTATTTTTACCTATTTTTTAAAACAAAAAATCTTTTTCTTTTTTTTATTCATCAATAATTAATTTCTCTATTCATTTCATTTTATTTTTAATAAATATAAATTAACATTATACTATTATCACATATTAACATATTATCATTTATATTTAAAAAATACATACACATAAGCACGATAGCACCTGTGTATACGCTAGTTGTATTTAAAGTGTAAATAGTTTTAGATAACAATAAAGTATTAAAAAAAACTTATGAAACAGATCTTTCTACTTTATAATTATTTAAGATGAGTATATACATATTTAAATGCTCAAGCTTGTTCCGTAAATATTATGATGTAGTTAAGAGAATCACTTTACATTGTTATTTAATTTTTTAAAAAACAGATTTATATAACTAAGTTCATTTTATCCAATCTAGACAAACTTGCGATTATTTAGATTCATTTGATATGAACCTTTGAATTACTTTTTAAAATTTGAACCCATCTATATCCATGACATCACTCAATAAAAGTGACAAACTTAATTAGAAAGCAATTCATGCAAATGGGTTTTAACATATTTGTACAAACATAACACTTTGATATTGGCAACCTAAAATTCCTTAAAAACTTAAAAAAGAATCTTCTTCCAAACACTCCGATATTGAATTGTTGGACGTTAAAAGGCAACTTGGCCAAGTATACAAAAAGGGAAAAAAAGTTGTAAGAATGTTTGTTGGTTTAATTTTTTTTTTTTAAATTTAAACTAATTTTTTAACTTCCAAAAGTCCATTTTTCATATTATATTATCCTTAATTTTGTAATTTAAATCATGTAAATTATATGCATTAGTTTGTGGGTGTGAATCACGGGGAAGGTGTGCTATAAAGTGACATTGGTTTCAAAGTGTAACAATGGTGAAAAAAGGACAATAGTGATAAATGTTGCAATGGTAGTAATATAAGTACAAAATAAAAATTGACATGTGGGATTAGATGATTTAATATATTATTTTTAGGGTTAGGGTATCCAACTCATTCCTTGACCCTCAAGAGAATGGACTTGCAATGGGATGGATCCAGCCCACCAAGCTTTCAACATTTTTTTTTTTATTTAAAATAGGTGAAAGTATTGTCATATGTGGGATTCAAGATTTTGTGTTTAAAGTCAATGAAGGGGAATTTTATGTTAATATTATTCATGATGAAATAATTAAATGGGACAGATTGAATAATGCAATTTAAAACAACTAGATGGAGAAGTAAATTGAATGGTCATTATAAGAATTGAAAACAATGTTTCTATTTGTTTTTAGATTTTTATCCTATCTTTAGTTTGATTTTTCTGTCTTAGTAACTCAACTTTAAACTACATTAAATCACACACACCCACATGACGTTTATAACAGGTTAGACTAAATAAAATACTTAATGTATAAAAAAATTTATCTGTAAATCAACTATTTTTTTCATCAAATAAGAATGACTTTTCTTACTGTATAAAAATCATTTTATAGAGAGCCTTATTTTCTTAATAGTAGAAACAATGATCTTCATTGTTTTTTATTCATTAAATAACGTTAAGAAGTAAATTTTAAAGCTAATTCAATTTTATAAGATTAGTTTATTAGGTGAGATTTGTATTTACTATTTATTTACTATATATATATATATATATATATATATATATATATATATATATATATATATATATATTGCAAATTGATTGTATCTCTAGTTGATGTGTGGTTTCTAACACCTCTTTACATCAAGACGTATACATCTCAAGCATAAGACTAGACATTAATGAATGGTTTGATTGCGACTCGATAGCTGATGAAACAATAAACCCAACAAACAATAAATTTCGCTAGGATACAGTGGCGGATCTTCGACCAATATTTTTGGGTGCCAAAATTTTGGTTGAATTACTCTTTTGTTCCATTTTTTGTTGAAAAAGGTCAAGTTGGTCTTCTATTTTTTTTAGCCAAAATTTGGTCCATTTTTTTTAAAAATTAATGCAATTTGATTATTTTCGTTAAATTTCTAGAAGTGGAACAATGATTTTTTATCATAACTGACTTTAAGATTAGGTCAGTTACACAAACAAAGCAAATCATCTTTATTCACAACTTCAATTTTAATTAAAAAATCTTGATTTGATTCTGAAAATTTAACGAAAAATGACAAAACTACATCATTTAAGTATGTTAACATTTTGTTTCCATCAAAATTAAATTCGCAATATATTGTATTAACAAAAAGGACAAAAATATATTAAAACAAACATATCTATTAAGTATGAATGACATTATGTTCATATTTCAATGCATTAAATTCTTAAAATTAGAGATCAATTTAGACTAATTTAAAATCAACAATAGTAAGTAATTAAAATCATGATAGTTAATGTTTGAGACCAATTTAATTTGTTTAGCTAAATTTATAAAAAAAAAATTAGTCATATCCTGATAACTACTAAAAAAACTCATATTTCCTACCAATTTTGTTTTGAAAATTTTTTCGTAGGAAATACTTACAAATTTTGTTGTGAAAAAAAAATTGCAAAAAATTGCTACCAATTTTTTTGCAAAATATTTAATATAAAACATCTTCTGCAATAAATTTTGTAGAAAATACTTGCAAAATTTATAATTTTGTAGGAAATAATTATCTGCGAAGGATAATTTGCAAGAAAAGTCTTATGTAATATTAGAATTTATAGTAGTGAAAATTTTTAAAAATGTGAAAATATATATGACAAATATAAGACATATGTTACAGGAGGAGAAATTTGTTATTTTATTTTATTAGAATATAAAGTCAAATGACTTTATGTGATTCTTCTCTAAAAACAAAGTCACCAAATTATTGATTCGAGAATTTTCCTTTCCAAATACGAATTTAGGTGAGATGTAAACTTAAATGAGTGCAGACTTAAGCAAATGTTTATTGTATGTCAATATTATCACAATTAAATTTATACAACACTTTTACATTATATTATATTATATATATATATATATATATATATATATATATATATATATATATATATATATTTTTTTTTATATATAATAT
>Ga0214543_1004592_pt1 | contig 26045 bp, 30 predicted proteins | sample CNSS2metaG_FD_160094 | JGI IMG/M metagenome (GOLD analysis project Ga0214543, IMG submission 160094) | Root nodule microbial communities from cowpea collected in UCLA plant growth center, Los Angeles, California, USA - CNSS2 | ecosystem: Host-associated > Plants > Roots > Nodule | place: USA... | reverse complement strand
AGCTTCCCCATCCTGCTGCCAACACAAAGGTGTTCGACACCTCCTGCCATACAAGGCCTCGTACGGTGCCATCCCGATGCTGGAATGGTAGCTGTTATTATAAGTGAACTCCACTAGTGGTAGCACATCACTCCAAGTCCCGAGGTGGTCCAGAACACACGTTCTCAATAAGTCCTCCAGAGACTGTATGGTTCTCTCAGACTGGCCATCCGTCTGAGGATGATATGCCGAGCTCATCCTCAACTGAGTACCTAAAGTGTTCTGCAACGACTGCCAGAACCTCGAGGTAAACCTCGGATCTCTATCTGATATGATACTATCAGGCACACCATGTAATCGGACTATCTCCCTGACGTACAACTCTGCCAGCTTATCTAGGGACATTTTCTGATTAATAGGTAGAAAGTGAGCTCACTTCGTCAATTGATCCACTATTACCCATATAGAATCATGCCCCCTCACTAACCTCGGTGGATGAGTAACAAAATCCATGGAAATGCTGTCCCATTTCCACTGAGGAATCTCAAGAGGCTCTAACGTACCACCTGACCTCTGATGCTCTATTTTCGCTTTCTGACACACTAAACAAGATGCCACATAGTCTGCCACATCAGTTTTCATACCAGTCCACCAGAAAGTCGCCTTCAAGTCCTTGTACATCTTAGTCATACCCGGGTGTATGCTAAGACGACTCTTATGCCCTTCATCCAAGAGCATTTTCCTCAGTACCCGACTGCTGGGTATACACACCCTCTCTCTGAATCGCAGGATGCAATCTCTACCCATCCTGAAGTCTTTCCTCTTCTTTATGCCCAACTCACTAATGATATGCTGCAATTCCTGGTCCTTACCCTGTCTCACCCGAACCTCATCCAAGAATTCATTACTGATCCTCAACATGCTGCACCGTATGTGATCTGTCTCCATATCCAATCCTAGATTCATATCTCGCAGCTTCTCGATTAACTCCAACTCCTTAATCATCATGGCCGACACATGAGATTTCTTCTTGCTCAAAGCATCTGCTACAACATTAGCCTTACCAGGATGGTATAATAGCTCAAAATCGTAGTCCTTCAGGTATTCCATCCAGCGTCTCTGCCTCATATTCAATTCCTTCTGATCAAACAAGTATTTCAAGCTCTTGTGATCACTGAATACCTGAAACTGTGCCCCATACAAGTATTGCCTCCAAGTTTTGAGAGCAAAAACCACCACCGCCAACCCTAAGTCATGTGTAGGATAGTTTTTCTCATGCACCTTCAGCTGACGAGATGCATAAGCAATGGGTCGTCTCTCCTGCATCAACACACAACCCAGACCCTGGTATGAAGCATCACAATATACTTCAAACGTCTTGGCGGTGTCAAGAATAGCTAGTATGGGTGCAGTAGTCAACCTCTTCTTCATATCCTCAAACCAGACCTCACACTCGTCTGTCCAATAGAAAGGCTAGTCCTTCCTAGTGATTTGAGTTAAAGGACTCACCGACTTAGAGAACCCCTCCACAAACCGCCTGTAATAACCCGCCAGACCCAGAAAGCTCCTCACCTCAGTAACCGTCTGTGGCCTTTCCCACTTCACCACTGTTTTAATCTTCGCTGGATCCACCGATATAACTTGGGCTGAGATTACATGGCCCAAGAACTGTACCTCATCCAATCAAAACTCACACTTTGACAGCTTCCCATACAGTTTATGCTCTCTGAGAATTCCTAGCACCACTCTCAGATGATCTGCATGTACATCCTGATCCTCCGAGTATATCAATATGTCGTCAATAAACACGACAATAAACTGATCAAGGTACGGTCGGAATATTCTGTTCATGTAGTCCATGAAAATAGCATGAGCATTTGTCACCCCGAACGACATCACTACATACTCGTAATGGCCGTATCGTGACCTGAACGCCGTCTTCTGCACATCCTCCGGTTTGACTATGATCTGATGGTATCCAGACCTCAAGTCAATCTTAGAGAACACTGTGGCTCCCCTCAGTTGATCCAACAGATCATCTATCCTCGGCAGCGGATACTTATTCTTTATGGTCAGCTTATTCAACTGACGACAATCAACACACAACCTCGAACTGCCATCCTTTTTCTTTACTAGCAGTACCGGTGCTCCCCAAGGTGATGCGCTCGGCCGAATGAACTTCTTCTCAAGCAAATCTTCTATTTGCTTCTTCAGCTTTGCCAACTATGCGGGTGCAATTCTATACGGCGCCATGGATATTGGGCCAGTCCCATGGATGAGATCAATGGAGAAATCCACATCCCTACTCGGTGGCAACTTGGGTATTTCATCCAGAAATACGTCGGCATACTCCTCCACAACTGGAATCACACTGATCTTCTCGGCGGTACTATTCTTTTCGGCATGAGCCACTATCATAAAGCAGGTGGCTCTGGCTTCTACTTCGTTTATCGCCCTTTGAGCCGAGATTAACTCCAGTCCTACATGTTCTGGGAATACCAAACTGCACCGTCCATAATCAATTATGACATGATTGTTAGACAGCCAGTCCATCCCCAAAATTACGTCCAGTCCCTCCAAAGGCAAGCACACCAAGTTCACCTTGAATCTACGACTTGCCACCTCCATAGAACACCCAACGCAGACTGAACTGGTAGCCACTTGACCTGAGGAGGGAGTTGAAACAAGCAACTCACATCCCAAATCACGTGTCACCAATTGCAATCTCCCCACGCACACATTAAAAATAAAAGAATGGGTTGCCCCGGAATCAAACAACACCAACACTAAATTACCAAACAATACACAAGGTTCAAGAATAAGATTACCCGACTGTGTAGCCTCTGTGGTGGTCAGGGCAAAGACTCTGCCCGCTGCTCTCGCTCGCTCTACTGGCGATGCGACTGGTTTCTTCGTACTAAGGCTTTTCTTCTTTGGACAATTGTTGGCGAAGTGTCCAGGTTTGTCGCATATAAAACACTTGCAACGGTCTCCTGACCCTCCTACTCCACCTGCCAGCTGTGGACAATTTCTCTTCAGGTGGGGTCCGCCACACTAATAACAATTGGGACCCTGAGATGCCTGTGGCCGGCTGTACAACTTTTTCATCTGCCTAGCCTCCGCGACATTCTTCTGATGTCGGCTCACAATAGAGCCATGGCCCTTCTCAAGACTCTCAACACTCTTGGCCTGCTCCACCAAGATAGGAAATCTCCTCCCTCTCAGAGGGGTTACCACCCTCTTAAGCTCCAGTCTGAGACCTCGCTCAAACTTTAGACACTTCCACTCTTCCGTAATGTTCTGGGAAGAATACCTCGCCAAGTGTTCGAACCTATTCACATATTCCTGCACAATGTCTCCCTGCTGTAGTGCTAGGAATTCATCCTCTCTGTCCTGTCTCGCCGTATCTTGAAAGTACTTCTCCAGGAAACGGGCTCTAAAGTTGGCCCAAGTCACTGGCTCCTCACTGTTCTCCATCTGTTGTTGCATGCCAGCCCACCAGTATTCTGCATCCCCATTCAGTAGATACGCAGCAAACAACAATTTCTGTTCATCTTCGCAGTTCATCACTTTGAAGATTTTCTCACACTTGAGGAGCCATGCATCCGCTTCATCGGGGGAAGCCTTGCCAGTGAACTCAGCTGGCTTGTGGCGCAAGAAATCTTCACTGTCAGCACCCTAACTGGTGCAATCGCCGTCCTAGGCTGCGCTGCTAGGGTTGGCTGCATCGCATCCACCATGCGGTGAATCGCCTCCGCGATGTCATCAGCGCCACTACTCCTCCTCCTCCTCCTGTTAGCAGCCATAGCCTGGATACGCCACATTACAACTGTTAAAAATTAGTCGTTTAGTCAAACAAAACCACACACTTTTCACATTGAACACACCACATATCACAACAAGCACATCGATAAGCTCACTCCCCGCTAGTCCCAAAATATTTTCAAAAATATTTTCAAAACTTTTGCTCTGATACCAATTGTAACATCCCTAAGGAATATTACTTGATAATAAATAATTTAAAACGGAATTACAATAAAGTCCACATTTAATATAAATTATTTCCCAAAAACACGGGAAATTTAAAACTTTAATAGATATAAAGTCGTAAACCAAGAATCCATATTTAATGAAATGGAATTAAAAACAGTGGCTCCCTCCAAATTTACATGAGGTTCTCAAAACAAAAACATCAACATATACTATATATGTATACAAAATATCCCCTGCTAGCCCTCGCTCCAAGCCTATGCATCTCCTGGCCCACCTGTCACATCATCTGCTCCCGGATAACAAGATATCCGATCATCGCCACACCCACACAGATAAGGTGAGCTATGCACATTAAAATATAACAGGTGTATGTGAAATAAACATGCTTATGAGCATATTTCCCAACCCAAAATAACATAATTAACTTCATAATTTCCAAATTACCCAAACCATGACCTCATAGTCCTTCATGAGTCATATGCATGAACTAGGTCTTGGGACTTCCCTGTGCTCCCACGAAACTAACTCATTTGTGGTCCAACCCTATGAGCCTATCCCGCTCATAGTCCTGCCGTACAGACTCATCACCTGTAGTATAAACATCCAAGTCTCACACTTGGACCCTGGCACGCACGCAATCACCATACTATGGACTCCTCGCCCAATAGTAGCCGACGGGAACATCACAGTTCCTTGCCCATCGTGCGCCCGACACATGCAATCACCATACTAAGGACTCCTCGCCCAATAGTAGCCGACGGGAACTTAACCAGTTCCATGTTTATCATGTGTCCAACCACCGAGCACATCCCAGACCCCTATTGGACTTAGTCCTTCAAGCCCAGACATCACACCACATGCATATACAATCAAAACTTGGTATAAACAGCCAAAACGCACTCACAAGCACATGTAAAACATAGCAACTCACATAAACTCGCTTAAGCCAGGGACACCCGCCCAAGCTAAGCCTCTAGCCTCGCTTAGGCTAGCTCACCTCGCCTGAGCGAGCTTATAACAGTGACCACAACACGTTATCTCGCTTAGGCGAGATCCCCTCGCCTGGGCGAGTCACACTTTCGCCCAACAACAAACAAACCTCGCCTAGACGAGAAAACGACAAAACCAACATGAACACACTTCGAGAACTCGCTTAGGCGAACCACTCTCGCCTAGGCGAGAGTGTCAGTCGCTCAAAACTCCAAAGCTTCTCGCCTGGGCGAGAAATTGCGCTCAAACCTCCAAGTTCTCCTCACTCACTCGCTTAGGCAAGTGCCTCTCGCTTGAGCGAGAGACCATGTCGCTCAAACCCCTCCTTGGTCGCCTAGGCGAGAACCACAAATCAGAACTCTACGTGGAACTCTACAACTCTCGCTTAGGCGAGATGGACCCGCTTGGGCGAGACTTGCAGGGTTTCGTGTCTGTTCACGCACCCACTTCGTCAAAATCAATACCAAAACATCAACCAATCATTATCAAGACAACGTAGTGGCACAAGTACATCAGAATCATGCTTAATAATTGAATTTTCATCTCATTTGACACCACCTCATTACTTCCCCAAAAGAACTACGTAAAACCCCAAACCCACATACACTTATATACAACCCCTAAAAGCATACCAAATTCAGACCCCAATTGAGCACACCACATAGGAATACATCTCAAGTAAAACGCACATAATTCAGCACCCTAACCTGGAATTGGTGCTCAAAATTGAGAAGACAACACCTTGATTTCCAACCTTTCCGCTCACACTCTCAATTTCGTGCCCTGGTTGGCTGTCCCATTCTGCTAGGCTTTTCTTTACCCCTTCACATTCATACCACAACTATTAGTTAGCAAAAATAAAGCTTATTCTTTGCCCACTAAGGTTTGAACCCATAACCTTCCACTCATAAGGCCAAAGCACAACCACTATACCAAACCACATTTGGTGATACTCACAAATCAACAATAGTTTACAATACCAATCACCTACTCATTCATATTCTAAAAAAAATCAATAACAAAACAATCACACATAATTGGCATACTTAGGACTCAAACCCAAGTCCTCTCACACAAACCAAGTACTCTCAACCACATGAGCTAGTACTTTTCCACATCACAATAAACAACAATTAATGCCATAAAGACGCCCTCTACCCGCATTTATTAATTAATTAATTATTTAATTAATTAATTTTCTCGGGTCTTACAAAATGCTTCTGGTTCTACTGCTCCGATCTGAGTGGTTTCCAGTGGCTTACACGGTGCATTTGCATTCTGTTAGTCGAGAAGATGAGCGACGACAACAAGTGAAGCAGGCTCCACATGTGTCTCAACCTATTAGGCCCAAAGGACACAAAAAGACTAAGCGGAAAACATGAGCGAGCCCCTTCATATCACATTTTATTTTTATTTTTCTTAAATAAATTTATTTATATATAATATCTTTAAAACAATGATGAAGTGTGGTGAAGTAGGTTAGAAGCCATAAACTATGCAAGTTTCACGTGAAATATATATATATATAATAATAATAATAATAATAATAATAATAATAATAATAATAAATAAAAATAAAAATAAAATATTATTATTATTATTATTATTATTATGATTTCATGCATTATATAATTTTATTATATTTTTTTGTTAAATATGATATAATTTTATATAATTGTTAGCTCACCTATCGTGGGTACAGTTGTATGAAATTTTGTGGTAATGATATAATTTAATTATTTTATTAATTAATTTGATATTACATTAATATTAATCATATCCTATCGGTATTTTATTATTAATGTATTTTATTTTTCTTGTTACAATGTATTTTTTGAATTTTATTATGTCAATTATTTGTCTTGTACCCTATCAGTATTAGATTTCTTTTGACATGAGATGTGCATTTTATTTTTTATTCTAATTATATTTCTTATTTATTATGATTTGGGACCCTTAGGCAAGATCATAGTGAATGAGAAATAATTTGGTATTATAGGCATATTTTGTTGTGTATTCAGAAACATTTATTTTGTTTATTTACACAATAAGTGTGTATTAAATGTTTCTTTGTTATTTTGATACTAGTTTTTTTTGCCTATGCCATTGACTTCGGTCAAAACTTTAAATAGGATAAATTTTGAGGACTGGAAAGAATTTTTGGATTTGTATTTGGCAATTACCAACATGGATTTTTCCTTGAGAGAAGTAGAACCTTCAGCTCTTACGCTTGAGTCCACTAGTGTCCAGATAATTTCTAGTGAAAAATGGGAACACTCAAACAAGGTGTGCCTGATGGTGATGAGATACACCATGGAGACTATTCGACAGAGCATTCCGGATAATGACAATCCTAAGGATTTTATGATATCAGTTGGTGAGAAGTTTAAGACTTTTGACAAAGCTCAAAAGGGTCAATATCTGTTACTTCTTGAGAAGACCAAATATGATGGTGTCAGTGGTGTTCGTGAGCATATGATGAAGCTTGTGCACTATTATAACAAACTCAAATCTCTAAAGGTAGAGCTTTGTGATAGTTACTTGATTTGGCAGGTTATGGAATCTCTTCCTTCTTAGTTTGATATGTTGAAGACTTCTTACAACACTTAGAAGGAGGAATGGACAATTTATGAAATGATAGCTATTATTTCTCAAGAGGAAGCATTGATTAAAAAGACCAAGTCGCATAATGTGCAGTTCAAAGCTACTACTTCTGACACTAAACCTGTGAAAAAGGGATTCAAAAGTAAATCTCGTCCTGAAAAGGGGAACACAGGGAAAACATCAGTGGTTTTGGAGCCTAAGAAGAAGTACTTCAAGGGCAATTGTGCCTATTGTAAGAAATTTGGGCAAAAGATAGCTGACTATTATATTCTTAAGAAGAAGAATGCTGATAAGGAAGGTATACTCCTATATGCTCTAGCTTGTTTTGAATCTAATATTGTTAATGTTCCTACTAACTCTTGGTGGTTAGACTCGAGTGCCATTATTCATGTTGTGAATTCTTTATAGGGGTTCACAAGTCTGAGAAAACCAAGTGATGTCGAGTCCAAGATTATCATGGGAGATGGAGCTAGAGCACCAGTTGAAGATATAAGAGTAGTTTCTTTAAATTTACCTTCTGGACATGTTTTGTTATTGAAAGACGTTGTTTATGTACCTTCTATGAGAAGGAATTTGATTTCAGTTTCAATTTTGGATAAATGTGGCTACACTTTTGAATTTGGCAATGGTAAACTTGTTTGTTTATTTCAATTCAATTATTGTTGGCTCAAGAGTTTTATATGATGGACTTTACATGCTGAATCTGAATGACATGTCTGTTAATTCTGTTATTGGACATAAGCGTAGTAGAGTTGATGTAAATTCCTTTATGTTGTGGCATAGACGTCTGGAACATATTTCTAGACCTCGGATTGAGAGGTTGATTAAAGAGGGTATTCTGCATGATCTGGATTTTTCTGATTTTGATACTTGTGTTGATTGCGTTAAGGGCAAGCTTACCGCAAAAGTAAGAAATACAGGAGCAAACAAAAGTGACAATGTGTTGGAGCTTATTCATAGTGATATATGTGGACCTATCACACCCACTTCCATGGGGGATATAGGTATTTTATCACGTTTATAGACGATTATTCCCGATTTGGATGGATAGATCTCCTACATGAAAAATCAAATTCCTTGAATGCTTTTAAGTCTTTCAAAGCTGCTATTGAGTTAAAAACAGGAAAGAAAATAAAATGTGTAAGGTTTGACAGAGGTGGAGTGTATTATGGCATATATGATGAGACTGGAAGAAATCCTAGACCTTTCGCTAGATTTCTTTATGAATGGGATATTGAAGCTCACTATGCCTGGTACTCCTCAGCAAAATGGAGTTGCAGAAATGAGGAATCACACTCTTTTAGAGATGCCACTTTGATATGAAGGACCTTGGTGATGCTTTTGTTGTTTTGGGCATTCAGATCTCTCATGATAGGTCACGTGGCATTCTTGGATTGTCTCAAAGAGGATACGTTGATAAAGTCCTCAAGAGGTTTAATATGCATTCTTAATCCTCATGTGCAACACCTGTTCAAAAAGGTGACAAACTCTCCAAATCTCAGTGTCCTCAAAATGATAATGACAGAGTTGAAATGAAAAAAATCTCATATGCTTCCGCTGTTGGTAGTTTAATGTATGCTCCTCAAGTTTGTACTCGTCCCGATATTGCTTTTGTTGTTAATGCTTTAAGGAGATACTTGAGTGATCTAGGTTTGAATCATTGGAAAGCTGTTAAAGAGGTCTTTAGATATTTGCAGGGAACTAAGGATCATATGTTGACCTTTAGATATTTTGAGTTCCATGCTGACAAATGCTACATGAAAACTCAGGACAACAAGATTGTTCTCCAAGGAATTGTTAGAGATGGCTTATATGTTTTTCCACCTCTTCATAAGAATGTTTTGTACTCTGCAAATAATACTTAATGTTCTTCACAATATTCTATTTTTTTTCTATTTGGCACTCTAGGTTAGGTCATGCTTAACAACATGTTGTTAAACATGTGCTACAAATCAACAATATACCTTGTAAACCTCATAAGTTTTTTTTGTGAATCGTGTGTTCTTGCTAAATCACATCAGTTGCCATTTTCATCATCTACTATTGTCTATATTGCACCATTACAATTAATTTTCATTGATATTTGGGGTCCTACTCCTTTGGCTGCTTCATGTGGTGAGCGATATTACATATCCTTTTTAGATGCTTATACTCGCTATACATGGTTGTACCTTATCACACATAAGTCTCAAGCTTTATCTATTTTCAAAATTTTTAAAATCTTCTTTGAAAAACAAACGGGTTATAAACTCAAATGTATTCAAACTAACAATGCCAAGAGTTCTTATGTTTTCCCCTACTTTACGTGATTTTGGTATTTTCTATCATTTGACATGTGCTTACACCCATGAACAAAACGGGTCCATTGAAAGAAAACACAGGCATATAGTAGATGTAGGTTTATCTTTACTTGCTACCTCATCCCTACCTATGCAATATTGGGGTGAAGCTTTCACTACGGATGTTTATATTATAAATCTTTTACCCACTGTTGTGCTTAATAATGTTTCTCGTATCAATTACTTTTTAATAAAGCATCAGATTACCAATTTCTTAAAACATTTGGTTGCGCGTGTTATCCAATGTTACGTGCATATAACTCCAATAAACTCACTATGTGATCTTTATGTTTATTTCTTGGTTATAATCCACACTTTAAGGGATATATATGCATGTCACCCACTGGTAAACATTATATTTCTATACATGTTATTTTTAATGAAAATGATTTTCCTTTTAAATCAACGTCAAATCCCTTTATAACTTATTTTAACCATGATATAATCTATTCTTCTCCACATTTACCCCTTACTATTATTACATCATCTCATGAGTCTCTACCCACCACCTTTCCAACTTTGTCGCCTGAAGATTGTGGTATGTCTCATGAGGATGCTCCTCATTCTTCTCATTTGTCGGCTCATGATCCTTCTCTTGTTCAACGTGATCTATCAACTCCTTCTCCAATAAATCTCCATCCTATGGTAACTCGCTCTAAGGCTGGTATATCTAACCCCAAGCTCTACAATATATCTGTTGATTTAAATATGAATGAACCATCTACTGTCAAAGATGCTTTGTCACATCTTGAGTGGTGCCAAGCTATGCAACTCGAGTATGATGCGTTGGTTAAAGCTGGCATATGGACTTTTGTTTCTCCTCCATCTGATGTAAAAATCATTGGCTCCAAATGGGTCTTCAAAAACAAGTTCAATACTGATGGGACTTTACAACGTAGGAAAGCACGCTTAGTGGCTAAAGGTTTTCAGCAAACTTATGGCCTTGATTATATGGAGACATTCAATCCCGTTGTTAAATATACAATAATGCGTATCATTCTCACTCTTGCAATCATATATCGATGACCGACTCACCGAGTAAACATTAACAATGCATTTCTACATGGTCCTCACCGTTATTTTGGAGTAAACACCGTTAAGATAGTGGTGAGGTGGTATGTTATAATGGAAACGTGGCGGCACATTTGTTAAATGTTGAGTGCAAATGGGGGAGTTTACATGGCAAATATTTTCTTTTTAGGGTTGAGACATGTGAAATTTTTCCAAATGAATAGTTTGTCTCTCCATCCATAGGTTTTGTTTTCTTTGTATGTTGGTTATCTCAATTTTGGCTAGGTGTCTTTCATCTTCATCTTGCTCATGCAATGCATTGGGATGCAAAATCATAACATTTCCTCTCATAGTGATGGGTCCAAGGGTTTGGGTGTAACATCCATTGAATTGTGGAGAGTTTGCAGTGTTGAAAACGATTAAAATTGCAAAGAATGGTGGGAAACAATTTTGGGGTTGCCTAACTACAAAGTTATATTAATCATTTTTTTAGTTGTTGTTTTTAGCATTTGACCTAACTACAAGGTTATATTTTGTTATGGTTGTTTTGAAGAAAGGAGTGGAAGTAAAGATTTGGTGGGATGCAATTATTTTAAATGGTGCACTGAAGATGGGGGTGACTAAAGGGATTCTACTATTTTGAGACAGAGGATGAAGATATATAATATAGAGAAAGATGTTAAGGTTTTGAAGAAGTGGGTGAATGTGTTGATATGAATGGTTTATTTTATTTTATTTTTTTGTAATTAACATGACCCTAGTGTCTTAGTTGATGAAAATTCCACGATTTGATGTAAAAGAATGGGTTGTAAGTAATATGATATGTAATTTAGGTGTTGAAGGATGGTATGTAGTTTAGTTATGACTGTATTGTGTTTTGTATTATGATGGTAACATTATGAAATTAAATCAATGGAAAGGTTGACTTGTTTATACAAATTTGCCATTAATATATTTTCCAAATACGAACTTTAAAATAGACACTTAATATTCATTAACTTTGTTAAAGAACTAAAAAGTAAATTGTATGGAGTGAACAATATTAAAATTGATTTCATATTGGTAAGCATCAAGTGTGAATTGTCATAAACATAATTGAATTAAATTGATCAATCTTTAAAAAAAATAGTGCATTCGATATTACACATTTTATTAATTGCATCAGGTGTGACTTATGATAAACATTTTTTAACCCATGAATAATTCAGACATACTAACAACATCAAGGAATTGAAAATACCTTTAAAAGGCTTTATATACTTGGCAAGATTTCAAGCACAATGGTAGTTTATAATTACATTACATAAGACATCCATTTAAAGAGAAACATTGGTCTGGATGTTTAACAACAACAGAGATACATGTCCCTTAACAACAAAAAGAGATACATAAGCCTAACAACAAAAAGTTGCATGACACATTATGAAAGAAATTCTACAGCTTCAAAACATATATAATGCAAAATTCATGGTTTCCACACACGTCCTCTCCTATTTTGCAATTTATGTCTTATGTTGGGACTAACTTGTGAAGAGTTAGATGGAGGATGAATTGGTTGTGGTGGATAGGATGCTTGGGAAGTCTGCGTAGTTGGTGGTGGTTGTTGGGATATGTGAGAAGATTGAGTAGTTTGTGTTGGTGGTGGTGGGGGTGCAGGGGATGCTTCATTAAAGTGAGTTTGTGTAGGTGCAATTGAAGTTGTTGCTTCACCTGCATGAGAAGGTTGTTTTAAGGGCAACATTTTCTTTTGTGTCCCAATTGTTTACAAATCCACATTTTTTCTAAAGACCACTTTTACTTAGCTCTTTACGATTCTTTTTATCTCCCAAGGTTCAAGTCTTATATTCTTCTTTGGTTTTCTAGGTAATACCCTTTTACTTGAAGGAAATACGTTAGGGAAAGCAGTTTTATCCCATAGATGTTGGCCAATGACAAGATAAGTGATTTTTCCTTATATGTCGATCTTCTAAACTAGTGGGGGATGTAATCTTCTCCATCCAAGTTGACAAAGTTCATAGTTGTCAATGAGTCACAACAAGGTATCCTAGTCAATATCCATTTCCTACAACTTCATTCTTGATTCTCTATGTTGTCAACAAACTTCTCCCCAATGGTTGACACGTGTTTAACTTCAAAGATCGTGTTTGCTGACTTGTTGTGATATTAAATAGAGGGATAGTGAGAGAACTTCTTAATCATGAAAATAAAATGGTTGAAATGAAAATGCAAGTACCTTGGTACCTAGTACTTTGAATTTTCAGACTACTTTTGCAATCTATTGTAAATTTTGCGGCTAATTGAACCTTCATAAGTATTTATCTTCAATATATTCTTAGCTCATTTTTGCATCATGTATAGTCAAATATCTTCCATCATAGTTATAATAGGCTTACTCCTTGATGTAAGAATAAAATTGTTAAATGCCTCACTCATGTTATTAACTAGTGTTTCACACATAAGTGTTGAACTAAACTCTGATCTTGACCAAAACCTGCAAAGAACCTATGTTTTAGATCTTACTGTGTAATAGACTCAAATGAAAGCAAAAGAATTACAACAACAACTGTTATATTGTAGTAATATTTGTTATTCATTATGTTATTTTAAAATACCATTTTATTTAACTATGATGTGTACATGGTTTCGAGTTTGAGTATATGAATACTTAACAAACAATTATCATAGTCCTAAAAGATATGATACATCCAACATTCAACATATAAAATATTGGTTGTTAAGGTATAACATTTAACATATAACTTTAATTAAGAGATAAATAAAATATTTATCATAACTATAAGTTTGATTATAACTTTGACTTACGTATGAATTATGAAATTTTCCAAATATATATATATATATATATATATATATATATATATATATATATTAAAGCAAGGTATATAATGTAGAAGTTAATTAATTGAAGAACATAAAATAATCGAAAAACATAAAATACATTCACTAAGTTCTTTAACTTTTATAAACTTGCCAATTTGATGCATCTAGCTTAAGTGTTAAGAGTCATAAGTAATAGCCTTTTCCTTGTATTATACTTGTACTCATCTTTTCCTACACACATACATCAGTTGAGGCATGCTCAATAAGTTTTGGGTGATCCTCTAAATTCAAGTTTCTATATGTTGGTATTTCTTAATTTAAGCTATAGTTTTATAAGAGTTATAAGGTTGTCAGTAGGTTTAATAGCATATTCTCCAAACAATATTTCTAATGTTCTTCCTTAATATATTTCAGTAAACATCTTGGTACAACTGCCTATGTAAAACCATTAAAATCCTTAGGCAGGCATTTTTTTAATGATCTGTTTTTATACTTTGAACATAGAGAATTCTTTTATACATTCATAGCAAATTAATCTACCACTACTTAATTGTTAGTTTGAGTGAAGTGTTTGGTTTTTTTATTTGATGACTAAGATGTATCCTTTTTTTTCAATTATTTCCCTGTTAAGGACCTTTTGTAAAAGATGGCGATTTCATGGTTGAATAAGAGATCAAACACAATAATATCTTCAAACTAATGAAATTCTATTGAGAAATAAAACATAAACATGATAGCAAAGTATCAACTTTATTCTTATTATAAACAATTGCAATGCCAATCTTCCTTTTCAACCTTTTTTAATTACCAAACCTTATATCTAGTAATTGATTAACCCTCTCAAATATGCTCAATGCATTGAAGACGTGACTTAGTAATGACGAGATTAGGCACCGTAATGGTCACTCCTTTCTCACAATTTTAGATATAGTTTAGATATATTGTCATTTTTTCATCACATAAACTTTAGGAAATAAAGTTTTCCATTTGACATTATCTTACCACCAATAACACATAATTTACATATAAAATAAGAAAGTGTCAGAAAAAGCAAAGAAAGTTGTAGAGAAGTTTCTTAAAAAGTAAAAGAGAAAGGTGGATAAAAACTAACAGTTAAAGGTCTAGAGAAAATTACCTTAAGGGAATTTGCATAAGGTGTTTGAATGTTTCATCCTGTGGGTATGTGCTTGAAGTTGCCTTCCACATCAACTGCTTTAGATTTTTGCCAGGAAATCTCTTCCTAAAGTTTGCGTACATATGGCTAACACAAAACCTATGAGCAACTTTAGGTAAAAGTGTGTGTGTAACGGGCAATATACCTTGTGAGCATATATAGTTGTCATCAATTTTCCCTAATTGCCATGTCTGCATTGGAGCCATATGCCCACAATAAGCAAACCACTATCATTTTCCTTTTATCCCGAAGTACATGACTCTAACTTTTCTTTATTATTATTTTGTATCTTCAATCTTCTTTCACAATGCACTTCATATGTTTTGATGGTGTCTATATATTTTGTCTTATTTGCAAAATAAGTTCCAACTTCCCATTGTATTCAACCATGCTTTTGAGCATTGGAAAGGCGCTAAACTGCCCATAATTTTGTTTGTCATCCACCATTGCATCACTCTCTTCACCATTATCCAACTCTTTTGATTCCCTCTCACCACCAGACCATCCTCTCTCATCAAAGTTGACTTCGACATCTTAATCATTTCTTAACCCTTTGTCAACATCAACTTCCATATGTTCTTTTTTCTTGCTTTTTCGGGACTCATTCCCACAAGCTCCACTAACATCATTTTCTTCTTCATGATGGACTACCACCTCCACACTACCCTTCCATAACTGATCTAAATCAAAATTAATATTGACATCTACTAAACCTTCAACATTGTCAACACCTCCATCCTTATCACTCACGCCCTCATCTCATACTCAATCCAACTCCTAACCTCACCCTCACCCTCACCCTCACCATCACCATCACTATAAGCATTCTCATCACCCTCACCTTCACCCTCATATCAAACTCAGCATGACCATCACCTTCCCTTCACCCTTAAACTCAATATTGTCCTCACCCTCATTTTCACCCTCAAACTCATCATTCTTCTCACCCCTATCATCAAATTGAGCATTATCCTCACCCTCAATGACAAACTCAGCGTTGTCTACAACCTTAGGTTCAGATATTGTGCGTACCATAAAAAGTTGACATGACCATATCGCTTGGCAATATTAATCATGTGCATTGCAACACATTCATCTCACAACAACGACAACCTTTTATCCAACACAGTAGTCCCTTTTATAGCATACCACAAATCATTGATTGCAACATATCTCATTTCCTTAAGTATCCTTAATACCTCAAAATAACTCTATCCATCTAGATCATAAGACTATTTACTTGCTTCCCCTACTATATTTCATTGTCCCATTATTAACAAAATCCCCATGGTGGACCACCACTTTAAAAAAATCATCTGACATATCAACCTATATATAAATAAAATACAATTGCTTTGTCTAGTACTCATTTCTACCAAAACAACATATATTACAACCCATGCCCCAAAACTTTGAAACACGATTTTTAATGGGTTACCACAACCAACAAACAAAGAAACACAAGATGGGCCTTTTTTTCATCGGACAACGCATACATAATGAGACAATCCACAAGTTCTACCCAACATATACAAAAGCAACAACAACATTAATCCACACACATATTACAATACATAACCACTTAAATAAACCCCAAGAACAAACCCCAAATCCAACAACAAACAATAAAACTCACATTTGACACTTGGGCCTTCGAGAAACCAACCTCCAATGCACACAATCAACAAAATCACTTCTTCCTACTCGCGTAATGTTGTTGTATCGGGGATCAGAAACCCCCATCACTTATTTGTACTCACAAACCCCAATCACCAACTTGCAACCAGCAACCCCATGCCTCGTTGAAGAACCCTCGTGTTTTTAATCTTTTACACTTATAACTAAAATCCAAAATTCTTCATCAAAAGTCTATATTGCCAAAACTTTGTCACATAAACAGTCCTACCCACTCTGTTGTTTTATGATTTTAACGTCATCATTTATTATGATCAAAGATGCTTTTGAAAAAACAAATGAACTTAATTGAACAACATGAAAATCTTATTAAATTTTTGAAACAAATTAAAAAAAATTAGACTAAATATAATTATAAAATACAATTCAAAAATTTTATTTATTTAAAAAAAATATTTTTATCTATATTTAATTAAGTTCCGGCAACTTAAGTAATTTTTATGTTAAAAAAATATTTGCAATTAGGTTACTTTTACAATAAGAAGATTCAAACAAAAATCAGTTCAAAACTAATTTAATATTAATTTTTCAATATATTTTTATTCATAATAAAATTTTCAACTTCATACCCATATTTACGTGATTATAACCAAATCACTTTTTCTTTTATTGAAAAAGATTCCTTTACCTTTTATGTGGCAGAGAAGAGAAAAGAAAAAAACAAAATGATATTTCACTTTTGTTTTTATTTATTTAAACAAACCTAGTCATGTCTTTTATATTTTTCTACTACTTCTCTCTTAAATTAAAAACCTGTTATCTTCATAATTTTATCATCTCTTTATGTAATTTAGAAAAAAAAAGGTTTTAAAAATGTTTGTGTATTTTTTTCAGAAGAAAAGGTTTAATTGGGAAAATAAAATTCTATATATAACATCTCATGTTTCTTTCCCATATAAAGGTCGCATACAATACAAAAACCCCTAGCGCCTAGGGTTTAAGCGACCACACCTAAACTATCCCAAATTCTCCCATTGATTTCGAAGCTACCTGCTTTTGGTTTCCATTTCGTGCCGAAAGTTTATTACAATGGCCTCCCAACACGAAAACGGGTTGAATGTGGACCCGATTCCTATTGAGGTCGACACAACAATGGCTTTGCAACAGGAGAATCGGTTGGATATCGACCCGAATCCAGTTGGGGTGGAGACTCAAGAAGCGCAGACAGAAAAGTTTGCGACTTTGGGTTGTGTTGCTCCTATTGAGGAAGGTGTGGAGAAGATCAATTTGTTGGGTTCCTCTCTTTCTTTTCCGATTGAGGAGAACGGTGATAAGGATGACAGCAGAAGTGATAGTGATAGTGAAAGCGGAAGTGAGAGCGAAAGCGGAAGTGAAAATTCAGGGTCTGAAAGTTCTGATTCTGGTAGTGAAATCAGTAGTAGTAACGGTAGTAGCAGTAGTGATAGCGAAGAGGAGAGTGATGATGACGACGAAGACGACAACGAGGTAGAAGTTGAAGAAGGCGAGATTAGTTCTGATGAAGAAAAGGTGGCTAGTTGGAGCATGGTTGATGATGATGCTCATGATGATGAAGATGGTGATGCTGGAGTTGGACCCATCAGGTCAAAGAACGAGCTTCAGGTCTTATTTTATTTATTTGAGTCAGATTGTTAACTTTTGTTTATAGTAAATGCGGTGTGGTAGGTTTGGATCCTTTCATTTCATTGTAAGATGTTTATTTAAGTTTGCTTTTTTCTGGGAGAATATTTTTGTTCCAGTGTTTGTCACAAGGATAGTTATGTTTGAGATTTATTTTTTCTATTTTTGCAATGCTTCCTGTTTTCCGGGGGTTTACACAGTAATTATTGAAAATGTGAAATAAGATAAAGTTGTTTTCTATATTACCTGTATAAACTGCTAAAATTAAGAAACTAAGTGAAAACAGAAAGCATTTTTCTCAAACCAAAGACGACAAAGTTTGACCCTTTTACACAGGAGTTTTATGAGGAATTTTGAATTAGAATACAAGAAATTTGAAAAATGTCGTGATAATCAATACAATACACACGTGCTGAAGAAAGTTAATTAGTGGAACTAGTGTGAGTAATTTGATGATGACTCGGATCATTGATATTTGCAATTTTATTGTGCTTTTGGGTATTCTTTTGAATGGTTTTGTCAACTTATGCAGAATCTGCCCCTTGTTCCTCCTGTCAATGCTGCTTTGGAACCACACCATCAAATGTTGCCAGTGGGAATCATTACTTCTGTAAGTCTACAATAGCCCTATCTCAAATAAAAATATTCATTCTATTATTGATTTCAAATATAGTTTCTTTAGTTGCTTAATTAAATGTGTGTGTTGTTAAAATTGCAATGGGAATAGAATAGGAATGGTGCCGAATAGTGTTGGAATCATCTTAATGAAGTTTCTCATTTTTCAGATTCTTGGTGCTCAAGTCATTGTTGAAGGAGTGGAGAAGCATGACCCTCTTAATGAGGGTTCTATTCTTTGGTTGACTGAAAGTCGGAAGCCACTAGGTTTAATTGATGAAATCTTTGGACCAGTCAAGAACCCTTTTTATATTGTGAGATACAATTCTGCAAGTGAAGTTCCTGAAGGAATCAATGGGGGAACCTTTATCTCGTTTGTTCCAGAATTTGCTGAGCATGTGATTAATAACAAAGATCTTTATAGGAAAGGGTACGATGCATCTGGTGCGAATGATGAAGAGTTATCTGATGAAATGGAGTTCTCAGATGATGAGAAAGAGGCCGAATACAGGAGAATGCAAAGAGCTACAAAAAGAGGTGTAAATGATCAAAATCATGGCAAGAAGAAAAACAACAGAAAGAAATTTTCACCTAAAGAGCCTGCGGCACAATCCATGCCTGCTGCACCTGCTGCACCAATGGTTACTCAGGGAAATTGTCCTCCTTTTCAAGGCATTGGACAAACACTGTTGGGTGGAACTGCCACAGTTCCATCATTTCCCCACTTAAACGCCGCACCCCCTAACTTTGGTACTCATGGAATTTGGACAAACGGAACATTTCCACAGCAGCCACAGAATGCTATGCTTCATAATGGTTTTCCTGCAAATGGGGTATCATGGTTCCCACAAAACACTCAAATTCCTCCTCAGATGCCAATGCCAGGAATTCCATTTCAACAGCAAGTACATGGCAATCAGGGATCTCTTACAACAACTATGCTACCTGGGATGCAACAAAATATGTTTGCTCAATCCATGTATGCAGCAGGGCTTCTTGGTCAAAACCAAATGGCATTTGGGATGGGATCACCTTTCCCACAGCTTCAGCCACCTGCACAACAGGGATTTCCATCCTCTTCTGCTGCCCCCCCTCAGTTTCATCCACGTCCATCTGGTAATCGTGGTGGTAGAAAAACATTTCATGGTGCAGGAAGGAAAGGGTGGCGACCAGCCAAGTGAAGTTCATTCATTGTGTGGTCTATTGTAAACTGAACTCATGTATTGAGTTGGGCTATTTTGCAAGGAATGTATTGCAAATGTAAATTTCTTGTAAGCCTATTGAATTTTGAAATGAATTAGGCAAGTTCTTGAAGTAGTCGAGTTTCTAATATAAAATTATCGCATTTTATTTGTGGTTGAAAGTTATATGAATTTGAATAGATGACTGCTCTTTATTGTTTGTGTACTTCCAATGGCTGAATCATTCCAATGGATGTTTATCTAACCACATCCTAGAAAGTCCAATTTATTCCTGCCACTGATAGAAATTCCGTATTTAAGAATCTATCATAATAACTAGAAACAATTTCAGTATGTGCAGAGAGAAATGAACCTTAGCATCACTAATAAATAATACTTTTTTAAACTCTGTAATTAGTTAAAATAATTGTCTTATTTAACGACTTTCTTTTCATTGTATGATTTCCTAAACTAAGTAGAATGTCTTATTAGCAACAATCAAGTTAACAATATAATATCGCTAAGAATCTTTCTATGCAAAGAATTACATAAACCAAAATGGCAAAACAAAATGTGTTGCACTAGGCAATGATCAGAAGAATAATTGGAAATATTTATATGCTAAAATTGGTCCTAAAACCTACTCTTCTATGCTCAGGGCAAATATTTATACACCATCTCCATTTTATTTCTGTAATCTAAAATGCCAGTAAACCTGGAAGCTTTTTCAGGCATAAACCATTTTACAAGGAAGCTGGAATGAGTTAAAGTTACAAACCTACGGAAATCAAAAGGCATAATGGTTTAATTGTTCGATAATGTGCAAGACTTAATGTGCAAGACTTCCCTGTAAGTAAAATTTTGAAATGAGCTTTTATCTCACATTTATCTTCTTTTTGAAACATAATAGATTATCATTAAAAGATCTCTTATTCTTTATGTTATCTCTTTTAGTAAGATACAAGCTACTTTCAAGTTTTAAGTTTAACAATGTAGGACTAATTTAAAAATTTAATACCTCTTAACCGTTCTCACAAATGAAAACCAACCGAAACGGTTATTTTTATGATCACACAGAAAGATATAAACGCTCCCTTGGCCGTCTGAGACAACAAAAAGACGATAAAAGTATTCTTTAAAAAAAGAAAACAGAATAAGCAACCACTTACTTTCCTTTGGAATCATTTATACTTGAACAAAATCATGTGGCTCATAGATAAAGAAAGCACACTCATGTCCAACCCTCCAAAGGCACTATTCAGAACTAAATAAGAATGCATCGACTAGAGGCAATAATTGTCCAAAACACGGAGCTGGTCGGGTACTGCATTATTATGGCTAGGTCACTATCCATTGCAAACCAAATCACCACCCTGCCACCTCTTTTATTAACATCTTTTTTTCCCTCATGATAATATATATAAACAAACATAAGGAGACAGAGAGAGAGAGAGAAAAATAGAAAGAGTGAAAATAAATTGCTGAGATTGAAATTTATGATCCAGTCACAGTGAGAACAAGGAATGGTGAACTCAGTCAGACTGGTAATGAGCAATTAGGAAATTAAATTAAACGTATTGTTCTTATCGTGAGGCATAAATAGGTCACATTAACACGTGAGAAAATAGAAAATAGCATAATATGAATGAAAGAGTCAAGCTTTGGCATTGTTTGTAAAGTCAGCACAAGTCTGGCAGCTGCAATCTGAAAAGCGGCAGATATCACAGCCAAAGCAGACACAAGAAGTGCAACCTTTGCATGTTGGTGAACGAGTGCATCCCCTGTAAACTCTACGACTTGCTCTTTCCTCTTCATCATCACACGTAATTCTGAAAAATAATCACCATTATTAGTTGCTCCAAAAATTTCAGTAATCACAAACCTGCAAATAACATAAACAATCCAATACTGTCTAAATAGAAAATATAAAATAAAACCATTTATCTACTTCTGTACTTTTACCAAAATGCTTTCAGATAACTGTTTGTAACGGATAAGAATATAAGATACCCATCCACCAGCTTGTCCTTCGCCTCCAAAGTGGGGGTAACAATCTATCCGTTGTCATTGGTTGCAAATCTCAAGCAAAGAATCTTTTATTATTAAATAAAAGGGTGGTGATCAGTCAGACATGGGGTGAAAGGAGAAAATGGACATAGTGGACTGATAACTGGAAATAACGTGCAATGGCTGATCAAAGCGATGGTATACATTTAAGTTAACAATAATGAAGTTCTAGAAACTATCTAGTTTCAAATATAATAATAGCATAGACAGCAGTATGTATAACCGTAGAGGGCAAAATAGTCTAAAGCAGTAAGAGGCATTAGCAGTGGTGGATGGAAGATGAACATGTAGGCAAAACGCTTCTAAAAAACTATATTATAATTTTTGGGATAGATAGAAAACAATTTTTGTTTTCCTTTTCTGTTTTTTACTTTTGATTACAAAAAGTGTCACCTTCTTTGTACTTTGTCTTCTGTTTTCAGAAATTCAAATGGGAAATAATGAAAAAGTTTTTATTTTTTCATGTATCACTGCTTCTTGTAGAAACATCTGAAAACAGAAAACAAAGTAGAAACAAGGCATCCTTTTTTGTAATTAAAAATGTAAATAAAAAGTGTTACCTCAAACCATAAGCTCCTACGGTTATGAATAGTTTCCATTCTAAATTCAGGAGAAAAGGAAATCATGGGAACAGTAAGACCCATACAAGGGTAACTGTCATTAACGAGACTAAGACCTATTTTTCTACTACATTCCTATAACAAAATTGTGCCCAAGTTGCCTCAGGAAATAGTCATTAAATTATTGCCAAATGTGAATTTTTTCTAAACAAATATATTCAATCTACTGCAAACGCATCACTTCACAATTTTGAAAACTTAATCATTAGGCATTCTATTTCAAGCTCTTTTGTCGTACAATGCAATTGCACTCATCATTCCCTTGATATCAGACCTTGCCAAATGCCAGCTTCAGCATATTTTTGCCCCTCTTCCATTTTTGAATCCCTGTTTAAATCATTAAATCCAGAATGCACAGCTTCTGGCCAAATTGAAATATTGGTACTTATGTACTTGTAACAACAACAGATGCCACAATTTAAGTTTGTACAATCGTAATTCAACTAACACATGAACACATACAACCAAACACATAAAAATCAGAAAAAATTGTTCAAATATTTAATTTCATCACTAAAGATGCTACCAAACTTTCCTTAGAACCAGGCATGCTTAAGCTCTCCCAGATTGTGACATGCAAGATACTATCACCAAGACTGTACACTATAGCTTGAATAGCACTCTGCAAATTAGCAACTATTGGCTACTACAGATTCAAATCTTACTCAAGATTAAGAAAAGATCAAAGCTATTGGCTCAGCTTGGAAAGTGACCATATCACTTCCAATAGGCAGTGCTATTGGCATCAATGAAAGCGTTCAAAGCAAGGTGAATTAGATGGACATTACAACAACAAGCCATCAACAACAGTAAAAGTGCACCATATATAAGAGAAAAAAACATACTTGTCATATGGAAGATCAGAACATTTCCAATTTGCATCTGCCAAAGCATCATGGTGAATGCGGCATTCCTCTTTAGTTCTCAGACGAAACCTACGCTCTTTATTGCACCTGGAGCAGCGAACAAACTCATCACGGTGACAAGCACGGCCATTTTGGGATCTGTGGGATCCATTTGCTGCTTTTGACACCTGATTGTAGTATTTGAGCAGTACTGTTTTACACAGTGGAACCTTCTCACCATTAACAATTACCCAGACATTATTCTTCCATTTCCTAGCAGTCTCTCTTCCAGAGTGTTTCTCAAATGCAGAAGGAGTCAACTTGGCTATCAATAAAGCAACGTTAATGCAAATAAAAAAGGTCATTTGGGAGAGAAACACCAAGATAAAAAAAAATGTAATACTAAAATAGAAAGCAAAGTCTAGAATCAAAATCAGAAAAAAGATTTTTCTTTTTCAAGAACTAGGCTACTGGAGCGTACTTTCCCCTCTCAACTTCACCAGAGGGCCCGTAAAATCCTTTCTTATATTTATTTATCAGTGAATTTTTCAGAATTCTTATCCACGTCTAATCATGTGATCACTTCACTAATTGTAGATCTGTAGGTGCTTTCAAGTTCAAATCATATTGGCATCGCTTTACATTACTCTATGAAAATCATTTTCTTAAGGCGGTATTTCATGTATATTTTGTAGAAACGATTACTTTAATATATCCCATGCTGCGAGGCGAACAAGATTCACAAAGTAACAGTTAATAATTTTCATTTTTCTTTAATGCGCATGCATCAAGTTATTAATCCTTCAATACATTCGTGTGGAAGCAAAAATAACGCAGACATCTGATACATGGAACAAATACAACTAGACAAAGCATATGCATAGTGATTGAAAGAATTAGATTCTATTTTCAGTCTCTGCCGAAGGTACTCTCGTTCAACTCAGTACCCAACAATTAAAAACTACTCAAGTGGAACGGATGGTTCATGCCAGATACAAATATCAATCAATCACATTCATTCCTAACACAAGAGAATATGTCATCAGGGACAAGAACCAAACTCATGAGAAAAACTCGTTACATTTTTATAGATTAATAATAATATCATAGGATCACACAAACAGTCTACTCTGTCAAACAGATTTCAGACTTCGATCACTTTCAACAAACATGGAGTAACGATATAACATAATGGCTACGCCACGTTATTATATACAAACAACAAAAAGGTCTCCTTCATAAAGAAAGAGAGACACGTCTAAACACACAAAAAGACAGGTGTTGTTTAAAAATCTTCAACAATTGCACACAACAAAAACAAACACCCTCCGAGCCCGATCGTGTAGTATACCAAACCAATAAGTTCAGTGAGACAAATCAACATACAGTTCAACTGTATGAAGGAACCATCACAAACTCACACACCAAAGCAGATCAAAACAACCCCATAATGACACCCATCAACGTCAACAAAACTCATCTCAACACAAACTTCAGACATGCAAAACACAAAAACACTCGCACAAAACAAAACTAAACAAAAAACAAAAGCCTCTTCTTTGGAGAGAGAAAGAGACCTTCTTGACAACCAGGGGTGCATTCACAAGTGATTTCAAGGTACCCATTAACGAAAACCCTAAGTCTTCCAACAGCATCACCATATCTATGGCTCGTGCACCCGCACGTGACTTCCACATAGTCCCCAACACGCTTCACCCCACTCACCTCTCTCAGCTCCTCCTCGCTGAATATCGTCGACCCACTTTCTCTCTCTAACCCGTTAGCCATTTTTCCCTCAAAAGACTCTGTTTTTTACCAGAAAACGATGTGGGTGTAGAATCAAATACCAAAGGCAACGCGATGCTGAAGACGACCCAACACCACGTTAAGCCTTGAGATCTGACACTGAAACGTTGAAATGTTTGAGAAGAGAGAGAGAGAAAGAGAAGAATAGAGAGAGATAGTGAGGGGTTGGTGATGGGGTTGAATGAATAAATGAATGAGCTGGCGTAGCCAAACAAATGTTGTGAGTGAGGTGAAGGGGTTAAAAGGCTTAGGGTGCTACTTGCTATGCATGATATGATATGTCATGAGATGAGGGAGGATATTGATATATAAAGAGAGATAGAGAGAGAGAAAACAAAAGTTTATAGGGAAATCCTCTCATGAAACCAGACTAGGTTTTTGATATTCGTGTGATAGTCTGTTTCTGTTTTTATTTTTATTTTTTTATTTTAACTGAAACCACTCTTTATGGGTAGTTTGTTAATATTATGATTTTGCATTAAATAATGGAACGAATTTAGAGAGAAAGACCCTTTTAGGAAAAAAAAAAAAAAAAATAAAAAAAAAAAAACCCTTTAAAAAAAAAAAAAAAAAAACATAAAAAACATAAAGCCAATATGGAATGAGAATTTGATTCTCTTCTGCATAACTGCAAGCCATTTTACCACATCATGGGTCTGAGTCAAAGGGTTCAGTTCAAAGTTTTT
>Ga0214543_1004589_pt1 | contig 26047 bp, 15 predicted proteins | sample CNSS2metaG_FD_160094 | JGI IMG/M metagenome (GOLD analysis project Ga0214543, IMG submission 160094) | Root nodule microbial communities from cowpea collected in UCLA plant growth center, Los Angeles, California, USA - CNSS2 | ecosystem: Host-associated > Plants > Roots > Nodule | place: USA... | reverse complement strand
ATTAATATATATATTAAAAAAAATAATTATAATATATATATATATATATATATATATATATATATATATATATATATATATATATATATATATATATATATATATTTTAACCTTTCTTTCTTTAATATAACTTCTTAAGAGTAAAAGGGGAAGTATAAAATTTAGGGGTGCAGGAAAAAAAATAGGGATTTAGGAAGGAATGGTTGTTTCAGTGTGAGGAAGGAAAAAGCCCAAAAAATAAATAAAGGCTGGTAGCCTCGGAGGTGGTGGGTGGGTTCGTGATCGATTTTCTTTTGCGTGTAGTCTCAGAGGTGCTAAAACTGTAGATTCTGGTGATGAATCATGTGGAGACGATGAGTGTAATGAAAGAATGGCAATCTTATTAAAAAATTAATTTTAAATCTAATTCAATCTCATAAAATTTGACTTATAAGATTAAGTTTACACTTATTTTATATTATAAACTTATCTTATTTTTAATTAATATGAAATTTTCAACATAGTACCTCATACCATATAAATGGGTGAAAACCTCATCTTATAAATTAATTTTGTGAGATTGAATTAATTTTAAAAAAAATGAAAATATAAAATGTGGACCTGGGTCAACAGTCCAATGTAAAATAGGGTTGTGAAAATAAAATGAAATTATTTAATTAGTGTGAAAATGTATTGGGCCAAAAATCCATTGTGGAAGAAGGGTGTGAAAATAAAGTGAGGGGCTGTAGAACACAATGGTTTGGACAGTTAACCTCAACGTTCAAATGTTGGTCGAAAAGAAAATCACTGTGGTGTGAACAACAAATGGGGTGTAAAAAGAAAGTGGGTAAAGGTTTAAAAACATGGATAAAGCTCTCTCTTTTTTTCCTTTTATTTATTATTCACTTTTTCTATTACTTATTGCTTCATCGTTATTTTTAAAAAGGAAAATTTTCTTTCTTTTAATTATTTATAGTTTTTTAATAAAAACAAAAAAAATTGAAATTTTTTTATTCATTACGATGAATTATAATTAGTAATGTAGTCATATTTTTTATGATACGTTAAACCATTTCAGTTAAAGTGTCGAGTGAAAATTTGAATTGAGTACATACGTATAGAAACAATAATCTTATCAACTTCACAAGTTCGTGTGTAGATTATTAATGCTTAACTTGACCATAATAAAAAAATTAATTTATCAAAATCCTTAGTAAATATGGTAGTCATCTATGTAAGAATTAGATATAAAGGTGATTGGATGGTCCTAACAAAGTGTCAACTACCAAAAGGTTCCATGTTATTATTTTTTTTAAATACATTTAAAAAATATAATGGTAAATAAAAAAATATAATATATCTTGTTAGACATTTGGATGAAATGTGTGAAATTTTACTATGTTCAAAAATAATCAAAGTCATAAAAAAGTAAATTTTTAACCTTACAATTTTTAAGATACATAATTAAAACAAAAATAAACATCATCTTTTTTTTTCCATGGTTGAGTGAAAAATTCAGAAATAGCACTACGGAATTAGCTACAAGATTTTTTTGTCATTGATCCGTCACTAGATAACGAGAAATTAATGAGAAATAATTTTCCTCATTAATTTTTTTCACAAACTATCTACAAAATCATTTTGATGTTGATCTCTCGCCAAACAGCGAGAAATTAGTAAAGAATAATTTTCCTCGTTAATTTCTCTCGCAAATTATTAGTTTTGTTGTAGTGGAAGAGGTTAACTATGTTATTTCTACAGTCAACATAAAAGAGTCATATTTCTAACTCACTCATGTTTCTGTTAGTTAAATAGGTGACATTATTATATAAAAATAATCAATGAAAGGACATTTTACTCTCGAAATTACAATTTCAATATTAAGAAAAATCTAAATAACAATATTCGGAGTTTTTAATATTATATATATATATATATATATATATATATATATATATATATATATATATTAGATTTTTTGCATTTTTTTCTTTGAATTCTCTTAACTATTCATTATGTTTTTCTACTTTTTTTTTATCCATGTATTCTTTTAGAAAACTTATTGAAATAGTTTTATGACAAAATTTTATAACATTAACATCCAATTTTATAACATGCTTGAAATAGTTTTATGACAATATTTTATGATAATTTTTTTTATTGTGTGATACTTTTATCTATATTTTTTTATTATTGTCCTTTTAAACAACTCTAACTTAAAAACATATATTAGCGTTAAGAGGATCTTATTAGATATCTTACATTATGATCAAATTATAATATATGGATGTAAACCATATTTTCATGTTAGTTTTTGTGAGATTGAGTTATATTTAAATGCTACTTTATTAATATTATATAGGATTATTTAGAGTTTGTTCTAATCAAGTTTCATAGGCCTATTATTTCATCTATTATCTGGTTCCCTTTGGTCCAAAGCTCCATATATTCAATTCTCAACTTCAAGAAAGATGTTAAAAATCTCATGTCGACATAACCAAATTATAGCATATAAGCATGTGTAAATCTAATCGTACAAATTGGTTTTGTTATATTTAGTTAAACTTAAATTTTACTTTATTAAAATAATATTAGAGCATATCAATCTCTCTCCTAACAAAAACTCTTGGGACTATTGTATTACCCGCTATTGGTCCCCCATCTAATCATTTTTATCCATTTCCTTAACGTGAGGGAGTATGATAAAGGTCCCACATCAATTATATATATAACCAAATCATATTATATTGATGAATGTAAATCTTACCTTACTAAGTCAATTTTGTATTTTTGAATTATACTTAAATTCTATTTTTCCTACTAAAATGCTAAAATAAATAAAATATTTGATAATTTTGAAAATTACTCACATGTATATGTGTACAAGGTTTGACAATAATATATTTTAGAAATTAATACTAAAACAAAACTCTTAAATAGTAACCAATTTTAGTAACAAAAAATTGTTAGTAATTATAATGATCAATTTAGATATCAATTTAAAAAAATAAAAAATTATTGGTTACTAAAATAGTCACTATTATGAACAAAAAATTATAATTGATCGTTAAATCGACTACTAATTAATTAGAAACTAATTCATAAATTAATTCTTTTAGTACTCAAAACCTTGATAGTTAATATTTAATGACCAATTTATAAAATAATTTTTTTGGTAGTCAAAATTTTAGTATACTAATTTAGATATCAATTATAATTTTTTATTTATAATAATAATTATTTTAGTAATCAATAATTTTTTATTTTATAAATTAGTTAATACAGTAATTAATAATTTTTTTTATTAAAATTGTTATAATATAGAATTTTCTTGTAGGACAAGAATAAATATTAAATTAAATACAGTATTCAAGATATGTTTCCGTACAAAAAATTTGTCAACATGACATATGAAAGGATATCTTGACATTCACTCTAATATATAAAATTCATCTAGAGCGTAATATTCAAATCACCACGTTTTGATATATTTCTTATCTGCGCCTGCATTTAGACCGTATAGGATAGCAATTTCAAGTCATTATTAAAGATTAATTAAATAAAAATTTCAGATCACCACTAAGAAAAAACATAGCTTTTGCTATTTGTTTTCTTGTTAGTTTAAATTGTTTTTTTTTTGTTAACCTAGTATACTTGCATCCCAAGACTTTGTCTTCCACAAAACTAGTTTGACCCAAAGCAATAAAAATTTGGGTGAAGATTATTTTTGTGAAGATTCAAACTTGTGCTATGAACAATTTGATTTGACGTATATGAACAATTGTGTCTTGCTGAATAATCTCATTTATAGGAAAGAAAATAATCCTTAACAATTAATAAAATATATTATCTGTTTTAGAATATTTATATTGTGACCACGATTGAATATATCACATAAATATATTTATGAACTATGTTGGTATGTTGATAGGATTTACATATTAAAGGACTATTTATCTTATTATTAAAACATGAATTTTAAATTTAATTTAATTTTACAAAATCAATTTATAAAGTGAGATTTGTACTCACTTATATAATATAAATTTATCTTATTTTTATTATTTGTGTACTTTTTATTCATTTTATAGTTCTTATATTAATTATTTGTGTTTTCTTTTATTAATAATAAATATTATTCTACATAAAAATACTATATGAAATATTCTAATTTTTTCAAATATAAAACTATACATCAATTAAAAATAATATATAAATAGCTTTGATGATAAAATATAGTATAAAGACTTACAAATTGATTAATTACCTTCTCCTTATGATTAACAGGTACTTAGTATTTGCATATCATGTTCAAATTGTAAAATAAATATGTTCATCCTTTACTCTATTTTAAAGCTTATAAATTAGTTTTTTTGAATGTTTGTTCTTACAAAAACATTTAAGTTTTTAGTTATAATTAAGATTTGAATTGAAAATGGTGTTAAAGTGTATTATATATGAGTTAACTCATGAATAAGGATTTATTAAGATTTTAACTCTCAAATTAAGCACTCTAATCTATTTGCTCCAAAAATACACCCTTGATTGTCTGCTGATAAACATTACGTACTTCTCAATCTCATTAGAAGCCAAGATGACTTTGATATCATTAACAAGTTGAAAACCCTTTTACTAAAAATAGGATACTAGTTGAGGTTATTATATATATATATATATATATATATATATATATATATATATATAATATAAAAGAAGATTTTTTATAACAAAATTTGTTGGATGACAACTTTTAATGTTTCCTTAATTAATAACTCAGCTTATTTTTTTTTTTAAATTAAAATTCATTCACTTACTAGGATTTTTCGTTGTATCATGAAATGTATATATAGTTTGTTTTTTCTTCTTCTTTATAGTAACTACTTGAATTTACAGGTGAATGTGAAAAGGTTTTGTTCTTGTTCTCAGTTTGGTATAGACATTTATGGGACATTGTACCGAAGCGTCTTTGTGGACCTTATTGGCAAAAAAAATCAACGTTGTGGTAAGGATGAAAATTTCCATGTGGTTTTCTCATGGTTGGCCCCTGCTGCCGAAGATGTTTATGTCTTGACCAAATGGATCAAATTGTCCTGTTTCTATTAACCAATGAACTCCATTTATTTTTTCTTCATGAACAATTATTCTTGACTACATCATCACTTGGATAAAACAATCACTGAGTTGCATGCAACATATAATCTGGTTGCTTTTGTGGTTAATTTATCATGGTTTGATAACTCAGAAGTTGGAGTCTAAATCTAAATTCAATATAATCTCACATTCATGAAAAAATTGTTTTAAGATTTTGAGTTTGAGATGATATCAATCTCTTATACAAAATATAATTCATGTCCTATTAGTGTTGTATTTCTTTATTAAATTTTTTTCCTTAAAAAGATCTTTAGATAATGAGAAAGTGACATTAGAAGAAAATTCTCAATTAAAAACTAATTTTAAAAACATAAAATAGATAGTTTCTATAGTGACCTATCTAGATATCAATTTGCAAAATTAAAAATTATTGGTTACTAAAATTGTCATTATTATAAATAAAAAATTATAATTGGTCACTAATTAATTAGAGATCAAATTAGAAATTAAGTCATTTTGGTGGCCAAAACCTAGAGAGCTAATTTTTAATAATCAATTTCTTTTGGTAGCCAAAACCATGATAGCAAATTTTAAAAACTAATTTAATGACCAATTATAATTTTTTATTGATAATAATGATTATTTTAATAATCAATAATTTTTACTTTTATAAATTAGTATGTAAATTAGTGGTCATTATTTAGAAGAATAGAGTGAATATTATGTGTAAGAAAAGTATTGTAACTATTTTTTTTTCACCATTATACTTTTGCTTGCTTCATGACTTTTTCAAGTTCAAGGTTTTTGCTGATGTTTTTGGTATTATTATTATAATTTATCTTCAAAATATATTGAATTATGATATATTAATTTTTGTAATATATATTAATTTTAAAATAGTATATTTTGAAAATATCACAAATGATAACCCTAAACATTCAGTAGAAAAATTCTTTTTTATTTCTTACGATATTCAATTCTTCCTATTAATTTTACGTATATTATATCAAATGTTGTTACCTAGTTCATTTGAAGCAGCCATGGAGATTGTTTCATTTCTAAAACAATTTAAAATTGCATAAATAAATGCGGAAGAAAAATTAAGTTAGAATTTAGATTCCCATCCGATGTATGTATTTTAGGTGGGAGTTTAGATGTTATTATGAAAAATTTTCTCTACTGAAATGATTAGTTTAATCAATTGGATTACAAATAAAGTAACTAAGAATGAAAATAATTTTTTATTAAATCTCTTGATTTTGATGAGATGAAGCGTGCATTTTTTTTTTTCTTAATGGTGATTGTACTCCTGGTCTATATAGTTTTGGAAAATATTTTTTCACTTTTTTTAGAATATTTTTTGTGTTGATGTTTGTAAGGTTGTCAATAAATTGGATCCTTCTCGGTATGAATTAAAATGTCATTTCTTTATGTTTCGGGTGTAGGGATCAAACACCTATTAAGAACCAGTTCAATTTTACTCCTTTCTTTTTTATGCCTCCTCTCCAAGTAATCTGCTGTAACTTCCTCGTCAAGCAATCTTCCTCCTTATTCGATCAGTTGACAGACGATCGGGGTACCTGTCTAAAAGGCTTCGATGCTTAAGTCAGTTGATGGACCGATCGGTGGATAATCGTAACTGCTGTAATAAATGCGAATTAAAGATCCTCACCAACCTACCTCGGGGCCCTATTTATAGTTTCCGGTGTGGGCCTGTACTTAGGGTTCTTAATCACGGCCCAATGATCCCTTAATTTTGATTACTGACTTGTTTAATTTTAATTAATCCGGCTGATTGGTCTAGGTTTTCTGTTTGGATGATCGCCGATAGTCGCTTAACCCAGCGGGTTATCTTCTATGAGTTAAGTGATATGTACTTAATCTGTGTGGTCGATCGATAGTCTTCTTCGTGGATTCACACGTGATGTTTGTGTAACCGATTGACCGATGGTCTTCTAAGGGGTAACACGTAATTTACCTGCAGGGCCGATCGACCGATGATCCTTTATGAGGTAACGTGATTTACCTGTGGGGCCAATCGACCGATGGTCCTTTATGAGATTACGTGTGATTTACCTATGGGACCGATTGACCGATGGTCCTTTATGAGGTAAGGTGTGATTTACCTGTGGGGCCGACCGACCGATGGTCCTTTATGAGGTAACGTGTTTTACCTGTGGGGTCGATCAATCGATGGTCCTCTGTGGGTTCATATGTAGTTTATTTGAGTGACCGATCGATCGATGGTCCTTCATGGGTTCACATGGTTTCTGTGGACCGATCGACCGATGATCCTGTTTCATATGCAAGTCCTCCCAACCTTATTCGATGGGCCGGCGGATTATACATTGCCGGTGGTCTGATTGGACATACAGTACACTTTTATTCTTAAAATTTACAACACACAATAAATAATTGATTTTTATCATATAGCTAATAGCTAATTTTCATTTCAAAATCAGGACAAAATCTTAGTTGATAAGTTTGCGATGATTGTTAGTGGAACGTAATCAAAATGATTTCAATAGGTAAGTCATGTTAAAAGTCACTTTTACATTCTTAATGCTTATATTTCTTTTGTTATATATCTCAAGAGGTTTCTCTTGTTATCTAGGATATCTTCCTTATACTTGTTTGGATGTAAAGGGTTTTGAGAGAGAGAGAATGCATAAGAAATGTTATGTTGACTATGTTATTATTAAAAACAGTACAACCTTTTATATACAGGTTAAGAAGAGTAACCATGCTAACAAAAAGAAACGAAAGAGAGCCTATATCTGTTACATGGTAGTTTATACTTTTGGCTTAACTACAAAAAATATACAAATAGGAGATGACTATTTTAGTGGCAGAGAAATTGTGGTTTGCATGTTACTAATATTAAACTTAAAAATAAAGTCTATATGCTACGTTAAGAGTTTAATTATGATAAATTGATTTTGATTGAACTCATGTGCATTGAATTTCTTAAGTCTGAGTATAAAAGATATACGTTCTTTAACTTGTAATCAATTTGTCATGGTATTTAGGGACAAACCTTAGTTGGTCCGGCCATGACCCTTCCTTCCAATTTTTTTCATACATTTCTTATTATAATTTTATAATATATTTATATATTTTAAAACAATTAATTTAATTAGTTATTGAATTTGCAAAAAATTATAATATTTATTATCGCCCTTCTACTTACTCACTTACTATTAATTAATAATTTTGTCACTAAATTTTTAATACATATTTAATAGAAAATTAATTTAAATTTGAAAAAGCATATTAATCATCTTTGAACTATATCGATCTTTGATAAGAATAGGAAATGCATTTTACTTAAACAAAAAGTTCTTTTTATATATTTTTTATCAAACAAGATTATGAAATAAAATTGAAAATAAAATTTTTGCGGGCAGTATAATTATTTACACTGAATAAAATAAATTTTAGTTTTGGCTTAAATACAAAGAAAAATATATTAGATTTCTTTTATATTTATAATTATATTAAATTGCGTATTCATTTTTGTTGTATTAGTTATAGTGATATAAAATATCTAATGAATAAAGTAAATTTTGAAAAAATGTCGAAATTTTGACCTAATTTAGTTTCCAACTTTAGAAATGTGTGGATTTAATCATTTTAACCAAATTTTGTTAAGTTTATTTGACTATTCAAAAGAATTTCATAATAACATTTGAGTTGCTTACACCGTCTAACATATCTTCGCTTTAATGTTAGCTAAGAAACGCTTAGAAACGTTAAATAAACTTAACAAAATTAGCTTAAAAGAACTAAATTTATGTATTTCAAAAGATGATGACTAAATTGATCTAAAGTTTCGAAGGATGATTAATTCTAACTTTTACTGAAAGTTGAGAGACCGAAAACATTAATCTAAATTTTAAATATATTATTTTGACTCTTCTAGAATAAAAGTAAATGGTGAAGATCCACGTTGATGGTATTAAAGAAGCATATAATGTTATTCTTGAATCATATAAATATTTTTTTACATTTTTAATTGATCAATTAATATTTTTCATAATAAATTGAAATAATTATTCATTTTATATTATTAATTATTTTATTATAATTAATAATTTAAAATTAATTTAAAAGTACTAATAATTTAAATTACAATATATTATACATCTTTCATCTTTTAAATAATATAATTTAAAAATTAATTTTTATAATTATTTATCTTAATTTTTAAGAAATTTATTTTAATTTATTATAATTTTTATTTTTATTATAAAAATTTAAATAGACCAATTGGCAGCCTGTTCCAGTCTACCTGTAACCTAATGAATTAGCAGGTGAGATAGCAACCGAAAACTCAGAAGATAGTATTTGTTTGAAAAATAAATGAAAAAATAATAGCACTATGTTTTTGCGTACATAAGGTTACAAGTAATAATAATACTAAGGCCTTCTTTGTAATCACAACAACAAGAAAAGTAAAAGAAAAAAAGAAAAAAAAAAGTCTGACTGCAAGAAAATAAAGAAAAAATAAATAAGACAGAAAAACATTAATAAAAAAGTGAATAAATATTTACTATAATATATATATATATATATAATTATATTTTTAATTTTTAAATTGTTGTAGGGTATTTAAATTATTATGTAATACAAGTCAATTAAATCGAGTCAAAGTGTAATGGCGATTATTCTTAGAATTAATATCAAAATTAAGTTGATGAATTTGAATTTTCGAAATTTCTGATAGGAAAAACAAAAGGTCAGCTTCAAGGATTTGTTTGTTGCACCAATAATAGAATGGACACTATCTTCTTCTAATAAATTAATTGTTGTGAGAAAGTAATTATATATATATATATATATATATATATATATATATATATATATATATATATATGCCACTTTAACAATGGAAGTAAAAAAATAACCTCTACTTTTTAAAAAGAAAATTAAACTCTGAGGGGCGATACACAATTTCTTTATTAAATTATAAAAAATTCAAAATCATCCTTAAAAAATCTTAGAGAAAAAGGTTATACTTTTAAACATAAATTACTAATTTAACTATTTATTTTAAAAGTTTTCCATTTTGATACTTTTTAGAAAGTATTAGGCATGAAGCACGTGGATAAGAAACATGAAACTCAAATCAAATCACATGTCAATATTTTGGTCAATATTATTTACTTTATTTTTATTTGTTGAAAAACATTTTTTATGTCTAGAGTCAAATTTATTTGTCTGATAAACTTATGACTCATTCCTGAAGTTTTTTCCGTGTTTATCACACAATCTGTCCAACAAAAGAATTTGATTTCTTTTATAGTAATATTTCAACTTTATATTCTTAAATTCCTTGAAACTCTTTCAATTTCTAAGTTTTCAAGCATTAAATAATGAAATTTTAAAATAATTCTTATCATAAATATATAAATATCATTAATCATAAACACAAAATATTTAATTACCTATAAATATTATACTTGTTTGGACAAACTTTTTAATAAATTCTTCACATAACTAAAAAAATTCATATTTTATGCCAATTTTACTTTGAAATTTTTTTTAGAAAATATTTATAAATTTTGTTATAAAAAATAATTTGCATTAAATTGCTGTTAATTTTTTTGCAAAATATTATGTATAAAACACTTTTCACAACAAAATTTTGTAACAAATACTTACAAATGTTATAATATTGTAAGAAATAATTACCCACGAAGGAATTACCTGCCAATTAAGATTCTTAGAAAAAACAGCAGGAAAAAGTCTTTTTTTTGCAAATTTGTTTAACAAATTTGCTAGAAAAGTCCCATGTAATATGAGATTTTTAGTAATTAAGACAGGAAAAAAAAAGTGAATTTAAATTCTAAATAAGTGAGATTATCTTAAAGAGAAGGTAACAATGTAAAATGAACTTTTAATGTCAGAAGTTGCATGCTAAAGTAAACTTATTTGTAAACATGAATATCTTAGTCATAAAGAGAGATGTACCTTGCACCCTACAAAGATAGGTAGGTGTTACTGAATGTAATATTTTATTAAGTAATGATAATTATTTGACTAACTATTTCTAATTCATTGTATGTCCTATTGACAACTAATGGTCATCATTCCAAGATAATGCATAATTGTATGGTTTCCCTGCATAGGAAGGTGAAACCTGATTTGAAATCCATGTTACAAACATAGGTGTTACTTTTTTTTTTCATATTAGTTTATATTAATACTAACCAATAATGTTTCCAATTTAATTAGAGTTGTGGGTAAGCCCAACTCATAGCAAATTCACGTTTAGTGTAACAAGCAGAAAAAAATCATGGAAATGTGGCTATTACGTTATGTCTTGGATAAAAATCATCATTTGAGTTGCAATTGGAGAAGATTTTATAGAGGTAATAATATATATTTTTCACATATTAGAATTCATATCAAACTTATTAATATCCACACTTAATGAAGTTGTGTTACTTTTTCAACTATTCAAGAATTCATCACCTACAACAAATGACACACTAAAGAAAATAAAATAGTGGTGAGCAATGTATCTACTGGAATGATGAAGTTAGGGCTCACTATAGCATTAGTACTTTGCTTGAAAATTGTATATGACAAGATTTTGATTATGAAAGTTTTAGTTTTGTCTTGATAGTTTTAGTTTTGATCGTTTTAGTATTAATAATTACATTTTTGTGTTAATAGTTTTAGTTTTGATATATAGTTTGTGTTGGGAAATTTTCAGAGTTATGCTGGAATATTATATGTTTTTCAGGTTTGGGTAATTTCTAAATATAATAGAAGAAACAATATTTTAATGTCTGTTAGTGCACTAACTGATATCAAAGGATGTTGGACTAGGCCATAGCCAACGTCCTTTAATGTTTGTTAGTGCACTAACAAACCTCAAATGTTGCCCAATTTTAGTTTGAAACGACGCCAATTGGATGTCGATGTGTTATGGTATTCATCTTTAAGAGATGTCAAACTCTAATGTAACTGATGTTCCTGAACGTCGAGTTTCAACTCCAAGTCAATTTAAGGTCCTTGGATATGATGTTAGAGTTTCCACTAATGTCAAAAGTCAAAAATAGCAGACATCAAAAATCATTTTTGTGTTAGTGTAAAATTAAAAGATAGAAAAAAAGTGTGAAAGTTTGTACATATTAAATCATGCATAAGTTAGTTCTAGTTTATGAGAAAAATAATTTCAACTTTTCTTACTACTGGAGAAAGATAGCAAGAAGCTTATCCGAACACACTCATAATATTCACGATGAAAAAATAATTATGTAGACACTAGTGTAAATATGTCATTTAACTACGTTGTATATATTATGGTCACAAGAAAAAAGTAATTTATAAAAACACAATGACATTTTCAAAATTACTAATAACGTATAGGTTACAGTTTAGATAAAATTGCAGCCTATATTCAAACACCAGAGTATAGGCTACAATTCCTTATACTCAAACACCCTGAGTATAGGTTATGGTTTTACAAATTTAGTCCATACCTCTTTAAATTGGATTAATTTCAACATTTTTTACTTGGTTCGTGCATAATATTGTTGTCTCTCGCCATTGTAAGTGCCTTTGTTTTTCAGGTTTTCTCTCTCATTTTCTTCCTCACTTTCTTCTTTCATTCGCAAATTTTCCCTCGCCATGAAACTTAATTCACGTTCAAGCACTACGCTCCTAGGTTTGCATTCCTCTTTACACCCTAAACCTAAAAATTATATGATGATATATTCAATTTATTTTTGTTATATGTATATTGACAATTTTTGTATGCACAAATTTTAGAGGATGATGGACCCTAAACCCTAAATATTGTATACATGAAAGTATAACAAATGTAAAATGTAAAAGAATTAAAAATCTCTAATTACTACTAGAAAAGACTACCAAATTTTAGAATTTTCTAAAGAGTACAAGTAAGTGAAATAAATGTATGAAATGTAGAGAAATTAGGACAAAAATACTAAAAAAATTATAAAAGAGATGATAAATGATGAAATTTTGGACGACTAACTTTCTTTTGCAACCACTTTTGGGTGTTGGTCCTTGGAAGGAAATACAATTTCCAACAACTTTACAGTTCAACACATCTTAATTCGAGGCCCACAATAAATATTATGATTATTTCAAGTTTTTTATCTACCAAATCCTTCCAAAACAAAACATGTGAAAAATATGTGCAATGTACACATTCTATAAACAAATATACAATAATAAAAGTTATCAGAAAAATATTTGACTAAAAAATCAATTTATACCTATTTTTAGTGATTTTTTTAAAATCAATACTAGTGGTGAAAACTAAATTTTTGTATTGCTTATAGTGTAGAGTTAGTTAAATGTTTTTTTTTTAAATCACATATGACTATGGTTCATGAAAAAACTATAGCCTATTCATGACTATAGGTTACAATTATTAAAGGAACTGTAACCTATAATCATGCATAGGCTACGATTTCTTTAATAAACATAGTTTATAGTCATGAATATAAGTTATGACTTTTTCATGAACTGTAGCCTATTATGTACTATAAACTACATTTGAAAATTGTAGTCTTAAACTCTCCATTTTTTTACTACGCATAAATACCGTAGTTTAACATTGAAAATAACCATAGTAATATCCCTTCGCTAAACTAATGACAAGAAACATATGTTTTAGATAGGACTTTCACATCTCGGATGGTGTTGAACTCGCACATCTAAGCTAAGATAGTCCCAATACATCTCGGCCAAAGATATTGTTTCCTGTATTATATAGGACTTATACATGTCGAATTGTGTTGGACTTGCACATCTCGAATGGTGTTGGACTTGCACATCTCGGCTAAGATAGTCCCAATACATCGATTGGCCAAAGATATTGTTTCTCGTATTATGTAGGACTTGCACATGTCAGATTGTGTTGGACTTGCACATTTCGGCCAAGATGGTCCTAGTACATCTTGGCCAAAGATATGATTGCTTCCCAAACTCCTTCCCTCATTCCATATGAAAGAAAGGTATTATACCTCTCAACCAAGGAGGGTCTGATACATCCTGGCCAATAACTTGGTGAGCTTTATATACAGAGACCCTGATACATATAGGCTAAAATGGTCTTGACACATCTTAGTCATGACAACCTTCATATATTATGTAAGGCTTAATACAAACACTTGCTACACTTAGTTTGCTACTAGCCTAGGGGGATAATGTATTATGTAAGGCCATTGATGCAACTATTTCAAGATGATCTTGATACATCTATTCCAAGATGGTCTTAATAGATCTAGTCCAAGGTTGTCTTGATACATCTAGTCCAAAATGGTCTTGACACATCTCGATCAAGACTGTTAAAAAACAGATCTGTCTAATTATCTTAACCACAAAGGGATATGAATTGATTAATAGGCTTTTGTCTGGTTTAAGATGAATCTTGAATAAATCTTTAGGTTTTAAAGCACAATTAATCAATTTCACAGTTTTGGGTTAATGGACTGTTTAAATCAATCAAGAAAGATTATGAGAGAGAGAAAGAAACAAGACACACAATTTATACTGGTTCGATTCAAGGCGAATCTACATCCAGTCTTCTCCTAAGTAACACACTTAGGAGGATTCCACTAAACAAACAGGATTCAAGAATTACAAGCACCCCTATATAATTCTAGACCCTAAAAACCCAAGAACTTGATATACCAATCAAGAACTCCCCCTAGGAGCAATGCATCCACACAATTGCACCTAGGTCCACACTTCAAACACTGAAGCAACTGTAATCAGAAATACAGTAAACAAAATCAAGAAACGAATACACCTATGTTGTGCAGATTTGACAAAAAGCTCCTTGATTCAAGCAAGACCCATCATGGTAGAATCAACCATCAATCTTCTTGGATCTGCACTTGAGTGATCTTCCAGACTATTCAATCTCTCTGTGACTATCAGAAGATTCTCTCTCAGAGGGAAAAACTGCGTGATTTATCAATTTTCTCCAGTCTCCAAACAGATACTAAAAACAACTTTTATACAGAGTTTTCTGCTGTCACTAATTGATTAGCAATTTACCTAATCGACTATCGTAAGTATGTTTTCACTTCCTTTGTGCCATACTCACAGCTAATCCATTAGTTACAAAACTAATCATATGCAAGATTACACAGCAGGCCTAAAATACATTTGATAAAGAGAAGCTATTTTCCTAATGCATATCCTAATCAAGCTATGTTTTATTCTAAACCAGTAGACATCATCAAAATCATTCTTCATTCAATAGGTGAAGTAGCTCCCCCTACCAATAAGGACAACCTACCAATTGTGTAAAGTGTTATACATCTAGGCAGAAATGGTCCTAACACATCTTGGTCAGGACAACCTTCACAGTGCAACAAAAAATAACAATACTTATCACATAGAGTGAGTACATCTCGACCTAAGAGTGAGTACATCTTGGCCTAAGAGAGGTATGTCAAATAGATGCAAGTAAGAACTATAGTAATCGCGATAACACATTAACTCGAGATGTTACGGCAGTTACAATGAGACATTCATTAACATTTATGGAAGAATCCAAGCGTTACTTAAGGTAACTAATAAAAGACAAGTATACAAAGGTAGTTCAGTTCTGGCTACATGTAAAATCTATGTAAAAACTCAATATTATATTTGTTATCCTTGCATATTTTTTGCTCCAATTGACTTGAACGTTGGAGTACTTGCAGGTACCTGCTCCTCCGTGGTGCATTATATCACACTTGGCGAGGACATCCCAATCTTGAATGCATATCCCGACAAAAAGCATGAGAATAATACCATATCTCACAAAACAATCTGGTTCCATATAGAAATATATTTATATTATTTATATTTATATTAAATGAATTATTTTTAATCTTATATTTTTAATTTATTTAACTACTTATATTTATATCAAGTTACACACTATTTTTATTTGTTTAATTTTTCATAGGCTTAATTAAGTTTCAAATTTATGTTAAATTTGAATATTTTTAATTGAGTACCTATTTTATTTTTTTACATATTGAGTACTAAAATACTTTATATTTTTCAATTGAGTTTTTATCATTTAATTTTTCTATTAATTGAGTGATATGATTATAATATTATTTGTTAGATTGCTTAATTGTCTCCAGATTATTTTGTGTTAATATAAAATTACATAGGTGGCTTTTATTGTTGATAAGAGTAAACCAAAACAAAAAGGAAAGCAAAACACAAACCTATGAGACACTACAAAACAAACATGGGGTTGAACAATGGAACAAATGTGAGAAGAGATTGAAAAAGTGAAAATGAAAACATGTTGGATGAGGGTAAATGAAAACCTAAATACGAGTTGGGAGATTCCATAACAAAAGTCAGGTTGGAGTTGTGTGCGAACTTTGCAAAACCTACGTTAGGATTGCAGAAGAGGTTGCCTTACACAAAACAAAGAATCACAAATGGCATGATATCTAAAATAAATTTTAAATAAAGTTAAATATAAAATATAAATTTAGAAAAATAAATTTAATCTTATTAAAAACATTTAATAACATATTAATTATAGTATTTATATAAAAATTAAATATAGTTTCAATTTGAAGAAGGTTGAAATGGATTAACTTTAAAAAAAATATTAAAATTGAATTGAATCAATATACAAGAACCAATTTAAAATTCAGAGAATGACTTGATACGTGTCACGATAGTGTCTTACCATGTGACATAAAAATATTTTTTAAATAAAAATTAAAATTAAAATTAAAAATTAAAACAAAATTAAGGAAAAAAAAGAAATTGACTCGTGACATATATTCAATAATATTAATATATTATTAAAGAAAAAAAATTTAATTGTTACACATTTTTAAAAGTAAAAATCCAATTACAATAAATTCAAATACGAAAACCTAGTTAGTTAATATTTTCGAAAGAGCTTGTATTTTAATCTTTAAAATTTATTAATGTGTAGTGTCAGTAATGTTTAAGTTTTATTTTTAATATAGGCTTAATTATTATTTTGGTCCCCTAATTTGTTAGTTTGGTTCATTTTGGTTCCCTTATTATTTTTTGATTCAAGCTCATCCTCTAATTCTTTAAAAATGTTTAATTTGATCTTTACCGTTGAGTTGACGTTAACACCATCTCCCTACATGTCACATGTCAATTTTGTGAACTTTTCATTTTTTTAAAAAAAATAAACTGCCACGTGTCACTTTATGGTTGTGACACATGTCAATTTAAGAATTATTTTTTTTTATTTAAAAAAATACTGTCGCGTGGCAAATAACGATTGTGCCACGTGTCAAGTTAACCTTGATTGTTTTCAATTTAGTTCCTCTATTTATAATTTTGATTCAATTTAGTCCCCCAATTTTTTAACATTGATATTCAAGTTAACATTGATTGAATCATTTTAAAAAATTGGGGGACTAAATTGAATCAAATTTTCAAATAGAGGGAGTAAATTGAAAACAATCAATGTTAGCTTGACATGTGACACAATCGTGACCTGCCATGTGACAGTATTTTTTTTAAATAAAAAATAAAAAATTCTTAAATTGATACGTGTCACAACCATAAAGTGACATGTGACGGTTTATTTTTTTTTTTAAATTTAAAAAAAAATTCAAAATTTCACAAAATATGACATGTACGAGACATTGTTCACATCAATTCAACGGTAGAGACCAAATTGAACCTTCTTAAAAATTAAAAGATCAAATTGATCCAAAATATAATAAAGTAACCAAAATGAAATAAACCAACAAATTAGGACCAAACATTAATTAAGCCTTGAATATATAAATTAGTTTTATGTCCACTTTTAATTCTTTTGGAAATCGACTCTTATATATTTTTATTTTTTAAATTTAATAATTATGTATTACCATTTTAGAGTGGGCAGCGTCTATTTGGTCAACGATGTTAGCGTCCTTTTTATGACCAACATTTTATCATATTATCATAAGTAGCTATTTTTCTTTTTTCTTTGCAGTTTTGTAGTGATAGCATGAAAATAAAAATGTATATATTACAAGGACAATGATATTTTTTTATTATTAAATTTTGATAACTTTTTTACTGTGGCATCTTCTAACTGATTTTGAAATATTAAGAATAAAAAAATAAAAAAATAAAAAACCACTTAAAAAATATCACCTCATATTATAAGAGAAAGTTGTCAAAATTTAATAATCACAAAATCATTTTCCATATTATAATCTTGAATTTTTTTACTTTCTACCTTTTTTATGTTACAGTGTCTACATCAACATATATTAAATAACAATTTAGTCAAGTGAATTCAATCAATATCTATATTGGTGTTATGCTTGTAATTTGAATTTGGAAAATTCTTTGAGGATGTGTTCCGTCACGATTTTACTTTTAAAAAATATATAATTTTAATTTTAATAAACGTTTAAAAAAATGTAAAGAAGTAATTAAATTTAAATAATTACTTATAATAAAAAGTTTTTTTTTAATTTTATATTTTATGAACTATATTATTAAATTCAAATAATTATTTATAAAAAATACTTATTTTTTAATAAACATTATTTTCAAAATTTAATAAAAGATTTACTGGAATAGAATAAAATAAATAAAAGTGGACACATATGTACGGTAGTTTTCACTGTTATATGTTAAATATATATGTTCTCTTTTCTTAAGTCAGCGCGTGTCATAATTTTGAGATCTAGAAGCGTACACTTAATAAACTCTCTTCATACTCAGTCCTTATTTATCCTTCATTTTGAAAAGCCAATATTCAAACATGTAGGCTTCATCTCCGGCTATATAAATGCATGGCATGAGCCACTTTGTTTCAGAAACCTCAAAGTTGAACTCAGAAACTGCATGAAAATATTATCATCATTTCATTGTGAGAGAATGGCGAGAAAAAGAAGTCCAATGAATTTATCGTTCATTGTGACATTGATGTTTGTGCTGTGTTTCTCAAACATGATTGTTTGCAGAGGAGAAATCAGTTGGAGCAGAGAAGCTGCAGAAGAAGCCGAGGCTGTGGCAGCCATAGAATGTTCAGGACATGGAAACGCATACCTTGATGGTATTGTTCTTAAAGGTCACCAACAAGTTTGTGAGTGCAATCAATGCTACACTGGATCTGATTGCTCCAAGCTTTTATCTAATTGCTCTGCCAACGCTGGAAGGTAAACCCTTCTCATAAAATTCATTATACTAACTGCTATGATTTCAACCTGTGGTCTCATTTTTGCTATAGTTTTTTTTCTTTTTTTCTATTAAATATGGGTTTGGTTCCTAAATTATTTTAAAAGAGTTATATATTTGTATATGTACTTTATGAAATTTATGTAAAAGGATAAGTGGATTTATAATTCATTATGAAATTCCATTTGTTACATGAAAGATACTCCAAGTGTTTTGCTGAAAGAGAATGTTTTACGTGACTGTCATAGGACAAAATAGGTACATAATTTAATAAACTAAGTATGATTTTAGTTGTTGAAGAAACCGGAATTCATTATAACTAAAAATTTTAATATATTTTAGTTTTTAAACTTTAAAATTAATGAATATAGTTCTTTTAATCTAATTTTATTAAATTGTTTTAACTACGTATTTCACTTTAAAAGTTCAATTGTTTAAAAAATAAAGTTTGAAGACAAAAATATATCAAAATTTCTAATTTTCCATCAAAATTCAAGGAATAGAAACATAATTAACCCTAATTTAATTTATACACGAAACACACACTACATTATAATCATTAAATAACAACCACATTTAGATATAAAAATAATTATTACTCTATTGACTAAGTTAGATTTTATTTTATAAAATTATTGATATTTAAAATAGTCTTTATTTTTAATAAAAATTTATAATTAGTTTGTAAATTAGAATCGAAATTGGTTCCTAAGATTAATTATATTAAAATTTTAGCTACTTATCATCGACTTTAAATTAACCTCTAATTTAATTAGAGATTAATTTAGATAATAATTTCTTGGTTGTTAATTTAAAGATAAATTTAAACACTAATTCACACATAAGTTATAATCTTATATTCATATAATCAAGACTATTTTAGAAGTTATTAATTTTTATTTTATAAAATAATATTTAAATTAATCAATGGCTAATTATTTATTGTTTTCAATTTGTTGTTATTTAATTATTTTTGTATTGATAATTTTTAAAAAGAGTTGAAAAAAAATTATTTTATTACTTTTGTAAATATACAATTATATTTATAGAAAATTTATGCAAATCTATACACTGTTTTGTAGTAGTAGTTTTACCTATTTATATATCTATGAAGTTGAGCAATTAATAGTTGTCTTGCACAATTAATATTTTTTCCTATCTATATATCTATGAAGCTGTGCAAAGGCTGTACTTTTTGTAACTCAAATATTACTTTTCTGAACTTATGATTCTACATCAAACCAATCCGAAAGATTCAATATTTTTGGTTTTGAAACTCTTTTGAGAATTTTGTTTTTAATCTTAACCCTAATATTACTGATCATTACTTTTCATTTTATCTATGTTGACATTTTTTTCTCTGTTGTTAAGTATGACTACATGGTGATGGTAACTACATGTTGGAAGTCTTGTTTGTCACATCATTTAAATGTCTAAGAAGATAGTTTCGTGTAGATTTTTCAATAAACTATAATATTCAAATAAGTTGATTATGTTGAAGTAATTAAGATATTAAAACGTATATTACAAAGAAACTACAGATGTTCCTGTCATGTCACGAGAAGTCGTTGAGTTAACCATTTTTATTTCCTCAATTAATATATTCCTTGATAGAAAAATTGTTAATGAATAAAATATTCCAAACCCAAGATCTTTCAAAAGTTGGATTACAAACTTAAAATAAGAATCTGAAAAATTTTAGTAAGAAAAAGATAGTAAAATACTAATTGGGTAGGTTATTCATTTTTATGAACATATCGGATTCATGGCCAAGGATTATATTCCTTTGATCAAATATTTTAATTTACAAAACAATCGACTATTATTCATATTTATAACTAACCATGTTTTTAATGAACTATTTATTTTAATACATGTATGGTGATACAAGTTGATCACGAAATAATAGATAAATGATAAATTATAAAAGAAAGCTTGATTAAATCTTAAATATATAACAAATTTAAATATTTTTAATTGAGTTTTCAATAATTTTTTTTGATTAAGTTGAGTGCTCAATATATTTTTTATTTTGGTCAAAGTATCCCCTATTTATTTTTGCATCAATCGGATACATTGCCTTCACGTTTTCAACTCACTGACTAATTCATTTGTTTTTTCTCACTAATCTTCTCCAATTGGTCAACTTGTTTTCGATGACTTGAAAGATATTAAAGAAGGAAGGTGCAAGTTGATTTGATGAGTTGAAAGATATTAAAGAGGATGGTGCAAGTTGATTGACAACTTAGAAATAAGAAAATGGAAATACTCCTTCATGTAAAATCAAACGATAAGACACTTAAGAAAAAAATAGAAATATTTCAAACCCTCATTAGAAATAGTGATTTAATTAAAAATATCTACGTCAATAAGGTACTTAAAACTTAATTTCTTTTATAAACATTTAAAACTTAACTAAATAAAAAAAATTACATTAATTGCAGTGGTGAGGGGTGAAAATTGTTTGAATGTTAATTGCAGTGGGGATCCATACTTTTTGGAGCCATTTTGGAAGAAACATGCGAGAAGCAGTGCGATATTAGTATCAGGGTGGCACAGAATGGGTTATTCTTACAGTGATGGATCATACATTTCAGAACTATTGGTAGAACATATAAAAAAAGTTCATGCCATAGTTGGAAATGCAATCACTGAAGGAAAATACATTATATTTGGAAGTGGCTCAACACAGCTCCTAAATGCTGCAGTTTATGCCTTTTCTCCCGATGCCTCTTCACACTCTCCAGCAAAAGTAGTAGCCACACCACCATATTACCCTGTAAGTAGTTCCATTCAACACTTATTTCAGCAAAATTTATACGTATATTTATAAGTTCCACTTCGATTAATCCGAGAAAGTCGAACATCATATAAAAAAAAGGACAGTATATTTATTGAACTCATGTTTGATTGTTATATATCTCTTCGGTGATTCTCTCTCCACACATCTATACATTTTAACAAATACTTTTGCTGCAGGTGTATAGAACACAGACAGAATATTTCAATGCTAGGAATTTTAGTTATGAAGGAAGCACATCCTCATGGATAAACAAGACAGATAGCAGCTCTACATTTATTGAGTTTGTTACTTCACCAAACAATCCTGATGGAAAGTTGACCAAGGGAGTTCTTAAAGGTGATAATGTAAAACAAATCAATGATCGTGCCTATTACTGGCCACATTACACTGCCATTCCTTCACCAGTTGATGATGATCTTATGATCTTCACAATTTCCAAGCTCACAGGCCACGCTGGGAGCAGATTTGGGTGAGATATTTATCCTATCAAACATTCATCATCAGTTATATAAATTAATTCAATGAAAATGGTAAACTTTTTGTTAATGGTGTTAAGAATTGAAAGTCTAATATATATTATGTGTGAAACTAGATATTAATAGATCATCAGATAAAAATCTGATAGTACGACTGAAACAAAAGATCCAATAAACTATAAATTTCATTATGATAAATTTGAACTAATTAAGACCCTCTGATGATACTCTGTGATATTTTAACAGATGGGCAATAATAAAGGACAAAGCGGTGTATGAAAAGATGTTGACGTATTTGGATATGAACACCATGGGAGTTTCCCGTGAGGCTCAGCTGAGAGCACTAAAGCTTTTTGACGTTGTTCTTGAAGGAGATGATGGAAAAGAGATATTCAAATTTGCATATTCAACCATGAGACATCGTTGGACAAAGTTGAAAGAAACCATATCTAAATCAAAACGCTTTTCTCTGCAGAAACTGTCTTCCCAATACTGCACCTTCTTCCAAAGGGAAAGAGAGTTGTCACCAGGTAAACGTCAATTACTAATGACATGAGGTAAAAGTTTTGGTTTGTTTTTAGCTAACAATTTGGTTTGAATTTGTTGAAAACGCAGCTTATGCTTGGTTGAAGTGTGAGAGAGAAGAAGACAAAAACTGCTATGAAATCCTTGAAGCTGCTGGCATCAATGGTCGTGCAGGAAGTGTATACAGTGCTGATAATCATTACGTGCGTCTCAGTCTCATTAGAAGCAAAGATGACTTTGATATACTCATAAACAAGCTCAAAACCCTTGTTGCTAAACAATAGTATCCCAAATATTGTAAACATTACTATATTTGTGTGGTGCCTAAATAAATAAAACATTGTTTCCAGATTGTAAGAATTGAGTAATAAGATAATCAAATTATATGTATGCACTACAATGAGTATAAATTCTCAAAAGAAGAATGTTTTCCAATTTCTAAGTGTTTTAGTTGTATATACAAATTTGTCTTTTTATATTCATTAAGTCTTTCTAGTTTTTAAGGTTCTCTAACTCTTTTACAAATAAAAAAAAATACGAAATTACAAAAACATAGATCATTTAACATATTCCAAAACATATAATAGAAAACATATATTTATCTTGTAGTCCTACTACAAACAAAAAAATTATATATCCTCTTCCACTTGGTCTCGTATTACTAATAATATTATTATGTAATATTATTAATATATTACTAATAATACATAATAATAATATTAATATAATAATAATATTATGTAATAATAATATTAATGATAATAATAATATAATTAAAATAATATCAATGATAATAATATGAAGGTTGTAGTTGGATGAACCCATTCCATTTTCTGCGTCTAATATTTACTATTTGCACTTCCATACGTTGAGTTTTTAACTCTTTTTATTTTTATATGTAAATTAATTATAAAATGTGTGAGTTAGCGACGATGTTAGTATTTTATTTTATAAAAAATATAACACGTGGCGAACCAAAACTTTTGATGCCCATAGAAAAGTATATACCACAACTAATACTTTTTAAAAGGACATGATCAAACTGATCCAAAATTTGACCGGACATTATTTTTAATTTTTAGATGAATGAACAAAAACATATTTTTCTCTATTTATTATTATATTTATGACATTTCGTCATTATTAATGAATGACTATTGAGGTTTATATACACATCAAAGTATGTTTGAAAATGTTAAATCTTCATCTTCAAAAATAAATGTAAATTAATTTATATTTTAGATTCTTAAGGAGCTATTATTGACTTGAAAGTGTTAAAATTTGAATATTAGATACTACATATTTTATATATATATATATATATATATATATATATATATATATATATATATAAAATTGAAAAGTCTCTTTGACCTTTGTGTAGCTATTCAACGATTAATATGTTCTTTAAACAGTTTAACTCAAATAAAAATAGTCTACTTTATCGATCTTATCTGGAATAGTTTTATTTAATTATGCATGCTTTAAATTAGTAAGTGTATAATAATTATTTTAGAAATCAAATTAGTGATATAATCAAATTATAATATATAGATGATGTATAAATTTTTGTTTTACAAATATGTGAAGTTAATTTAGATATAGATACTAAGTTACATGAAAATCATTAAAAGTTTATCTTATGTTAATTAACACTTGTATGACTCACTATTATATATATTTTTGCTAGAAACACAAATATTGCCATATATTTATTTTCTTGTGTGAGGGATGATTCTCAATCACAATAGATTTGAAAATTTATGATTTTCTTGCATCATAGACAATCAAAATGCAGCATTTTGATTTAAATAAATAATAAAACTAGTTTCAGTCTAGTTAACATTATAACTTAATAAAATATAAATAAAATTAACTCAATTAAGTTGATACTAATTTTATTTATTTATTTATGTTATTTGTCTCAATTTGAAGCGAATTCCACACTAGCACAATTAGTTTTTACTTAGTTAGAAAAGAAAAAAGGTGAAAATGTTTCTATGCGCTTACATTACGGAATTAGCTTACATTACGAAGTTGACTTTACTAATGTCTATCATGCGTACTCTATTAATATCGTCTTAACCAAAACTAATTTAACACTTACACCAATACTTTTACTTATTAAAAGAAGTTAATAATAATTAACATTACTTAATGTTGACCATGTCAACTGTATTAATTATTATCTAACATCAAAGTTACATTTCTACATTACAACTTGACAGTCAATTTCTCAATTCTTGCAGTGACATTGGGTTAACCGACGTATAAGTTCTACGTAATATTATTAAGTATTAAAATAATTTCATGTTTTTTTAACTTTTCTTTTTTGCGTTGCATTTCTACTAATGTTGGAATTTGGTGTTGGAAACTTATATGTTTACTTGTAGTTTATATTAAATAATTCATTTTCTATTTATTCACGTCAAAGATTAATTTCTTCATAAAATTCGAGACATGAATAACATTATTTCAAAATGAAATGAAGAAATCATACCATATGAGACTATTATAAAAAAAAATGATCAATAATTACATTTTACCTGGGAAAGACTCTCTTACCCTTTTGAAAAAGATTTAGAAATTGCTTAGAGATTATTTGTTCCAGCCTTGTTTCATTATTATATATGCAATTTGGAAAAATTGTCTTCTGTCTTTTTCAAGGTAACTTTAGAACTCTTAGTTGAGTACATCTAAATATGTCAACACATCTAATATATTATGTTTTCAAATTTAAATTATAAAATAATATCGCAATCTATTCCACATTCATTATTATTCACACATCATTTAAAAAAAAAATGAACACACTGGTTTAGTGACTTAGTTGAGAAAATATTATGAAAAAAGTATTAAGCAGATGCCTAATAGTTTTCCATCAGAAAATAAATTAATCAGAGGCAATGTAAGTTAACTGATAAACGTAGAATACTTTTTGGTCTTTTCATAATTCACATAGACAAAAAGTTAAAATATTGAACATATATATATA
>Ga0214543_1004587_pt1 | contig 26052 bp, 10 predicted proteins | sample CNSS2metaG_FD_160094 | JGI IMG/M metagenome (GOLD analysis project Ga0214543, IMG submission 160094) | Root nodule microbial communities from cowpea collected in UCLA plant growth center, Los Angeles, California, USA - CNSS2 | ecosystem: Host-associated > Plants > Roots > Nodule | place: USA... | reverse complement strand
AAAATAAAAAAAAAAATACAAAGATATATATATATATATATATATATATATATATATATATATATATATATATATATATATATATATATTGGACAAATAAACTCATATATCAATCTACCTGGATTTAAATTGTTTCATTGGTTAAAAGTACTGTTTCTTTGTACGGATGGATACATTAAATCATTTTGTTTTCCTCAGAAATTTTCTATAAGAATCAAACTAAAAAAGCTTTTTATTGGAAAACTAATTTAACTTTTTGTTAAACATTTTTATTTTAGAAGTTACACTGAATTGCAATCCTCAGGACAGTGGCTAAATTTTTATCATCTCTACACCAAAAAAAAAAATGATATCATAATAGGAGAAATGTTTTTTTTTGTTCGAGTAAAGGTCAAAAGGTGTGTTTCTTTTACGAACACTCCAACGTATATATTGACAATTTTTATAAGTGGGCATGACATAAATTTCTACCCACTTTCATACCAGCCAATACAAAATTAATGTTTTAAATATACTTCTACAAACTTTATCTGTTGGATTATTAAATCAACTAATCCAAATTAGAAGAATTTCAGCCAATAGTTTGTTCATAAAGACAAATTTTGCTTCCATGAAAGTCATCTCAGAATTATATAAAAACATTTCCCTTTGTTTGCATTGTCATCATACAACATTAACTGAATTATTTCATCTCACATCCTTTACTTGTAATGTTTCTAATGTTAACAACAACATTAGAGAACCATCTATAACAATATATAAAAAAGATTTTCTCTTTTGTGTCCACATTTCATAATACTAATTTTACCCTTTATAATATAATTATTTATTAAATTTTTTAAAAATTAATGGTTATTTTTATTTATTTTCTATAAAATTGTTTATCTTTTTTTTTATACATCAACAATTAATTTCTCTATTCATTTCACTTTATTTTGTGATAAATATAAATTTATTTTATATATTAACTTAATAACATTACACTATTATTATATACTAACATACTACTATTTATATTTAAAAAATATGTATATAGGCACAATAGTGTCTGTGTACGCTGATATATGATTATCTGCATAGATAATCTTCTAATATCAAATCTTAATAATCTTAAATATAACAAACACTACATCTATGTTAAAATGAAACAGAAATCCAAAATATAAACGAAATTTTATTATTTTAATTACACCTTGAGTCATGCAAGGTTGAATGAAGGCAAATACAAGAGATAATTGTATTTGCAATTATTATTTATACATGATTTTTATTTTGACTATTACTCATACAATTTTTTTTTGTACATTATTTTAAAATCATATAATTATTTGTTATTTAAAACAATAATTTTCGACTGCTATATTCTGTATAAAATAATTAGGATTTTTTTAATTTATAAATATTATTTTACTTATTTTTTTTTTTTGTTTTTTTTTTTCTAAAGAGAGGGTAATTGATGATTATAATTTTAGGGCCTAACTATCCAGCTGGTGGACTCTTCTGTCTCTGATTTTGACCATTGTCTGCGACTCATGGAATAGTCATCATCTTCTGATTATTCTACTCATTAGACCATTTCTTTGTTTCTGAAAATTGTTCACCTCTATTAAATTGATTGACTAACAGAAAAGTATTTTGATTGGAACAAAAGTTGATTACGTTCACACGCAAAGGTGAAAAGTTAGCTCAATAATTTGGCTAATTAATATTTTTATTCATTTTTATCACTTTATTTTTGTTTGTTTTACCAAAATCATTTAGGCGTAATTTCTTTGAAATTAACGTATACGTAATGGACTAATTTCTAAAAAGTTATGACAAATCGGGTGAAGTTGGCACCACACACTTTTAATCGAATCGAAGTCATGCTAAGTTCAGATTATTTTTATGAAAGAGTTGAAATTGTTATTAGGGATGTGAGTAATAATTCTCTCCTATCTTATTTGTCGAATAAATATTTGTCTGGTACTTATTTTTATATTTATGTAAATATTTATATATTTTTATAATATATATATATATAACAATATATTTTAATCATAATAAATAAATTACAATACATAATATTTATAAATTTTAAATAAAATTCAAATAACTCATTTAAATAATGTTGAATTAAAGTTTTCAAAAAAAATAAAGATTTTTTAAAATCAATTAATAAAAAAAATTCATTCAAAATTAATGTCTTAATATTTTAATCATGTTTTTATTTTTATTTTTTAATTTAACTTATAATGTAGCAGATACAGATATTCATGGATACGAATATTATAATACTCGTGCCTGCTTTATATATAAATATAAAAAAAATATTTGTATCCCTTATCCGTAAATATTTATATACAATATCTATTTTCTATTAATACGGACTTTATCCATACATATCTAGAAATATGAATTTTTCTTATCTCCCAACTCGTCATATCTTGAGATAAATTTCTAGTTTTAGATTATGTATCGAAGTTGTATAATACTATGATGACTTTAATTCCTTTATGAAACGTGTTAAAGTCGAATTTACTAAAGTTGTATAAATTTATTTTAATTAAGTAAAATTATTGAGTGGTATTTTTTTTTATCGGCGAAAATAGAATGATATAAAAGTGGAGTGTGTGAGGTGAAGGTGCTGTTGGATTGACTTTGATTGCGAAGTGCAGCGCAGTGAGAAGAAAAGGTTCCTTTGATTTTGAAGTTGTCACTTTTCATCTCATAATCATTTTTTTCTTGGGACTGGTTGCATTGCACCTCTCAATACCTTGACTCTTATCTTTTCTCCTCCTTTTTAAATTCAACCCTTGACTGCAACATAATAAAATCAGAATAAATTCTGAAGCCATGGTTTTCAAGACCAAAGACAAAAGGTTTAGCATGCTTTTAATTTTTTAAGTAATGAGAAACTAACAACTCAATGTATCTCTCATTCTAATGTTGAGAACTGTTACTACTTATAATTTCTTTTTCATTTTTCTATAAATTAATTTATGTATATAAGATTGTATATGAGTTTAGAGCATTTCAAGCATATGTAAATAATTTTTTGAATAAAAATATTTTGAATTTACTTCTTTTTACTCATATATACTGTGTAGTTAAAGTGAAGGAGTGGAGATGAAATAAATCAGTCACTAGTTTGTTTATTTTTTTTACATTATTTACTCTTTTTTCGTTTAATTCAAATAATTACACTTCTTACCCTATTTTTTTATATTTCATTAATTTTTTTTACTCCTTACCTTTTACTTACCACTCCAAAGAAACTTACACGTAGCTGAAAAAAAAATTATGAAAAGAAAGTAGATAAGTGAAAAAAAATATAAATGCAAAAGTGTTTTGATCATACAGTTTATCATAATTATCACCTCATATTCACTAAATCATCTGTGGAAAAATATAATTATTCATATGTAATTTAACGTAATGGGTTATGATAAACATTTAGTTAATCATATGTAAAGTTTCATGACTCCGAACTAATGAAATATAAGTTAATAAATCATATTAAAAATTTATAGATTATATTATAAGTTTGATTCACTTTCCAATTATTGAAATATAAAAAAAAATAATGTTTTTGAAGAATATATATAACTTAATTGATTAAGTCAATTATATTAATCTATTATTAATATAATTGAACGTGCAAAGATAACAATTGGTTATACTTTGACCGAAATTAATTATGAAATGTGTAAACATAACTTAATAAATAATCAATTACGTTCTCACATAATTAGGCATAAGCAATTGGAAAAAGTTTCATTAATGTGATGACCAGTAATCTTAGGACTTCGAGAAATTTGACAAGGATTATGTTTTGGGCCTTTAACTAAGCAACGTATGGATTTCGGCCTAAAGGTATACTAAGCCTTTATCCAACAAGCCCAGGGCCCAAATACAAAAAACATTCTATTTTACGCACGTTCAATACATGTCGAAATTTATACATGACGATTTTTTCAGTGCGAAACCAATTGAACGGTGACCACACAACCAAATTTTTAATTCAGACAGGTTTAAGTTTGCATTAAGTTCTTAACACAAAACAAACAAGATTAAGACAACGTAAATATTTGGTGAAGTTTTATTCCTAATAAGATAGTTATATAAAAATGTTAATTAGTAGATCTTATCGCTTAATAATTAAGATTAAAATATACAAAGTATGAGTATTTTTTAAAATCCATTTTAGCAGTTTAAAAAATATTTAATTTAACTATTTATAGACAACTATGATCCGTAGTTACACTTGTTTATAGTCACATAAAAACATCTTAAAATAGTTAATAATAATTAACAATGATTACTATCATTAATATTGTCATGATCCTCAATGTTCAGAACTCTTACATTCATTTATAAACATAATAAAATTAATATCTTTTATTTTAAATCATATTTATCAATTATTATTAAAATTTATTTTTAACTTTTTAATTTTTTTTCATTTACTACAAAAAAATAAAATTCATTCATCTCAAACGGGTCAAAATTCTAGTTAATAATGTAAGTGTATGCGATGGTATTTTTAAACATTTTTGTCACGTAAATTAATTAATTATTATACATTTCTTCCGATGACTTGTTGATCGTAATTAATTATTCCTAATTTTAAATTTAAATGTCAACGAAATAAAAGAAAAGGGAGGTTGAAAGGGGAAGTTAATAAAGGAACAATTTATGAGATCCATCAATAGATTTGACTACGATGCTTTTTCTATGCATAAATTTGGTGTCTACACGAAATTATCATATGAAAAAAAAGTGCATTAAGTATTAAATGAATAGTATGTACAATACAAAGCTCCAAGATTTTCCAACATTTCAACCTATCATCAAACAACAGATTTTCTGACATTCAAAATATGACGTAACCTGCTAAAAAATTGAAAATGAAAATCAGTTATTATCCCAACAACTATTTGGCGTTAACAATTTTAAAATAAAAATAGACTACGACACTAAAACAAGGTAAAGAAAAAACTAATTTGAAAATCACATTGGTTAATGAGTTAGTCAAATGTTTTTGTTTTTATCCAACTGAGTACGATGGATTAGGTTGTTCTTATCCATCTGAACACAATCGATAACGCCAGCACTCTCTAAAAAAACAAATACAATAATTTTTTTATTTACAAGGATAAATCATCTCCAATTGGATTTTTTTTTAATTTTGTAAATAAAATGTTAAAATTAATAAGTAGTTAATGCGTAATATAGTTTTTTCGGGAGAATCTTCTTCCTTCCTGAAAATAGTTAAACTGTATACGATGTGGAAAAACCAGTTAGGTGACTTGGTCGGTAACAACGTTGCGCAGTGCATGTTTTCAGAATAAAAACAGTTCATTATCATCATCGGTGTCTGTTATAATATATCACCCTTTGTGTTACGCATTGTAGATTCCGATTTCGATTACAATGCAGAGATCCGGCTATGGCTCCGACGGAATATACAGATCTCTCAGACCTTCAATCGTTTTCCCCAAACAACCCAACCTCACACTCGTTTCTCACCTCTTCAACAGAGTCGCACCGTTTTCCTCCAAACAAGCTCTTATCGATGCCGATTCTTCCCAAACCGTTTCATTCGCGCAGTTGAAGACGCTAACCGTTAAAGTCTCCCACGGCCTCCTCCGCCTCGGCGTTGCCAAAAACGACGTCGTCCTCTTCCTCGCCCCCAACGATATCCGCTACATCGTCTGTTTCCTCGCTGTCACCTCCATCGGCGCCGTCGTCACTACCGTCAACCCCGCCTACACCGCCGCTGAGGTCACCAAACAAGCCAAAGACTCCAATCCCAAACTTGTCATCACTGTCCCCGAACTCTGGGACAAGCTCCAACACCTCAACCTCCCCGCGGTGTTCCTCCACTCCCAGGCGCACTCCCATGCGACTAGCTTCGACGCGCTCGTCCAACTCGCGGGGTCGCATACCGAGTTTCCGAAAGTTGACGTCAAGCAGAGTGATACGGCGGTGCTGCTGTACTCCTCCGGGACCACCGGCGTGAGCAAGGGCGTGGTTCTAACGCACGGGAACTTCGTGGCGGCATCGTTGATGATTGGGTTGGACGATGATTTGGCCGGGGAGATGCATAGCGTGTTCCTCTGCGTTCTGCCGATGTTTCATGTGTTTGGTTTGACGGTGATTTCGTACGCGCAGCTTCAGAGGGGCAACGCTGTGGTGTCTCTGAAGAAGTTTGAGTTTGAACTGGTCTTGAAGACGGTTGAGAAGTTTAGAGTGTCGCATTTGTGGGTTGTGCCTCCGATTATCCTTGCTTTGGCCAAACATGGTTTGGTCGATAAGTACGATCTTTCCTCGCTGAAGCATATTGGTTCCGGCGCTGCTCCTCTTGGGAAAGAGTTGATGGAGGAGTGTGCTAAGCGTTTCCCTCGTGCCACTGTTGCTCAGGTAGAAGACAACGTTTGTGGTCTGTGATGTTTTGATTTGGATTGTACTTATTAACCCAGTGAATGTTTTGTTCTAAATGACTTCTGCACTCCTTTAGAGAAGTTAAACGATGAAATTTCTATAAAAATCAAATACATAACTTGGGTTTAGCTTACGAATAATGAAAGAAGTTAAATTTAGTTTTCTTTACTGCTTAGGAAGAAAAGAAATTTCTTTGAAGTGGGTTGAAATTATTTGAGACTGAAGCATTTGTTATCGTTGTTGTGGTTTCAGGGATATGGTATGACTGAAACGTGTGGGATTGTTTCTGTGGAGAATACAAGGATGGGGATTCGGCATAGTGGGTCTGCGGGAATGCTTGTTTCGGGAGTGGAAGCTCAAATAGTTAGCGTGGATACGCTGAAGCCTCTCCCTCCTGGACAGTTGGGGGAGATATGGGTACGGGGTCCTAACATGATGCAAGGTACAATCCCTGCAATGTGTGGTTTATTATTGTACTGTGTCCTTGACATGGCCTATAGTAGAAAGTGATTGGAAAAAGAGATCAATTTTGTGCTGTCTTATGTGGAGAAAGAGTCTTAGGTAGACAGATTAAGTGGATCTGGTTTAATGCTGGGCTTGAATCTCCCTATTTCGTTTTAAGCTTATTCTGCTCAACTATACATTATACATTTCTCTGGCTCTTTCTTGGCGAGAAAACACTAATCTGTTTTTAGCTTGGTGATGTCTAATGTTGGCTTGTGTGTGTAAATTCGGAAGCAGGACAGATTAGATCATAACCTTAAACATGTTAGTCCTATATGCTAAAAGGAAAAAAAAGACATTCTACACTTTACGCTCAAGTTGTTTGCCTAACACTACCATCGTGTTATAGTGTTCTTGTTAGTCTGTTTGATGTATGGCATAAAGGGATTTGGGGTTATTGGAAGCTTCATCATACACTACTCTAATTTTTCTAATCAATATTTCACGAATATATTTATCACTTTCTCTGTCATGGCACCTGTTGGCAACGTTTATTGAGAGCAATAGAGTATAGGAATAGTTATGCTCAGTGCTTTGGTTGCTTCCTTCATTTTTATTTTCCTTCCATGTTCTTGTTCTAAACATATGCTGAGGGTCCTTAGGTTACTTCTTATGCAGTTTGGCATTAAATGGTATTCATAGGAACTTCCTAGAAGCAATTTAATAAAGCTATTGAGTAATTTTTCAGGATATCATAACAATCCCCAAGCCACAACATTGACTAAAGATAAAAAAGGGTGGGTACATACAGGTGATCTTGGATATTTTGATGAGGATGGACAACTTTTTGTTGTTGACCGCATCAAAGAACTCATCAAGTATAAAGGTTATCAGGTTTGTAATCCAAATCTCATTTCTATGGTAAATTTACAATTTGTCTAGCCTGTCATAAATGCATGCGTGGTCCCATATCCCAGATCTCAATCAAATTTCCCATTTACACAAGTAGTATAAACATAATCAAGTACTTAGGCAATTTTGTAACTTCAGTGCATAATGTATTTGTTGTTCTGCATTGGTAATTATTTGTGTTTACAATCATTTTGGGTTATTGTTGAGTATGAAAATTTATGGTCAGGGATTTTTCACCCATCTAAACTATTTACCATTTCTGGTTCTAACTAGGTTGCACCAGCAGAACTTGAAGGGCTTCTTGTTTCCCACCCTGAAATACTTGATGCTGTTGTCATCCCGTAAGTTTCACATGCATGATTTTCATTTAATTATTATGTGTACAGAAGAAATATAACTCAAGGTTTTTAGTAATTGGAATTCATAATTGACTCATTTTCATTCTGAAGATATCCTGATGCTGAAGCTGGTGAGGTTCCAGTTGCCTATGTCGTTCGCTCACCCAATAGTTCACTGACTGAGGAAGATATTCAAAAGTTTATTGCTAATCAGGTAAGATAAGATATTAAAAAATACATGTTTTTATTCGCATTAGTTCTGTATATTACCCTTTTTTGTTGAAACTTATTTGTATTTGTTTGCAGGTAGCACCTTTCAAAAGATTACGAAGGGTGACATTCATCAATGCTGTTCCTAAGACAGCTTCAGGAAAAATTCTCCGAAGAGAGCTTATTGAGAAAGTAAGATCCAAAATATGATGTCATGATATGATTTACATTTTTTCAACACCTTTTCGGGGTTCAAATTCTGAAGTATATTGCGAGATAGAGCGAATCCCGAAGGGTACGATGGTTGTTGTAATGGAAAATGGAATGATACTGTCCATAAAGTTATACAATCTTGAAGTAATAAAATTATCTTGCATATCTATCAGTTTTAGCTCTTAAACTGCTATATTTTCTAATGTTAAAGGATCGATTTAATGAATTTTTTCAATATGAACTAGTACGTGTTATTAACCGTACATTTTCTGCCCAAGGGACATTTGTTTAATAGAATTAATAGAAAAGAAAAAGAGTTCACCTAGTATAATTCAACTCATAAAAGTATACATGATTACAATTATAGACCAGAAAGAGAGTTCATAAAATTATTATCTATTATTATTTCTTTAAATGAATTGACTAATAATTTATTAGTATTAAATCTTTTCGTTATATTTTCTCAAATGACTCAACAATGTGTTAGGAATTTAAGTGATAACAGATCATTATTAAACATATATAATATCTTCATTTTCTCCTATTTATAAATCTTTGGAAAATGAAATGGAAATGATATGCATTTCATGAAAATTGACATTTATTTCTTAAAATCATTATAATAAAAAGAAAAAGAAAATAAATGTAATAGAAACTTTTTTCATCAAATGATAAAAAGCAAAATTGTTTTTCTTAAACAAAATAACCACTTTCGGTTCATACAGTGCCTAAATTCTTTCTCTAATTCGAAGAGATATTCAAAATTTGAACTACAATATTGCTATTTGAATCGTACTATATTGATACAAGTTACTAACCTTTAACTTAAACTACACCAACCATTTTCTAAATACTAAATATATTAGGTGAAGAAATAGGCGTTTTAACTATTGAAAATAAGAATTAAACTAAACAATATTACAATTTTTTTAATGTGAATGATAACTAAAACTAAACACATTTGTGTGATTACTTTCACAGTTGAGTAAGCCAAAAATGTAAAATATTTTTAAGATATAGTTTTTTTTTTTCAAACTGTACACATATTTTATTTTTACTCAAAGTATACACATCTTAATAAATAGGAAAATCAGCTTTTAAAAAAAAATGTCTTAGCTTAAAATTTCTGGTTTTAAGACATTGGAACTTTTCTGGAATTGAATATGAACTCTTTTCGAGAAGCCTTCAATTATATGTTTCTCTGTATTTTAGACAGTTCCATCTTCCCTCTGCACAGCCTCTGTTCTCTACAGCATCTGAGAAATGTTTTTTTTTTCTTTTTTCCGGGTTTGCCATAGGTTCAAAACATTCTTTGTTGTAGGGGTGAGCAAAAAATCTAATTTTCTTGATCCAATCCATTTTTGTTCCAATCCAATCCATTTATAATCCATTTTATTAAAAATCTAATCCATTTAAAATCCATTTAATGGATCTGGATTTCAATCTAATCTACATTTTATATATTTTATGGATTGGATATCCATTTTATAAATCAAGATTTTTAAATATGGATAATCCAAAAAATCCAATCCAAAATTTCAATTTAAATTTTTAGTTGGGTTAGACTAAAGGTTGAGATGGACTATGCTAAATTCAGACTAGGACGGGCCTTGCTCGACGACCTATACGGATCGGGCAGGCCCGACGACCATAAGAGGTTGGACGACCTATACGGATCGGGCCCAACAATCCAGAAAATTTGAGTGAGCCCGATGAACCGAACAAGGCAGGTAGGCCTGAAAATCCGAACGGGCTAAGCGGGCCCGATGACCTGAATGGCTCAAGCAAGCTCGAAGAACCGAACGGGTCAGGCAGGCCCGAAGACCCGAACAGGTCAGGCGGGTCCGATGACTCGAACGAGTTAGGCAAGCTCGAAGAATCGAACGGGTAAGGTGGGCCCGAAGACCCGAACGGGTCAGGCGGACACGAAGACCCGAAAGGGTCACGCGGACCCGAAGACCCGAACGGACCAGGTAGGACCAATGACGAAAACAGGTCAGGCTACCCAAAGACTAGAACGGGTCAGGAAGGCCCAAAGACCCGGATGAGCCTGATGACCCGGACGGGCCCGACGACCCGAAAGAGCCCGAAGACCCGGATGGGGCGGACGACCTAGACGGGCCCGGCGACCCGGATGGGCCCGACGACCCGGACGGGCTCGATGACCCAAACGGGTCTATCGACCTACATGGGCCTTACGACCCGGATAGGCACGACGACACGAACGGGCCGGACGACCCGGATGGGCCGAACGATCCGGGCGATCCGGACGGACCTGACGACTCAAATGACCCATATGGGCTCGACGACCCAGACGAGCTTGACGACCTACACGGGCCTTACGACCCAGATGGCACGGCGACACGAACGAAGCGTCGACCCAGATGGGTCCTACGACCCAGACGGGCTCGACGTCCTGGACGGGGCCTACGACCCGGACGGGCCCGACGACCCAAACGAACTTGACGACACGGACATGATCGACGACCTGGATGGGCCCGACAACTCGGACGGGCCTGACGACGTTGACATACCCGACGACCTAGACGAGCCCCACGACTTAAACGTGTATGACTACCCGATTGGGCCCGACTGTTTGGATGGGTCTGTCCGGGTCGTCTGGCCCGTTCGTGTCGTCAGGCCCATTCGGGTCGTCCGGCCCGTTCACGTCGTCGAGCTTGTTCGTGTTGTCGGGCCTGTTCGTGTTGTTCGGCCCGTCTGAGTCCTCGGTCTCATCCGGGTCATCCGGGCCTTAATGACACAAGTTTTTGAATTTAAATTTTTTTTATAAAAAATGGATTCTGGATTTTGAACTTGATCTAAATATTTGGATTGGATTTAAATCTTGATCCAAATATTTGGATATGAATTTAAAAAAAATCCAAACTACTTTTGCTGAAGAAATGGATTTGGGTCAAAAATTTAATTCAATTGTTTGGATATAAAATGGATGTGGATTGGATCATTAAAAATCCAATCCATGCCCACCCCTAATTGTTATTACTTAATTCTTTTCTTGAATTGATATTGTTGACAATTCCCTTCTTCTGTTTTGGTTGTATAATCTTTGTTCTGTCTTTTTACACCTTGCTCTAAAAATCAAGTAACATCCTCTCAAGATATATTATAATTTTTAAATCCATCTCCTGTGTTCTAATATTGTCTTTTGTTATTAAATTGTACACTTTACTGAATTAAAGTGAACAATTGGAATTGATATACTTGTTTTTATTTCATGCCCACATTTTTATCTGTACAATATTCTGCATCCACCTTTTCATTTTAATAAATAAGGAAATGTATATGTTTATAGAGTCTAGATAATTACTACCTATTTTCCCTTCCAAATTCTGTTTTCACTAAAGTTTTGAAATGTTATTTTGCTTGAAAATGTGAAACTGTGCTTGTTCTTATGGCATTTTATACCAGACTTGATTGGCCATGTTTTATGAGATCAATATATGATTTGTATTTTCTTTTAATAATCCACACATTTCATTTGTTCTCTTTTGTAATAAGGATAAATATGTTTTTTTTTTCATAAATTTGGACACATTGTTATTTTAAATTTTAATACATTTTAGTCTTTAAATTTTAAAAGTAAATGAATATAATCATTTTAAATTAACAACAAAACATTTTTTTTAAATGGTGTTCCATGTTTACTTCTGAGATGGAACTTATCAAAATTATATAAACAACTCAAACGTAATTTTGAAATCTGTTTTGTCTCCTTTGCGGTTAAGGTAAGACTTTGGGCATGGCCAAGTCCCATAGTGTGACAAACAATGTTTACAATAATTTCACCCTGTATGGTTGATCGGTGATTACAAGCGATTTTGGCTTTATGCAAGCGAATTGCAACCTATAATCCGAATTGAGGACGAGTTTTTACAGTTAGATCACCCTTGCGGATCGCAATCCTTTGTCTCATCCATTGTAGCATGTGTGTCATCTAGGGTATGAAGGACATGACTTGCGTCATCCTCACCTTCCTTCGGCTTATCATCAGTAGTCTACTCAGGATTTTAAGCTCAATCTTGGCAACTAAAGAGGGTTGTGCTCGTTGCAGGACTTAACCCAATATCGTACGACACGAGTAGATGATAGCCATGAACCACTTGTGTCTTTGTTCCCAAGGCAGCCCTTTTCTTTCAAGATGATTTGCAGTGTGTCAAACCCTAGTAAGGTTCTTCGCTTTACATCAAATTAAACCACATGTTTCACTGCTTGAGCAGACCCATATCAATTCCTTTGAATTTCATTCTTGGTAACATACTCACTGAGTACGATACTTAACGCGTTAGCTACAACATTGCAATGATCAATACACACAACTCCTAGTATACATAGTTGATGATGTCAAAACAAATTTAATGTAGTTAGGTTCACTCCTACTATATTTATTCATTTTTAAAGTTTGAGGATCAAACTGTAGCAAAATTTAAAATAAGGACAAATTCTCATTTAACATCAAAGTTTAAGACATTAAAAATATATTTAATCCTATATAATATTACTCCCGATTAGATTATTTTTGGTAAGCACCCAATTTAACAACACTCCCTAAGAAAAATAAGAAAGAAAAAAACTATGTTGCTAAAACATTTTATTTTCCATAATTATATAAGTTGTTTGTCTTGTCTTCCACACCTAAGTTTTTGAGTCATCATCCTTTTAAACCCACTTGTCTTTCTTTTCTTTATTCAAATATTTTTCTCTTAATTCTTGGAGAAATATTACTTGTCTTTTAGACTCTTTCTCACCTATTGTTGTTCCACCTTCTCCAACTTCATTAAGGTTTTTATTTTTTAGATATGGTATTAATATACATTCTTAGAAATTCTTAGAAATCTATTGATAATAATTCATCTTCTATCCATTTATTCTACCATTTTATCTTTTCCCCATTGCCTACCTTCCACCTAATATTCTCCTCAAACCATTCATTTTCATTTTCATTATTTGTCCTACAAGCTATTTAAGTCCTTTCACGTATAGATTCTTTGTATTAAGTGTGTGATTCATGTTTGTTAACTTTCTATATTTTGACTCTATTATTTGTCATTGTCTAATAATCTCCATTTCTATTTAACTAACAAATGTCATCATTGCTACATTGCTATGAATTCTCCTAATTTCATTACTACTGCAGTAAACTAATTAAGTATGAAGATAAAGACATGTCTCATCTCTTGTTATATCAACTTAAAATAATCTAGGTAAAATAATTTGTTTGAGATTGAGAAAATTTTTAATCTTATCTGTTCTGGATTATGTAAGTATCCCACTATCAATTTTATGCCTATTACTTGAAACTATTTTTTTTTCTTGAAAACATATATTCTATAGTTTTCATCATTTTAAAATTTATTAGATTTAATATTCAAACAAATTATTTAGAGTATGGTATTTCAAATTCACTTAAAAAAGTTAAATCTTTCTAGCTCTTCATCCAAACATAGGTGGATGAAAAATAATTCCTTCTTCTTGACATACATAAAAATTAAAACTTTTATATATTTCCTATAACTTTGACTCAAATCAACTTAAAAAATCTCACCAGTTTAAACATGAATTGATTAAATAAGAAGAGTACTTGAAATCTGACATTCAGCTACACGTTTTAGCTATAGTAAATCGCATGTCACACACATCCATATGATATCTTTTCGAAAGATACCAAAAAGGAAAAATCAGACATCAATTAATATTTTTCAGACTTTTCATCTCTTCTTCCTCTTCTATTATTGGATTTGTAGACTTAAAAGTTTCAAAAGAACCCCTAGATGCTGATAAAAAAAAAAATTCCCAAGATTGAATTGAACTAAGAAAAATTCTAAACCAATAAACAGGAACACATGTAACTAGCATTGAAAGATCAAAAACAACTGTTAGGTATTATCTATGTTCAATTCATAATGATCATTTGTCACAAAAGTGAAGACTCTACAATTGTAGAACTGGAAACTTAACCATGTATTGACATCATGCTAGATGCTAGGTTATCGTGTGATTTCAGTTCTTTTAAATTGGCTAGATTAAATAGCAACATCTCCTCAAAAATATTCATATATATATATATATATATATATATATATATATATATATATATATAAATAGCTGCAAAAACCTACATGGTAAATAATTATTTAATGGTGATTACAGGTGTAACAATATAAATGGAAGAAGGACATACAATTATTTAATAATGCATACTTCAGTGCTGACCATTCAGATTGGTTCAGATACGATGCATCATATTAGGCTTTATCTTAAAGTTGAATTGAACCGACTCCTGTGTGGCGGTTTGATATTTAATTTAGACCCTTCTACCCTCTTGATTTTCCAGATTATGTTATAGTAGTTATTAGTTGCTAACTTCTAGACATAACTTTTTAGAGTCTCTAGAAATTGTGCAGAATGTAACAAGATAATGTAGAAGCTTGCATGTTACTGCTGAGGTCAGTTTCAAAACCATCCATGCCCCAAAAGGATCTTTATATCCAACTGAAGCTATGAGTATACGACTTGTTCACATATAATTGAAACTTTCTGCAGTTAGTTCATTGATGCAGGGAATCCTAATCCCTTTATGACTGTTCTTAGATCACAAAGTCAAAAGAATTAGGCAATGTCACCTTGTTTCATGCCTAAGCCTGTTAAAATTGGTACATGTGAATTGGATTCTCATATCATAACTGTCTGAATTATCACTGACAAACACTAGGGCATACAGTATTATTAATATGCTCTCTTACAACTTTATCTCTCTTTCTCAATCTTCCTAAGAAGAGATAAGTGTAGATTTCTGAGCTGGAAGAATCTCAGAATATGAGATAGAACTTGACAATGTAATAGACCAGATGTTCATTCAAACCATTCAAAATCATTGGCTAAAAAATCAACGAGGGTTCCATCATTTCTCTTTTCTGAAAATGTCCAAACAACCAAACACATGGTTATACCAATTAATCAACTTTGTGTCATTTTCATTACTATTACACCATCAGAATGGGAAGAAAAAAGGGGCAGGGGATGAGCTGTCAATAGACTTATCTTTCTGCAGATTAGTTTTGGGAATCACTCAGAAATGTACGCTTTAAGCAACTGTTTTATACTCTTTCTTGGGACGTGCTGTCCTCGTACTCATATTGGAATTTGACACATTTACATAATTTATTCTTGGTAAAATTGGAATCAAATACTTGATAGCTATAACAAAAGTACCCATATAGGTTCAAGGTTTTTAATTTCAATGATAGTGAAGATTGCATTGTGATCTTTGAGATTTCTTAGGAATTATGGATAGCTATCGGTAATGGTGTTATAATTGAGGTAGCATGTGATTACAAATAAACTCAAAAGTTTTGATGTTACTGTTACAGTTGAAATAATGTTGTGTGCATATGTGTACATACCACAGTAAACAGTGAAGAGTGTTGCAGTACATTTAAAAGGGCGATAGAAGGTGAAGAAGTAAAAGAGATTATGTATGTACAAAGAAAGAAACAATTGCATAGTGTTCCAAACTAGAACTAGCTAGTTACTGGTTACTATCACCAACATCCAAGTTAACTTGAAGCCATATAACATTTATAATTTATGAGTAGATGCACCATGTGATTTATGAGTAATTGCTTCTGTTCCTCACCTGCAGAAACCAAGTAAAGTGCAGGTGCAAATGCAGACAAAGAAAACATGTGTTATGGCCAGTTTAATTAGTAGTAAGAAGTTTTATGATCATGGTGCTTTAATCTCTTTTTTATATTTCTACCATTTTAAAAGTTCTTTAAATTTAAAATCTTAGTTACTATAATGTATGAAGTTTTAAGTTTACTATTGAAATTGGAATCTTTTTCAACAAAAACAAACAATCATGTGGCTGCAACTTATTTGGTTTGTAGTTAATTTCGTGATTGAAAAATCACTATAAAACTAGTCTATGGTATACACAAACACAATATATATATAAAATTTGAGATGTATAGTTTTCTTTAGTTTAAACTTGAGATTAAATTACAGAAGTAGGTGGAAATTGACATTGAGGTCCCACTTAATTAGTCACATGTCATCTTTCTCCATATCTTTGTTAGGCTACCAAAAACAAAATTCAACATCAATTAATTATTTTTAGAATTTTCTTGTCTTCTTCCTATTTTCACCATTGAATTTGTGTTCTTAACTTTCTAACAAAATTCCTAATTTATACTAATCAAGACAGTTGTAAAGACTCAAAAAAGAAAAACATACTTATTTGTGGTTTGTTGATCAAAGTTCTGCAACTGACAAAATGCAACCTTCTATACAGTAGTACACTACTAGCTGGCTCGTGTAAAAAAAAACAAATTAATTTGAAAATTTCTGATTAAATTTGTTGGCAGAAAAAGAAATGAATACTCTATAATCACAATAAGGAATTTCGTGGATGATGACTTCAAGCGGATGTGTATTGAGATTCATCCCTTCTTTTCACGTGATTCAATCGTTCTAATCTTATTGTCTAGAGCGGAAATATCAACATCTCAGATAAGATATTCAAATCAACGAAAACAGACAGTTCCCAAGATTTGTATTTGTCTGCAGACTAAACACAGCTTGATTAGAAAAAATACATGGAGATTGATAAAAAAATAACCCTTTTATCAGATAAAATTTATATAATATTGTGACAGGACATATCTCAGTGCTAACTGGTTTTCATTGGTTCAGATTTCAAGCATCACAACTCACCACTTTGTTACACCGCCTTCTGTAGTACGTCGGCTTTGATTATATATTTTTTTAACCATTTCTTCTGGATTTTGCAACAACTAGTTGCTAAATTTACTTACAAATTATAAATACTATCAGTGGTCTTACCCTTACACCCTAGCTTCTAGGAGTAGCTTTTAGAGTCTTCTAGAAATTGGGAATGCTAAATATGAAAACATTTAAATAAACTATATATTTATACTTAACTGAAGTTGTACATAGCTGTTTTTAGATCATCACAAATCTAGAGAATTGACCTGTGTTATATCATCTTGTTACATGCTTAATATAATCTGATTACATTCTCATGTGTGGCTGGTTGGTCGGAGAAAAGAAAAGTATAGATTTGGAATGTGGAATGAATAATCTCAAAGATTAGATATGTTAATTGACTATATGTGTTTTGAAGCAAAAACTATTGTCTGAAATCATCATTCCTCTTTCCTCAAAATTTCCAAGGTTGTCATTATCATATGTTACAATTAACAGGCTTAGAAAGGAAGGAGAAAGAAAAAAGAAGAGAGGTATACCATTAAACTTGTGCAGCACCAGACTTTTTTCTGATATATTTTTCCAAAATCTGGAGCACAAGGTAAAGAAGTATGTAGTATTGAAAGTAAGGAAGGAGTTGTCTAAATTCTTAGGTTGGAGATTCAACTCCAGCTTTGTAATAAGTAGATCTAGATCTGCACAAGAAATGTGGTTGTGTGAGTACATGCTACAAGGAGATGGTATATATATATATATTCAAAGAAAAAGCAATGATATGTGTGATAAAATAAAGAAACTAAGAAGAAGAAGCACAATGAAATTCCAATATGGCATTCAACTGCAGATGCACCTGCACCTTGTATGAATGATCACTGTGTGACTATATATGTAATACTTTTCTTTGTTATGTTCCACAGAAACGAAACAAAGCGCAGGTGCAAATGCAGATAAAGGCAACTTATTGGGAGCACATAACAATTTAAGCATCATCCCAAGGAAGAAGGGTTGAGATAGAGAGAGAGCAAAGTGGAAGTGTGTAGGACTTAGCTGAGAGAACAAAGTATGTATATATAGAGAGAGTCTTATCTTCAGACACTATCTGACTAAAGAAAATATCACATTATCTACAGTTTTAATTATTTATCTTTAATAAACTTTGTGCAATTAAAGTCACTCTTCAATTTACAAGTTTTTAGTGTATTTTTAATAAAATTTTAATAATTTTTTTATTTTAAATTTCCTAATCGGGTTTTCATAATTTTAAAAACATTTTGGAAATTATTTGAACCGGAATCCTCTTGAGAATGATCCTTCAAACAATCATGTGGCTCCAACTTATTTGATATAGTTAAATAGAAGATTGAAATCACTAGAAACTAATTTAAAATATCATACAAGTACGAATATATATTAAAATATTAATTTTCAAAAACACGTGAAGAGATGACAAGATGTTTATACCTTATATATTAAATTAAAAAAAAATCAACATTCTTATCAAAATAGCTTTTTCCTGAAATTAAGGGAGGAGGCTATCTTTTTCAACATCCAACTCTGTGAAAGTTGAATTTTACAAACAGAAAAGACCTATGTGATTTTATCAATCTTTTTTCAAGCAAAAGAGCTTTGATAATGCAATAATTTTTTTTATGAAAGATAATTTGGATAAATATATATTTAGATATTTATGTATATTTGTAAATAATTATTTTATTTAATTATATCATAAAATATTAAGAGACAGTAACTTTAAAGAATTTTGAAATTGACAAGATTTTCTCAAATAGTTTATACAAAAAGAACTTATTATGACAGGTAAAAAGAACTTATTATGACAGGTATGTTGACATCATAATTGCAGGAGTCATAAAAAAATGCATTTTTTCTATGACATCGTAAAAATTTGTCTTAGTAAATCTAACTTACTATAATAGATATTTCTACACCTAACAAAATAAGTGGGTTTTCTTTTAATTTTTTCAATTTTCCTCCATTCATAGGTATTTCTACACCTAACATAACATACTGATTCTCTTCAGCTTCTTTTCCAAATCATCAAAATCAAACCACCTTAGTAAAGCCAAAATGTCTCTAGGGTTATTTGCCCCTCCCAAAGCCACCAACTCTTTAATAATCCCTTTAAATTGCCTTGCTTCTTCCGCATCACTCACATCACATCACATCACAATATTCACCGTAATACCTCTTCCCAGACACCATCCTCATTATACTGTTAAAAGTCATTTCCGAAAAGCTTCAATAAATTATACAAACAATAATAAAAAAATTAAAAAATTATGGAGTATAATCAAAATTTTGTTATGTAGTCTTCAATAATTTCTACCTAATTTAATTCTATCGCCAAATTTACCTGGATTTGAGTTTCACTTTGGCGAAGGCGTTGCACGAGTCGTGAGCGAGCTTTTGCACGAGCCTCATGATCTCGTTCGTTCAGATTTTTGAGAAGCAGTTCAAACAGTGCATTGAGAGAACCTCAAGCGACACGATGCGACGGAGGTTGCGCCAGTGGTCGTCGTAGGGCGACACCGTGACGGTGGTGTTGTTGTAGCCGATATACTTGCTGACAAGGAAGCGAGGCCGGTTCGCCAAGACGATGTCATTTTTTGGTGAAGCATTCCTACACTGCCTCAAGCGACGAAATGGAGCGGCGAACGGAGTGGCCAACGAAGTGGCGACGACAACGCGAAATAAGAAGGTAATGTGACTGTTTGAGAAAGAAAGTATACTTCTGGAGAAAAAAATAGGGATTTAAAGATATTATGACATGTTTCTCTAAATCTGTCATAATATATTTTTAACATAATTTTAATTTTGCCACCGCGCCCATATATTATGATAGGTCCTTTGCACGTTATAATAAATTTTTCCTTCTTATTATGATAGATCCCTTTATACCAATCATAATAACTGTTACTTTTATTACAAAAATGTCGCCAGTCAACTTATTATGATAAATAACTTATACCTGTCATAATAAGTCGTCATAAATTCCTTTATAAAAGTATACTTTTATAAGAATAATATATATATATATATATATATATATATATATATATATAAATAAAAAAATAAGTATAGTTTTTTCATTTTAAATTAGTAAATTATAATTTTATGTAATTTTTAAAAATTTTAAATATAATAAAATGATTAAATAATTTATATTTAATATATTAATATATATATATATATATATATTAATTTTAATTTATACCAATTACACATACAAAATTTACATTAAAATAAAAATTTTGTATATATAATTTACATAAATAAAGTTTAACTATTAGTTCTGAAAAAAATAATTGATTAAAAATATTAAATAATATGAAATATAAATTACACCACATCAGTTTACAACTATACTTAAATAGTAGATAGATTCATATCTTAGTTAGATTGTCTCAGATTGAGATCCAACTTAGCTAAATTTAATATCTAACTATTGGAATTATCGTGTTAGTATATGAATTATTTAAAATTAATAATATGATTGAGTTATTTATATTTGGTTTATTACAAATTAAAATTTTCCTTTTAAAAAAATATTTTATTTTATTTTAATATCAAATGATAATAATATTTTATTATAATTTATATGTTTACTTTCCTAATTTGCTTCTATAAATCAGACTATTCAATGTTTCTATATAATAAGAAAGAAAAGATTAATAAGATAAATTTACAATAAATATAATACTATTAATAGAATATATGGAAAAAATAAAATATAAAAGAAAGATTATATATATATATATATATATATATATATATATATATATATCTCTTTATATATATTTCCCTTTAATTATTTGCTAATTTTAACTTAATTATCATGAAATTTTGATCAATTTATTTTCTCATTTTTATAAGTTTATTTTTAGTTGTAATGCCACTAACACACATTAAAATATTCAGAACATATGCAACTAAAAAGTAAACATACTTTTGTAAAACAAACCTAATCGAAAAAATTCTTAATTAAAATAATCTTTTAAGTGTTTTGAACTTTATCACTTTCTATTGCTTTTACTTTTAAGTGTTTTAAACTTTATATCAAATACTTTAGTTTTTTACTCAAAATAAACTCAATTCTAATTGTCGATGATGTTTTGTCAAACATGCAATCTCCACCAACTTTAATTTTTTTTTCTTAATAATTGGGAGTCCAAAGATCATATTCTTTCAACAAAGCAACTTGTTCCATACACAAGAGTCATTTCCTTCTATAGTCATCAAAGTTGAAATTAAAGACAATTGAAAACTTTTGTTATGTGTCATTTTCACCACAACAATAGTTTTTCTTTTGGAGTAGAAAGTTCTACGTTTATGATTCTCAAATAGAAAAGAATAATCGAGCTCCAAAATTTGTCCAGTGTTAAATGAATTTTCATCTAATTTGGGACACAAAAAAAGTCATACAAATCACTTTGACTCCTTATTTTATTGTGACTCCAATATTACCACTTCCTTCCACTTTTTTGTGGCAAATGAATAATTCATATTAACAAAATCTTCTTTATTTAATCATATAACTCTTGCAATCGCCATCTAAACAAAAACTTATGTCTTTTTACAAGTAAAAAATAAGTTCTTTTTTAATCATTCCAAAAACTTAAACATGTGTTATTTTTCTTTCATTTCACTTTTGTGTGTTACTGGTCTGATCTTCCTACTCTATTTTTACGAATTCTGAGGCATCCAATGAAGTAAACAAAATTTTCAAATTTATATTAAAAATAATAGTTTTCTCTTTCAAATTAAGAAACTTAAACATTGCACAAATTGTACCAACGGTTGTTAGAGTGTTTTGTGCAGTGTTCACTTTTTTTTTTCAAAGATCAACTAGGTTCTAATAATACCACTTTATTAATTCTATTCCATATATGTCATATTGTATAATATAAAATAAAATGTCTGACAAGAAAAATATAATTACTGAAAGTTGGACTAGTCTCTCTACTTGTTCTCCTTTTTCTCCTTTTTTTATGTTTTAAGCTTACTTTATATATATGAAAGGTCATGTAAAATATAAATACAGTTAAATATTCTCAATAAACACCAAATAATTCTTCAAACTCTATTAAACATTTGTAAGAACACTTTATTATAGAAAACAGAATAAACTTTGTTTAGATAAATACTTCATTAACACTTTACAGTAAAACAAATTTTCAATGTACTAAAACTAAGTTGTGTAGGTCATCATATATACAAAAGAGAGAAGATTATATATATATATATATATATATATATATATATATATATATATATATGTGTGTATATATATGTAAACATCTGCAGACCCTGTTTAGAGTGGTTGAATCACACAACACAAAGATTTCCAAAGAGAAGTAACCAACTTTGTATTCTGTAAAAAGGATAACAGTTATTTGAAAATGCATCTATCCTTCAATGCTGGTGACTTAGAATGGTTAAGATTTGAAGCATCATCTCTCTTTAACTGAAAGTTGAGCTTCATCTTCTTCCATGTTTTGCATTAATTTGATTCCAGGTCTTTCTACCTTCTTTCAGACTGTGGTACAGTTACTAACTACTGGTTCCTAAGTTTCTGGATTCTTCCAAAATGTTACACTGGGACAGTAGCTTCTAGCTATTAATAGACACTTCTTGAAACTTCTAAAGAACAATTTTATTAGGATCAGTGTATGCAGAAGGTTCAATTTCAACCACACCCCTAAAGAAGTTATGCAAATGTGTATGATGACAGTCTTAGCTAGATTTTTTCCAGCCAATATATATCACATTGTTCAACATGTAAATTGGGTTCTTTTATGATATTAGGAGAGTCTATTTTATCACTGGCTGGCACTAGGGCATAATATATGCTCTCTCAGACAAGTGTTCTCTATTTTCATCAATCTTTTATATATTCTTCCTCCACTGGGAAAATGGATTTGGTAAATATATAAATACCAAAGTTAGAGAGTTTTAAAAAATAAGAGAGAACTTGATCTTGGTAATTGACCTTGTGTCCATTTCAAGTAAGAACCATAGGCTAAAAAATAACCGAGGGTTCCATCATTTCACTTTCTAAAAAATATCTAACACCACTTTCATAAAACACAGCAAACAAGTGGTTATAAGAATTAATTTAACTTGTGTCATTTTCATAACTTTAATAGGCTTAGAAAGGGAAGGAAAAAGGGGGTAACTATAACTCTCAAACCCTCCTATATGACTTTCTCTTTCTGCAGGTAAATTCTGCAGAATCCTTCAGGCAAAAGGCCCTAAAACCCATCTTGAAGCAGGTATGCAAAACTAGTGCTCAAATTTCAGATAAAATATAATACCTTTTTAATCTTTAATGCTTGGCGAGAACCGGACATATCTCCTAATTTGACTCTTCCTGTAATATATTATTGGAAAATCAAACAGTTGATGGAAAAAAGAAGAAGAAAGTAGGTTATCAGAACACATATAATATCATGAAATCCTTAATTCTGACAAAGAACTGTGCCAGCTAAGCTAGAAACTCATTCTAACTTTGTCTAAAACTTCAAAGTTATGGATTCAACAACACCAACCTCCATAATCTAGATCTGCATAAGAACTGTGTTTATAAGTGTATGCAGAGATATACACTACAAAAAATAGCACATGTTGCAGTATATTAGAAGGAAGATAGAAGAACTCAAACCAAAACCAACACTGTGTGTTCAAGGAGGAGTAAATGAAATATCTTACCCTTTATGATATACCACAAACAGCTGCAACCACACTATCTAGACCACATAGACCACATAGCCAGTAATCCGATATGACATTCACCTGCAGATGCACCTGCACCTCGTTCTCAGTTTCTCGATGCACACATATATATACATATGTATATATACATATAATATATAATATATTATATAATATATTTCTCTTTCTCTTCAAATGACATGTGCTCATTTATGTTTCAGAGAAACCAAGTAAAGTGCAGGTGCAAATGCAGATAAAGGCAACATATCGGCATCAACATGTGTTAAAATGACTTGCTATATTGCAAGTTATGAAATTTGGATGCGGCTAACATTTATATAATCAGAAATTCCTGTTGAAAAGGATTATGAGAGAGAGTGTTGAGATTGATTCACCCAAATCACAAGAGATTTTGGACCAATTCTTGTAGACACAATCTATCTAGATAAATGGCATATGTCCTTCCTGCGAAGAAATAGATAAATAAAAAAATAAAGATAATATTCACAGGTCTGTGCTTATTCTATTTATTTATCAGTGTATTTTGGTCATTTGGGGTGAGGGAAAAACACGGAAACATTAAACAAAGCAAAGGAAAAAACTATGATTACAGGTTTATGTGTGGATAAGGATGTCTCCATTATTATTTATGGTTTGTTCTGATATCTAAAGCTAGCTAGCTAGAAAGAGGTGTGTGCGCATGTCTGCCACACAACAAGCTGGTCTAAGCCCACGTGATGTAAAGCATCAGTACCACGTGGGATTTTACCACCCCACCAATCACACGTTGCCACCTAGGACATTGGACTGACTCTTCACTTGCCATGAGTATGTCTCCTTGTGGGTATTCTGTTTTTCTGTAACGTGTAAAGAGAAATACAAGCTGACAAAATATAGATACAGTGTCAACATCTTTTTATAGACTTTTCTGATTTTTTTTCTATCAAAAATATTAAAAAATGAATCTTTTTAGAATTTTTATATGGATTTTTAAATTTTCATGTTGCGGAATTTGAAATATCCAAATTAACAGGCACTAATCAATCAGGAAAGACATTGTTAGGAAACAAAAAGTTTAGGTTGTGGACAAATCTGCAGTGGGAAAGTGATGAATTTTGCATATATAGTTTCTATTTCTAGTCTGTAAATGGGACAAACCTAATAATCCTTTTTCTTGCCTTCACTCTCAAAAGGCATTCATTATTCAGTTCTGAAAATCAATTGGCAACCAGCTCACTGGGTACTTCTTTCTTAAATTGTTGATCAGGAAAAAAGGTAAAAAATGAGGCTCATGTTGAGACAAAACCAGCTTCAGAAACCCTACACTTGTACCCACCACATTCAGATATCAGAGAATTGTTGCTTTCGGGCTTTTCTTTTCTATTATTAATTTTGTTCTAGTTGTTTAGCATATTAATTCTGTTTAAATAAATCTTGAAATAAAAATTAATTACAATCTTCTATAAAGAATAAGAAAATAGATTAGTATTAATAGGAAATATTATGTTTGATTCAGCAAAAGAGAAAAGTGAAAGAATAAAATCTCATGACAATCCTTAAACTAGATATGTTGTTCAAAGTTAGCCATTCATTTTCAATATTTGCGGCATATCATCTTATTCCATTATTTTTTTCTCCACATATTTGTTCAAAGCATCACTGCATACTAAATATACGTCTTCCAGGGATTTCAAACTATGCTTCATTACTAATAAGAATTTTTTTATGCATTATTAGGTTAATAATGTTTGAAAAGAGTTTCATCGATTGAATTAATTATATCTTAATACTAAATAAATTATTTTAATAGAAGGTACATGTATAATCTCTGAATGTATTATTTCATCTCATATGAACAACTTTCTGAAACGGTTGTATACTTGGACCACAGCTTGTTTGTTTTTGAAAATTATTTAACATGACATGTTGTTTCTATAGCCAAAATATCTAGACTTAGCATCTAGTTTATATATATATATATATATATATATATATATATATATATATATATATATATATAAGAAGATTTTTTTTA
>Ga0214543_1004574_pt1 | contig 26093 bp, 9 predicted proteins | sample CNSS2metaG_FD_160094 | JGI IMG/M metagenome (GOLD analysis project Ga0214543, IMG submission 160094) | Root nodule microbial communities from cowpea collected in UCLA plant growth center, Los Angeles, California, USA - CNSS2 | ecosystem: Host-associated > Plants > Roots > Nodule | place: USA... | reverse complement strand
TATTGATATGAGATGAGGCCCTAGACTCATGGGATGGTGATGATCAGTAGCATGGATTCAAAAATGTGATAAGTATGAGGAATTGGCCTCAGGGGTTGGTATGCAATTTCAAACATGATTTAACGTTTTAATATTGTTAATTTATGATTGATTGGTCTGTGTCAGCGTGTGATTCCTTGGGGATCTCTAGGTGAGATCTTCGGGGTTGCGCTTCAGTGGTCGGGACGTAATTCCATGGCCCCTGTTAGTGGGTGTCCATGGTGGTGCCCCATCTGTATAACTAGGTAAGGATTCAAGGTAAGGATTGCATTCTGACACTCTAAGGGGTCAGTTAGTCTCACTTAGAGCGGACTAACCCCTGTGGTGAGAGTAGTAGGAGGCCTGAAACTCATTAAGGGCTAACCTTGTGGTGAGCGAAATTTGATTCATTGCAATACTTGTAACACATAGCTCGGGGGTGAGCAGAGGTATCCACCACAAGTGCAAGCATCCGCTGAATCCGACCAGGTTATATGTATCCGAATGAGTCGAGTCGAGTCGTAGTGTATTATTTGAAAAGTCGTAACATGCTTGTGTGGTGTACGTATGATGGACGGTGAATATGTTTCTGATTTCATTGATGATGTGATTTTATGCACAAGCTTACCCTACTTTTGTTGTTGTGTGTTCCTGCTGTGTGGTACTCTTATTTGCGATGATCATCAACTTGTTGGTGTGAGCAGAGACGAGGAACACCCGTGGACAACAGGGAGATGGTAATTTTGCTGCATAGTCCGCGTGGATTGGGCTTTAGTTTCCTTTGGGCTTTTATTTAAGGCTACGGCCCCTGTATTCCTCGTTATTGGAATTGTAAACCTTTAGTCATACCGTTATCCTGTTTTTGGTGGCATCGTGGTGTGCCTTAGTTGTAAGGTCTTATGTTTAAACTCCTGAACTGCGCTGTTATATTATAATCATGTGACGTTTTCTTTTAATTACGCTCATTAATTAATTGGGACGTTACAGTTCTCATTTTTGTAGTATTTGTTGCGGATGATCATCATTTTGACAGAATGTTTAAAATGGTCCTCATTTTTACCGAATGTTTAAAATGGTCTTCATTTTCGCAATTCATGTTTTATTTGGTTCTTTTCTGTGACACCGTTATCAGTAACATAACACTGTACAAGTGGCATTGTTTGTATTACGTTGCATTGGAGTGTGTTACGTGTATTGTACAAATTACTAATTAACGTTAACTTTTCAATTTGGGAGAAAGTTTGCAATTAGGGCTTGAGTTGGATTGCAGTCGCACTCTTCATCGTTGGAGGCGATTTCTTCATCTTCGTCTTTCTTGAGCTCGGATTTGCAGAAGAAGCAGCTAATACTTGCCATTTCATCATTGGATTGCAGTCGCGCTCTTCATTTCAATTTTCCAATTAATCATCATCAACAAGGTAAGTGAATTTAGGGTTTTATGGGCTGTGTTTGCTCGTGGGTTAGGATTTTCGTAATTCTATTTTGGGGTTTGTTTGTGCTTGGATTGTTGTGATGTTCTACATGATTTCTAAATATTATTACATCTGTACTGTACAGTAATAAAACACACCCAATGCAACGTAATAAAGACAGTGTCACCTGTACAGTGCTCCTAATTTAAACGGCGTCAAAGAAAATGACCAAATAAAACACAAATTGCAAAAATGAGAACCATTTTAAATATTCGGTCAAAATGAGAACCATTTCAAATATTCTGTCAAAATGATGACCATCCGCAACAAACTCTACGAAAATGAGGACGAAAAAGGTATTTAAGCCTATATATATATATATATATATATATATATATATATATATATATAGAAATCTTTATTTTTGTTTTTTTCCTAAAACTTACGAAAACTGTTGTTTGTTTTCATATGATTTTAACATGGTTATGTTTTGTATATATCGTATAAAATAGTAACTAAAATGAATATATTATAACTTATAATTTTTTTTGTGAACTATAGAATGAGCTCTCAATTGAGTTAAGAGCATCTAGCCGATTGGCCTGAATAAATCTATCTCCTCTTTTGTTTTTTCTTTTTTTATCTCCAGCGTTCCTTGGTCGCAGCAGAGTTTAATGGTCTGCAATTCTAATTTTTGTAACTTTTGTTGATTAATCTCTTGAATGTGCTAATCTTCTAATTTCATTTTAAAGAAAAGCTTTCAATTAATCCGTATTCCTCCTTTCCCTTTTCTTTTCTAAACAAAAGTCCATGATCAGTAGATTATTGGTGTCATTTCAAGAAAAAAAACAAAAAAAGTCGTGTTTGATTTTCTTTGTAACTTAGAGTTTTGTTTCACTTCTCTGCAAAACTGTTTGAGATGAAAAAACAAGGGATTTTTTGTAAATTGAATTTGTTAGGAAATTCATTGAAATTTAAGCTTGTAAATTTATCCAACCATAAGCTTCACAATTTAATTCCAGGTTTTCTTTAAACAATCATTTGTAGAAAGGATAAAAAGTTAAGTACTATTGAGACACAGATTAAGTATAGCTACAGACTCCAAAACAGGTTTATGGATTGTTTATTAAAATATTTATAATTAATTAAGTTATATTTTCTATTTTTTATTTTTTTTAATTATTCTGTTTGTTATGAAACTCATTTGCATCTTCAATATATCTTTTATTTTATCATAACCTTTATATAATTATGTTAAAATGATATATGTCAATTAATATCTTTTTATGTCTCACATTTGAATATTTCTATTATTTTTTAATATTTTATTTTGTGTATATTTTTCTTTCACATGAGAATGTTTAACACTCTTAATTTAAGTGTTTAATAGTATAAACATTTCATTTACTAGGTATTATTAAAAAAAAAAATTATTTATTATTAATTTTTGTTTTATTTGAAGAACTCTTTTATTTCACTAAAACAATTTTTGTTATTTCTTAATCATTGAGTATATATGTTGATATTTGAAAAGTTTTCTTAGATCTCTAAGGTATTTTTCATTTTATCATATCCTTTGCGATTTCTTTTAATAGTCTCTCTAATTGTTTACAAGACACACATTTGTAAATTTTATAATATTTTTTGTTGTTGTTTATTTTCAATATGTAGAATAATATTTTGATGTATTTTATCTAGTTATATTTTATTTTATAATTCGTTATCAATCATACTGTAATTTTTTTCACTATAATTATATAAATAATTTTTATTTACTACAATATAAAAATTTAATGTAATTGACATTAATATTTTTTTTATCACCATCCAACGTATATTGAAGTTCAAAAGAGACAATATCTATGTTATAATTTTATTATTAAGTTTATTATTTATTCTTTGCATCATTTTAATTAAGCGATGTATTATAACTTTTATTAGTGTATAAAAAAGAGATTTATTAGAATTTTAAAAATTGAAGTAAACAAACATTTAAAATATATTTTAATTTAAAAATTATTTTTTCTTTTATATTTTTTTAAAATAATTTTAAAATTTATCAAATAGGTTTTATTAATGTTTGTAAATTTAATAAATATTTTTGGTTCTCATGAAATTTTATTTGATATTCTAATTTAAAATGTAAACAATTATAATTTATTTCAAAGTATTTGATATCGAAGAAATAATCATCTCCTAATATTGAATATTTGATAATATTATGTTTTCTTTACCATAATTTTTTATTTTAAAAAATTAATTAAAATTGATATTGAAATAGTGAGAAAACAAATACAGATACGAGATTATACCCGTTACTTAATAGGATGGAGACGAGACAAAATTTTGATATCATTAAATTTAGGTATGAGAATGTGGATGAATGTTTTGTACAAAAATAAACATGCAATAGCAAACCCATCCCCTCAGTGTCCTATCGTCATCCCAACATGCAAGTGATAACAAACATTAATATTATTAACAAAATTTAACCAGAGTGAATATTAAAACATTAAAATAATAATAATTTAAATCTTTGAACTAGAGACCAAAATAAAAAAAAATTGTTAATCTTATAAATTTTTAAAAAATTCCAAAAAGCTTCAAAGTTTTTTTAAATCTTCTTTAATTTTATAAACTAACATTGTTAAAATATTTACTCTTAAATATTCATACAATAATTTAAGTTTATGTTATATATTTGTATACATATAGATTATTTTTAAGTATAAAATGTTAATAGAATTTTGTTTTTTTGGAGGGTGATTGATTGCGGGTGTAGACTCATATTTGGTTCCGTCCCTTATTCGAAGACCACCAATCTGTTACACGACTACTACTGCTACCAGAAACACGTGAAAACTTATTTAACATGTGACAAAATAATGTTTGCTACAGCTAGTTGAAGATCACACAACTATGGATAAGAATCACAATTTCCTATGAATTTTTATTACAGCTAAATAGAAGATGACACAACTTTTTAATTTTTTTAATTTTTACTACATCTTTAAACCTCAACATTTATTAACACAAATATATAATTAAGTAAAAAAAAATTTATAATCCACCTCAAATAATCATGAGTCCGTAAATTATTGACTAATTTAAAAATATTTTGTTCCTAATTTATTTTAATACTAATTTGTTTTCTTATAATAGTTTAATTAAAATGTTTACATAAACATTATTATAAAGATAATATATTAAAATTAAAATATTAATTATATAATTAAACAAATAAATAAAATCAAAAATTTAAAATATTTTAAAATATTGTTGAATAACATTTTAATAGAAACCTACATATTTAAATTAAAATTAATAAATAATAATAAATAAAAAAGTTATAAAAAATAACAGAAAATAATAAATTATTGTTGTAAGTAGAAGAATATTCAAAACTGAGTGAAATTTATTTAAATCAGAATTAAGTGAATTAGATTCTATTTAATCCATATTTAAATAATAATAATAATTATTTTTAAATCAAATTCGACTCAAATTTATGACGAGTCAAATTCCCTTAGAAGTTAGGCACACCTGCTTTTTTCTACTATTTTTCATTGCTACCTTGAATGTTTTGTTACATGATTAAAACAAAGACTTTTATATTATCAACAATCTGTTCACATTTGTAATAAAAGTTTTTTTTTTCAACCCCTTTATTATTTTGAGTTGAACGGATAAGCTTGGCCAAATAATTCATACTTAAATCATGATTGGGAGATGCTAAACTTTCTATTTTATTTTTTATAATTTTAAAATTTAAATTTATATAATATGAATCTTGTTAAAAAACTAGTGAAGTCAAAATGTTTTTTTAGCCATCATATAAATATTTTATGCAATTTACTTTTTTTTTCTCATTTTATTTGTTCACACTCTACATTTCCATTCATCCATACGAGATAGAAAGGAAGGTTTTTTATTATTTTTCTTCATTTCTGTCTATGAAAAAGTATTTTCTACCAATCTCTCTATTTCTATTCTTCATATCCTCTCTTTAGACCTATGTATTATTAAAAAAACAACTAAGTTTATATTAATTAAGAAAATTAATGTAAGGCTAATTATTTCTGCCACCTTAATTTTAAGGGCTGCCCTGCAGCAGTGGGCCTAAAGGTTGGCCCATGATATAAGAACCCTTCGTGTTGCCCTAATTTCACATTTTCATTCACTTTCAGAAAACCATTCGTCTTTTCGCCTTGCACTCACAAGGCGCTTTGCTAGGGTTCCTCCCCAAGTCTTCTCGAACTAGCTTCGAATCAGTTCCTACTCCACGTAAGTGCCCTCTCTAGATCGTCTGAGTTCCATTTGTTTTTTCTTTGTATTTCACAGTTAGGGTTTAGTATTAATCCGCCCCCTTTGTCCCGTGTACCTTCTGTTTTTAGCTCTTTAGTGCGTTCTAGAGCTGTTGTGCTCCTTGATTGTGCATCGAACGTCCTGTACGAACCCATTCCAGGTAGGGAAGCTATGGCTTAAACTTATATTCCGCTCCCTTCCATGTTGTTGACTGTCGTTTTGAGTTTATGTTGATTGGTGTGAGATTTTGGTTAACTGTGGACGCAATGATTTGTTGGGTTGAGTTGGTGTGAGTGGCTGTTACAGGAGAACAGTGGCGAGACCTGATAAACTTGTCCAAGCGAGCCAGTCTTGCCTAGGCGAGACAAACAGGGACTCGCCCAAACCCTTTTTGCGCAAAAGGTCGCCCAGGCGACCTGCTCAACTTTTGAGCGAGCGAACATCTCGCCCAGGCGAGAAGGGACTCGCCTAAGCAAGATCCCGCGTTGGCTTCTGGTTCCTCCTTCGAGCCCTCGCCTAGGCGAAGGGGTTCCGCCTGAGCGAGAACGTCTCGCCTGAGCGAGACCCTTCGGCCTGAGCGGGGGGTTGGGCGAGACAGGGCACTGTTTGGTTGTTTGATTGCTCTTGGATGGTTGGAATTTGTTTGAATATGATTGTTGTGATGAGATACACGTTCGTATGTATGTATATATGCACAATGGCTTGCTAAGTATGTATGATATGATTCATGAATGGTGAATGACGGATATTGTGGAAACTTGGCATGTGAAATGAATGAGTGGACTGGAATTAAAGTAACATGGTATTGATATGAGATGAGGCCCTAGACTCATGGGATGGTGATGATCAGTAGCATGGATTCAAAAATGTGATAAGTATGAGGAATTGGCCTCAGGGGTTGGTATGCAATTTCAAACATGATTTAACGTTCTAATATTGTTAATTTATGATTGATTGGTCCGTGTTAGCGTGTAATTCCTTGGGGTTTCTAGGTGAGACCTTCGGGGTTGCGCTTCAGTGGTTGGAACGTAATTCTATGGTCCCTGTTAGTGGGTGTCCATGGTGGTGCCCCATCTGTATAACTAGGTAAGGATTGCATCCTGACACTCTAAGGGGTCAGTTAGTCTCACTTAGAGCGGACTAACCCCTGTGGTGAGAGTAGCAGGAGGCCTGAAACTTATTAAGGGCTAACCTTGTGGTGAGGGAAATTTGATTCATTGCAACACTTGTAACACATAGCTCGGGGGTGAGCAGAGGTATCCACCACAAGTGCAAGCATCCGTTGAATCCGACCAGGTTATATGTATCCGGATGAGTCGAGTCGAGTCGTAGTGTATTGTTTGAAAGGTCGTAACATGCTTGTGTGATGTACGTATGATGGACTGTGAATATGTTTCTGACTTCATTGATGATGTGATTTTATGCACAAGCTTACCCTACTTTTGTTGTTGTGTGTTCCTGCTGTGTGGTACTCTTATTTGCGATGATCATCAACTTGTTGGTGTGAGCAAAGACGAGGAACACCCATGGACAACAGGGAGATGGTCATTCCGCTGCATAGTCCGCGTGGATTGGGCTTTAGTTTCCTTTAGGCTTTTATTTAGGGCTACGGCCCCTGTATTCCTCGTTATTGGAATTGTAAACTTTTAGCCATATCGTTATCCTATTTTTGGTGGCATCATGGTGTGCCTTAGTTGTAAGGTCTTATGTTTAAACTCCTGAACTGCGCTCGCTGTTATATTATAATCATGTGACTTTCTTTTAATTACGCTCATTAATTAATTGAGACGTTACAATTACCTAATATCATTTAATTACATTATTCTCAATTTCATTATAATCCGAAGATGGGACAATTTTCTAACAGAATAAAGAGTTGGCATTTTAAATGGTCAATGAAGAAAATGTGTGATTCTAATCGGAGCAGTATTTCATTCTGAATTTGCCTTTACCTGATTCGTATGGCTTTTATTGTATGCAGTTGGGCGTCTTTTTCAATTCACACTATTTAATTGCAATATTAAAGATAAAATGAGAACTTATTCATACATTAACTATTAAAAAATAGAATAAATCAAAGATATTCTCAACTTCAAGCAAAATTAATTATTGCTGAAGTAATGTTTTTATTTATTTATAACAATATATATAATAATATATAAAAAGATTTTTCTTTTCTCCATATTTTAAAATATCAATTTTATTCTTTAAAATATAATTATTTGTTAAATTTTTTAAAATTGACTGTTCTTTTTACAAATTTTTTATAAAATCGTTTATCTTTTCTTCTTTATTTATTAACGAGCATTCTTTCATCTTTTCTTATATATTTTATTTTATTTTCTCATATTTTGTGATATATTTTATATATTTTGTATAATAAATAACATTACAATATCATTATCTACTAAAATAATATCACAAATATTTAAAAAATACGTATACAGGTACGATATGCGATAGTACATGCGATAGTACAGTGTTTATGCTAGTTATATAATAAAGTAAATTGAATGAATTATACTTATATTGAGTATATATAATTTTTGCTATTTTGTGAATAAGACGCTATATATGATTATATACTGAGCGACTTATGTTTATGTGATATATCTAGTACAATATTATTGTGGTCCCTTTGCGTGTGTGTTGTATTTTATGTGTATTGGATGTAAGGATAATTTAGATGATATTGTTTATTATATGGCACAAAACTTGTTAAGAAAGAAAAATATTTGACTTTACTAATAATTTAATCACAAGGTCATACCCATTCTTATTATAACAAATGCAAGTAGTTATCTAGATATAAAATTCCAACATCAGTTTTATCAGTGAAAATTATAAATTATATATTCATCTTTGTTGAAAATCTTTGTTGAAAGTACTCAAAAATACAAATATTGAACGGAAAAGTTGATTTTAAATGATTAATATGTAGCGGAAGAGTGTAAAATGTTGGTTGAAAGTGACAATAGTTATTTTATTTCTCATGTATGTACATGGATTTTATATGCATAGTATATATACAACATCAAGGTTAATTTAATTCAAAAGTATAAATATAATTGATTTAATTTATTAAATATCATAAATGTAAGGAAGAAAATCTAAATAATATATTTTTATAAAAGTATTGTAATAAATTAAAATCATATGACACCTGTATCAGACTATTAATTAAAATCTAAAATAGTTAGGCTAAAAAAGACCACTGACAAATGGGTTTCACGGTTTTCGTATACTACACTAGAGGTTATGGATTCTCCTACGTTTTATATACTTGTTAACGTTTTGTGTACACAGACAACGGGAGAACGTGGAAACAGATATAAAAGACTTTTTTTCATTGATCTGCGAAGAAAGTAAGAGAAAGACTGATGTAAACAAACAACGTTAAGTATGCAATTTTATGATCGAGTTTTTTGTTATCATCATAGTATAAAACGACAACAATCCTAGAAGCTGTCAGAAACTTCATAATCACTGATCTCTTCACAGGTATACACATGGCTTCTCTAGAGTTTACAGTGCGAAGGTGCCAACCTCAGCTGGTGTCTCCTGCTATTCCCACCCCTCACGAAGTTAAGCTACTTTCCGACATTGATGATCAAGAGGGTCTGCGTTTCCACGTTCCATGGATACAAATTTATCGAATGCAAGCATCAATGGCAGAGAAAGACCCAGTTCAAGTGATTCGACAAGCACTGTCACAAACACTTGTCTTCTATTACCCATTTGCGGGTAGGCTTAGAGAGGGGCCTCACCGCAAATTGATGGTGGATTGCACCGGAGAAGGTGTCATGTTCATCGAGGCTCATGCTGACGTCACACTTGATGAGTTCGGTGATTCTCTCCACCCTCCATTCCCATGCTTCCATGAACTTCTATACCATGTTCCTGGTTCACAACAAGTTACCAACACTCCCATTCTACTCGTACAGGTATTGGAATTTTGAAGTGAATTCTTCATAACTATTTATCTGTGTCTATAGTTTGTTGATGTTGGATATGAACTGATGACATCACAGGTGACACGCCTTAGGTGCGGTGGTTTCATCTTGGCCTTCTCCTTCAACCACACCATCTGTGATGGAGCTGGTCTTTCACAATTCATGAGCACGTGGGCTGAAATGGCTCGTGGTGCAACCAAACCTTCCATTCCACCGGTTTGGCGTAGGGAGCTTCTAATGGCAAGAGACCCACCTCGCATCACATGCAACCATCGCGAATACGAGCATGTCCCAGACACAGTCAAAGGAACCGTCACATCAAACGAACATGACATGGTTCTTCGGTCGTTCTTCTTTGGACCTTCCCAAATAGCCGCTATTCGTGGCTTGGTTCCACCCCACCTTCAGCACTGTTCCACGTTTGATCTCATCACAGCATGTTTGTGGCGCTGTCGCACAAAAGCGTTGGAGATAGAGGCAGAAGAGGAGGTTCGCATGATGGTGATAGTGAACGCACGTGCAAAGTTCAATCCTCCTTTACCCGTTGGTTACTACGGCAATGCTTTTGCGTACCCTGCAGCAGTTGCAACTGCAGGGAAGCTTTGTGAGAATCCAATTGGGTACGCAGTGGAGTTGATAAAGAAAGCGAAAGGCGAGGTGACAGAAGAGTACGTGCATTCGGTGGCAGATTTGATGGTGATTAAGGATGGGTGCACATTTACGCCCATAAGATCTTGTCTTATTTCGGATTTGAGTCGTGGGAGGTTCAGGGAAGTGGATTTTGGGTGGGGTGAGGGTGTGTATGGAGGAGTGGCTGAAGGTGGGGCTGGGAGGTTTGTTGGAGCAACGTATCAGGTGTTGCATAAGAATGGAAGGGGAGAAGAAGGCATAGTCTTACCAATTTGGTTGCCTGCTGAAGCTATGGATAGGTTTGCAGATGAGTTGGATCACATGTTTGGGAACCAAAACCAAACTACAATAACTACTCTTTATTTCCCGAGGTCTACCTTATAGTTTAATAATTTGTTGCATATCTCCACTGCATGCATTAGGCCATAAGTTTATTTATCTTATTCTTAGTTTTCTTTTACTATACACTAATTTTTATATGTAAAATTTGAACTAACCGTAAATAGTTGAAATAATTTAAGTGTTCTTCTCGTCAAGAAAAGTGACACATAATTTTTAACTACTTAAGACTTGTTTAGGTTAAAAATAATCTGTTTCTTGACCATGAGAGTAATATTTTTATTTATAATAGATAAATCAGTTACAAATATTACAGATATACATAATCATCTTAAAGATAATCATCAATATCTTCCTAAATCTCAACCAACCTAAATAATAACTAATGTAACTATAATAATTACATAATATTTGTTAGTATTATTTCCTTAATCTTATCTTCTTACAAGGAGGTTAGATTGCTATCCTTACTGACATCGACTCTATAGCGATACAACTCTACACCTCTGCTCATCCTTTCTCAACCATCATCTTTATGACGATGCACTTCATATCTTTGTTCTTTGTTGATCATCACCCTATCATCGATAATATATTGACTTTATCATTGACAAAATATTGACGTGCTGTTTATGGACGGGTACAAGTGTAATTTGATTTGAATCGAAATTGTGTTAATTCTACGGGACTTCAATTCAAATTAAAAAATTGATTAAAGTTGTATTTGATTTATGTAACTTTTTCTCTAATTCAGAAGTCGTGTAAGGTCACCTTAAAAGTCATGTTATGTGTGCACAATTTCTTTGTAATAAAAAGTCATGTTATGTGTGCACCTTAAAAATTCTCGGTTCTCTTTCATTTTTCTTTCTAATTTTTCTTTTCATCATTCCTAAATCAGCAAGAATCAAAAGGAAGTTTTTCGTCTTGCAAACTCCTCCCACTCGTCTTCGTATAACCCTACTATAAAGGGAGGGATTTTCTGGGAAAAATACGATTTTTTGAATTTAAATTTTCAAGAGACACAACAAAAATAAATAAGAAAGGAACGTAGAATAAAATAGGGATGGAGTTGACACAATCTAACAGATTAATAAGTTAAGTGAAAATTCATTATAACGATGTTAATTTTTTATAAAAATTAGAATTCTAATCCAATAACCAAGAGAATAATTTCTAAAATAATGCAAATTCATATAATATGATTCAAAAGTATCTATGTCAACTTTTGGTACCTTGATATATAGACAAATACGTTTAAAAAAACATAGAAACTCTAAAAGAAAGTCCAAAGCTCAAAACATAAGAAAATAATAAAAAACGAAAATTACAGACTTTAGTGATTTAGTCCTCTAATTTTTTGATTTGATTCATTTTAGTTCTCTTATTATTTTTTTTGTTTAAGTTGGTTTTCTAATTTTTTAAAAATGTTCAATTTGGTTCTTTCTGTTAAGTTGACGTTTGTACATCTCATGTGTCGTTTTGTGAAATTCTAATGATATGTGACATGTATGGACTAGGGATGTCAAAAATCTCCGTACCCGCGGGTATTAAAAATGGTAGAAAACGAATATTAAAAATGGATACCCGCTACCTGCGGGTACGAGTATTTTTTATACCCGCATGTTAACGGGACAGGTACGGGTATCATGGTATCATAGTATCTGTATCCGTGGATACCCGTACCCGCTAAACTTTAATTCACAAAAATACTATATATATATATGTGTGTGTGTGTGTGTATATATATATATATATATATATATATATATATATATATATAAACATTATAATCTAATATTTTCTAGGCTACATATCTTATCTTCTTATGTCTTCATTCTTTCAGCTTCAAATATTGGTACGTTGTCTTCTCCTAAGTACACCCATTGACATTCTTCTCTTTCCCTTCTTTGAAATTGGGCATATACATCAAACCCTATAGACAATGACGTTTATGGTATGCTTGTTGTCAAATGATGGAATTAAAATAAGAATATTTGGCACGTGACAGTTGAGGTTTATTATTTGATTATTTTGTAGGAATCAATCAGAGAAAGTGGACTTGTTGATGAAAACACTAATTAAAAAATTTTCATTGTGTTGAACGTTATTTTATATTTATTTTTATAATTATTTGGACTTGTATGGAGACTTGAGTTTGTTTGAACTTTATTTAAATTTTATCATAGTGATGTATTTTATTTTATTTTAATTGAATTTATAATTAAATATTTATATTTTAAATAATTTTGTAAATATCCGCGGGTTCCCGTGGATACCCTCGGATCGCGGATATGAAAAAAATAGACGGGTACCCACATAACAGATATATGACAGATATGGATACGGGATGAATATTTATCTAGCAGATAGGGTACGGGGGAGCTACTATCCGTACCCTACCCGCTCCGTTAACATCCCTAGTACGAATATAATGTGTTAAGGCCAACTTAACAGAAATGACAATAATATTTTGACAACTAAATTTTTTCTATTTTAACTTGAAGTATCATCTTCTAAGTGATTTTCAAATATTAAAAAAAATAAAAAATTACTTAAAAAATAACACCTCAAATAATAAGAGAAAGTTGTCAAATTTTAATTGTTAAAAATATATTTTCCTAACAAAAAGGACCAAATTAAATATTTTCAAAAGAATAAAGAACTAAAATGAACAAAAAATAATAAAACAAAAAATAAACTAAACCAACAAATTAAATGACTAAATCATTGATTAATCTACGTATTCGTATATGTTAGTATAACAAATGTTAATAGACTTTTGTTTTTTGGATGGTGATTGATTGCGGGTTATGTCCCTTCCAACACCACCAATCTATTACACGACTACTACGAAAAACACGTGAAACCTTATTTAAAACGTGAAAGAAAAATAATGTTTGTTTACAACTACCACCGTTTAAATAAATAAAATAAATAAAATAGAAAGATGTTTGCATATCGAACACTATTTTCACCGTACTATGAATATGTGATCATAGAAATAAAAACAAAAAAGTAAAAAGAAATGTAAAATAGTATAATTTATGATATAAAGAAAATATTAATTCCACTTTTAATCTTTATAGATCTGAAAATATGCAAGTTTCATGAAATTTTAGCTGTAGATTTATTTTTCCAAATTTTAAAATTAAACAATTTTAATCTATTGCTAATATGCTATTTAACTGCTTAAAAATGTTACACGTCTATTATTGTAAACTACTTATTATGGTATTAAAAATAAAACTTCATCGTTAACTTGAATAAATATTGTTTTTAATGAATATACTAACCGTTTTGATTAACAACTAAAATTATTTAATTTTAAAAAACTGAAAGACTAAATATGTGATTAAATTTTTATTGATAATGCTAAACTATGTGTACAAAAGATGGATTTGAGTCTAAAAAATAATATTAAATAAATAAAATAATAATTTCAGTAATTCCTATGTAAAAGCAAGTCCCTTCATTATTCAATGTTTTTTTGTTTTTATAAAATCTCGTTCAGTTAAAAAAAAATCAGGTTAATTTAATTCATTAAAAAAACTATAAATCTGATACATGGATGTAAATATAAATAATATTCTTTAAACATAAAAATTATAATAAATTAAAATTACCGATACGTTTAAACATAAACATTACAATTAAATTTTAATATAATAGTGTTAAAAAATCCTCGACTGGCAATTGAGTTTCATTATTTTTGTCAAACGAATACAAGTACTGCCAAAATAATATTTTCGTTCCGTAATCGAGTTTGTCTATTATGACTGGAGATCCGTTTGTTTATAAAAGGGGTAACAGTCGTAGGTACTGTGTCAACTCAAACAAACAAGTTACTAAGTAACTCTCTCTCTCTCTCTCTCTCTCTCTTAATAAATACTCACATAATTCATGGCCTCATCTTCTTCTTCTTCTCTACAGTTCACCGTGCGAAGATGCGAACCCCAGCTGGTCCCTCCAGCTATCCCCACTCCTCATGAAATTAAGCTACTTTCCGACATCGATGATCAAGAAGGCCTTCGTTTTCACGTTCCATTCATACAAATTTATCCAAAGCAAACATCAATGGCAGAGAAAGACCCAGTTCAAGTCATTCGCCAAGCACTGTCACAAACACTTGTCTTCTATTACCCATTTGCCGGTAGGCTTAGGGAGGGTCCTCGCCGTAAATTGATGGTGGATTGCACCGGAGAAGGTGTCATGTTCATCGAGGCTGATGCTGACGTCACACTCGATCAGTTCGGTGATTCTCTCCACCCTCCATTCCCATGCTTCCATGAACTGCTATACCATGTTCCTGGTTCACACCAAAGTACAAACACTCCCCTTCTACTTGTACAGGTATTGTAATTTTGAAGTGAGTTCTTCATAACTATTTATCTCTGTCTATAGTTTGTTGATGTTGGATTTCAACTGATGACATCACAGGTGACACGGCTAAAGTGCGGTGGTTTCATCTTGGCCTTCTCCTTCAACCACACCATCTGTGATGGAGCTGGTCTTTCACAATTCATGAGCACGTGGGCTGCAATGGCACGTGGTGCAACCAAACCTTCCATTCCACCGGTTTGGCGTAGGGAGCTTCTAATGGCAAGAGACCCACCTCGCATCACATGCAACCATCGCGAATACGAACATGTCCCAGACACAGTCAAAGGAACCGTCTCATCAAACGACCATGACATGGTTCTTCGGTCGTTCTTCTTTGGACCTTCCCAAATAGCCGCTATTCGTGGCTTGGTTCCACCCCACCTTCAGCACAGTTCCACGTTTGATCTCATCACAGCATGCTTCTGGCGCTGTCGTACAAAAGCGTTGGAGATAGAGGCAGAAGAGGAGGTTCGCATGATGGTGATAGTGAACGCACGTGCAAAGTTCAATCCTCCTTTACCTGTTGGTTACTACGGCAATGCTATTGCATACCCTGCAGCAGTCACAACTGCAGGGAAGCTTTGTGAGAATCCGTTTGGGTACGCAGTGGAGTTGATAAAGAAAGTGAAAGGTGAGGTGACAGAGGAGTACGTGCATTCGGTGGCAGATTTGATGGTGATTAAGGATCGGTGCACGTTTACAACTGTGAGGTCTTGTATTATTTCGGATTTGAGACGTTTGAAGCTTAGAGAAGCGGATTTTGGGTGGGGTGAGGGTGTTTATGGTGGAGTGGCTGAAGGTGGAGCTGGGAGGTTTCTTGGAGCAACCTATCAGGTTTTGCATAAAAATAGAAATGGAGAAGAAGGCATCATCTTACCAATCTGGTTGCCTGCTGAAGCTATGAATAGGTTTGCAAAAGAGTTGGATCACATGTTTTGGAACCAAAACCAAACTAAAATATGGAGTCCTAGTTTAATCAAGTCTACCTTATAGTTTGTTAATAGGATTTAGATTCTGAAATGGTTTTCCAAAATGGTTTTTTCTGTGCTATTTCTGTGTACTGCCTTAAAATATATTGGGTATTGATTTTGATATTTTAAAATATATCACTTTTTTCTTTTTAAATACCAGTATTAGTATATTTTAGTGTGCAGAAAAGAAGATAGCATCAGAAAACCAATAAAAAAATTATCGTAGCTTATGAAAGAATAACTTTAATATTTGATGTCTTAGTATGGTTGAAAGGGCGAAGAAAATTTTGGTTTGTTATGGAAATACAAAAAATTGAACTCGATAAAAGTTGAGTTCTCAAATGATTTTTTTTTTTCAGAATTTATGTAAGTTTCAAACTATCTGTTTTTAATATTTGGCTTCTAATTTCGTTTTAAAAAAGAATGCTTAATTAATCGAATGGTACCAACTTTCTTTCGGATATTTTTCAGTTTGGTCTCTACTTTTAAAAAATTGTCTATTACGTCTTAATTTTTGAAAAATTATCTCAATTAGGCCTATTTCAGAAACAAAAATATTAATGTCGTTAATGGCGTGTCGCATATCAGTCTATGTTTTTTTTTTTGTTTTTTTTGTCATACGTCAGGTCCTTGGTGTTACACGTGATAAGATACTGAGTGTTATTGTCTTGATTTCAATTTAGTCATCATATGTCTATTTGTTTCAATTTAGTTCCATATAACCATATACTTTTATTTGTTTCAATTTAGTCCTCACATATACCATTTTGATTCAATTTAGTCCCAATTTTTTTAAAATATATATATATATATATATATATATATATATATAAAGTTACTTAATAGAATATGAGTATTTTAAAAATTTAAACGAAAATAGAAATATGACGGAAATGAGTATTATGACGATTATGGAACACAAATATTTACATCCTTATATCCAATTGAAGAAGTAAGATATTTTCTATACCCAACCAATACAAGAATTTTTCGTCAAACAATGCCATGGAAACATGTCTATTTTTAATCCCTATTTGCTTCTATCAAAATAAGGTGCAACTTCAAATGTGCACCTCAAAATGGACAAAAACATCACGTGCTATGTTAAGTTTTTGTATTAATTTTAATTGTTATTTAATTACAAAAGATTATAATTTTACTTTAAAAATTTGAACTCTTTCCTTTCCAAAGTTTTAGTGGGGAGTGAAATTTCAATTTTAATTAACTTTTAAAAAAATTATATCTTAATATTTTAACCGGTTAAAATCGATATTATAATTAAAAAAGAAAAAAAATCATAATATTATAACATAAATAAATATTTTAATAATATATATTAATAATTTAAAGTAAAAAAATTTGAACATGTTCTGTATTTAACATATTCTTTATTTTTGATAAAAGATATTAATAATTTAGTTTTAAAAATAAAAATATATATAATCAAAATATGAATATAGTTCTAGGTAAGATATAAATGCTAACCTTAAATACATCCAACAACCTATCTAGAAATATTAAAACTTTAAGTTTTGGCATGGAAATTTTGTAATGCAATGCCCTTCGTAAACCAAAAACTGCTTAGTCACATCGGAAACTTCGTATATTTATAAAATTAAATTTTCTGATGAAAAAAAAAGGACTTCATAAAGTCTAGCCGTTCTTGCTCCGTTTGGATCCACCATCATAGCTTGGAATCAACCATACAGTATTTTTCATGTATTTTACTATAATGGTGTAGTTTTATATGTAAAATTTGAACTAAAATTGTGTAAGTTTTGGATGATTTGAGTGTAAGTATGACTTCAATTTAATGAGTTAAGGTTGCGAGAAAAACCGATCATTAAATAGAAACAAACAAATACAAATTTAATGTATATATCCTATATCACTCTTTAAATTTATTTTGTGTAAAAGTGATATTAATTTTTCTTTCATTATTTATTTAAGTGTAGTAGAGAGTAGTTCATTCAAATGTGAGTACAACATTTGAATGATTGAAAAATTCAAAGTGTTAAACTCTTATAAATTGTGCATAAATTGTACAGGCGTTTAAAAAACTCTTACATATAATAATATTGTATCAGTGTTTTAAGTTTTTTAGGATCTCTCACCCATCTTATTAAAGGAAGACATGACTGAAATAAGGCGAGAATAGACAAATTATTTTTTCAAGCATGCAGAAGATAAAATTTAATTAACTTTTTCTTTTAACTCAGAATACCTATTTTATTCACTAATTATTTATTTTGACTTTAGAAATATGTATTATGTATTACTAACGTTATGTTTGAAATCTATATGTTGTTCTTGATATTTTTCTTTTTCCAGGTTTTGATTTCATGCTAAAACCAATTTAATTAAAAAAAAAAACTCAAAACTTTACCCGTATTATAGAACTAACCGGGATATATATATATATATATATATATATATATATATATATATATATATATATATATATATTAACAAACATAAATTAACAGTAACATACATAAAATTGAAGACAAAAAAAGAGAGTAAAATATTTATGTTTGTTATGTTTACGATAGATATAAATTTACGGGTATTATAAAAGCAATAAACATCAACTTTTGTTTATTGTTTAGTCAATTGACATAAATTTACATCTTTCATCATTATATCTGACAAAAATAGACGTAAAAATTCTAAAATAACATGTAAAAGTCTTTTATGTTAGTATTCGGACAAAAAAGATTTAAAAAAATAAAAAATAAATAAATAAATTACAAACTAATACGTAACATGTTTTTAATATCATAGATACATATTTGACATAAATGACTTAATTAAATCAATTTTAAAAAAAATTAAAAACATAAAAAAAAAAAATTAAGGAACCTACTTAAATTATTTCAAGGCCAAACGAATAATTTAGTCTTATTTTTACTACAATACAAAAAAAATTACTGACTTAAATGTCGACGAAATATATTTGCATACACCCCTTCAACCATCTCAACTTGAGAAGAGGAGATCATCTTAGGGTGGAAGTCATTTCAAAGTTGGGGAAGAACAAAGAGAAGGTCTTACAAAGACACCTGAATTGGTATATGAAAAGTAAAACCATGTGAAAAACTTTATATTAAAAGTGATGTAAAGTAATTTCTTTTGAAATTTCTGTGTGATTTTTATATATATAAAAAATATATATATATATATATATATATATATATATATATATATATATATATATATATATATATATATATATATATAATTCTTAATTTTGATAAGTTTCGATATAAATTAATAATTGTATAATAACACAAAAAATAACTATTATCAAAGTAAGATCAGGAAAAAAGATGAAGAATATTGGTTTTTTCAGCCATCCTTTCTTATTTGCATATGTAATTGAAACTTTATTTTAATTTTAATATGAGATATCATTAGTTTAACTAATGGTAATGAATTGCAATTTTTTTTAAATTATTCTTTATGAATTGACATTGTTTACACCGAATCTTGTTATAAAAATGTATTTTTGTTTCTAATTAACCATTTTGTGGTAAATGCTATTTTTAACCAAAAATAATTATTTACCATTAAAAAATAAAATAAACTAAGAAGAAAATGTAACTAGTATGACAATTTCGCGATAGTAAATATTAAAATATAATTATAATAATACAACTAATTATTTAAATATTTTAATTGGAGACCAAAATATAAAAATATAATTGATCTTATAAATTTTTATAAATTTAAATACAGTTCTAAAACTTTCAAAGACAATTTTTTTTTTATAATTTTCTTTCATTTTAAATTAAATTATAACAAAATGTATATTTATGTTGATAAAAGAAGAAGATGAATATCTTATTCTAAAATCTTGAAGAGAAATGAAGTTTTGACGATGATAATAAATAAAGAAAAGTTGAAATTTCATTGATGATAATAATTTATAGAAAAATGTTGAAGAGAATGCTAAGATCCCGTAGTAATTTACATGGAGAAATGTTAAATACTTGAACGTTAGCGTGGATAAATATTCCCTACAATATGCTACCTTGGTAATTAAAAAAGTAATAATTTGGCTACTAGTTTTACTTTGGTTTTGGTCAACATTACAGAATATAAACCAAAATTCTCTTAACTATATACAAACTATATAAACAATGTAAAAAACATGTATCTTACCGGTAGGTTGCTTTTAGATAGGAACATGTTGAGAGTCCCATATCAATTAGAAATAAAGTTAATTTATATAAGTTTAATTCATAATATATAAGTGGAGTGCAAATTTTAGTTTAGAAGTTAATTTTGTAGAGTTGAAGTAGATCTCAAGTTTACTTCTAGATATCAGAAGCAAGTCATAATCTATCTTTTAGACATTTTTTTCTAATCGATATCGGACGTTAGGTTTAAAGCTCACCTCGAGAAGTATGTCATGTAACTCGTGTTCAAACCTTTCCATCGCTTTGGCAGGCAACAAAATTGGTATCACTGCACCTTCTTCTCCGTTTGCATTCTCATGCGATATCAGATATATTACTGCATCAAATGCTCCAGCCCCAACTTTGGCTACTCCGCCATACAATGCATTGCCCCACCCAATGCGAACATCCTCATCTGCCACGACAGCGCCACAAACATGCTGTGATGAGATCAAACCACGTCATGTCATGTTCTGTTTGATGTGACGGTTCCTTTGACTGTGTCTGGGACATGTTCGAATTCGCGATGGTTGCATGTGATGCGAGGTGGATGTGTTGCCATGAGAAGCTCCCTATGCCAAACCGGTGGAATGGAAGGTTTGGTTGCACCACGTGCCATTTCAGCCCATGTGCTCATGAATTGTGAAATACCAGCTCCATCACACATGGTGTGGTTGAAGGAGAAGGACAAGACGAAATCCAACATCAACAAACTATAGACAGAGATTAATAGTTAGGAAGAAATACCTGTACGAGCAGAAGGAGAGTGTCGGTAATTTGCTGTGAGCCAGGAACATCATATAGCAGTTCATGGAAGCATGGGAATGGAGGGTGGAGAGAATCGCCGAACTGATTGAGTGTGACGTTTTAAGATTTTAGTTTGGATTAAAATATTCATTTGAGAAATAAAATATGATAAACTTAAAGGGAAAATAAATAAATAAAAGTGAGATTGTTTGAATCAATAAACTTCAAGTTTACTAACGTTTTAATATGGTATAGAAAAGGCTGAGGAAAATTTAGCTTGTTATGGAAATACATAAAATTGAACTTCAGAAAAGTTGAGTTCTCAATTTTGTTTTTCAGAATTCATGTAAGTTTCGAACTATTTACTTCTAAAGTAAACATGAAAAAAAAAAAAACACTATGATACTTTGACAAACTTTTTTTTAGAATAATAATATTTTGACTACTAAATTTTGACAACTTTATTTTACAACATGAGGTGTCATTTCTTAAGTGGTTTTAGAATATTGAGAAAGAGAAAATGAAAAAATGGAAACCAATCAGAAAATGACACCTAAGATTGTAAGAGAAAGTTATCAAAATTTAGTAGTCAAAAAATTATTTTCCTTTTTTTTAATAACGTTTGACAAAATTTGCTTTAACACACACCAAACATTTTTTTTTCTCTTTCCAAATCATATCAAACCTTTATTTCATCCATTAAAGCATTGTCACATATACTTTGTCAAAAGTTTGTCAATAAAATTTTTTCAAAACATAATTTTTCAAAAAATAAATGAATTTACCGATACTTGACCTATTTTTATGCAAATAATGATAAAAAGAAATGGAGAAAGTGTGCAACAAGTAAATGTGAAAGAGTGTTGAACGAGAAAAAAAATTGATTAGTTGATTTATTATTGTTTAATCATGTCCTAGTTTAATAATGTCTACCTTGTAGTTTGTTTAATAGCTTATGAAACAATAAGTATTTAGTTTACTAATGTCTTAATATGGTTCAAAGGCAGAAGAAAATTTTAGTTTGTTATGGACAGTAAAGTGAACTCGAAAAAAAGTTGAGTTCTCAGATGATTTTTTTTTTTTCAGTATTCATGTAAATTTCGAATTATTTATTTTTAATATTTCCCATGTAATTTTGTATTAAAAATAATGTTATGTTACTAACGTGGTACATGTAGCACATAGGACATGACAAATTAAAGAAAGTAAGAAAGACAACTTTGAGGTTACAACGTAGATGTATACTTCTAGTGCTGGAACGCATAAATCTACTTGCCAAAAAAGCTATATGATATTTAAATTAGTAAGAGAATTTGATTTTTTTTTTTAAGTAAGAGAAAATAAGATCGAGAGAGTGTATTTCGAGTCTAAATTTTCTACTGATTTTTTTTTTGTGTTATCCTCTATTAAATATTAAAAATATATTTTATTGACATTTTAAATATTTTTATAATATTTTTTAAAATATCAAAATTAAGCGTAATCAATATATTATGAAGGCACAATAAAGAAATAACACAATAAAACTCATCAGAAAATCCAAATTCAAAAAACGGCTACATCTATGATGCATAGATAAAAACATTTCCAGAAACGTTTATTGAATATGAGTCATAAGTATAACATGTTGATACATTTATTTTAAAAATAATATTACATGATACATGATTGATATATATATATATATATATATATATATATTACAAAATATAAATATATTTAAAAATATGATATCTAAATGATTATTATTAGATGAATCCAAATTAAAATCAAATATATTAAATATTTTTAACATAAACAATTTATAAATCATTATTATAAAAATATTTTTAAATTTTATATTAGATATTTAATAATAAAATACAAATATAATATATAAATTGAAGTGTTGGCAGATTATGGAGCTACACTTTATTAAGGGCTTTTTTTATGTCTAACAGCAAATTTAATTTTATAAATATAAATATAACTATTTCCAAAAATACATGAAGTTTGGTTTACAGTTTCCGATGTGACTAAGCAGCCTCACTTTATGAAGGGCATTGCATTACAAAATTATTTTCATACCAGAACTTAAACTTTTAATACTTCTAGATGGGTAGTTGGATGTATTTAAGGTTGGCATTTATATCTTACCAAAAACAATTCTTTCACAGCCAATTACATTGATATTTCGATTATATATTTTTTATTTTTTAAAATTAAATTATTAATATATTTTTATCAACAATAAAAAGTATATTTATTATAGAACATTATAGTGCTTAAATCTTTACATTAATAAATATTATTATAACATATTCATTTATGTTACGATCTTATATTTATGATCGTGGCAAGTGAATCCTTTATTTTTCCAATATAATTTCAATTTTAACTGGTTGGAATATCAAAATATTTTTTTTAATTTAATTAACATTGAAATTTTACTTTTCACTAAAGCTTTGGAAAGAAAAGAGTTCAATATTTTAAATAAAGTTTTAATAATTTCAAATTAAATAGCAGAACTAAAAATTAATACAAAAACTTAACAAAGAACATGATGTTTTTGTCCATTTTGAGATACACCTTTGAAGCTATGTGAATTGATTTCGAGAAAGTGTATGTTTCAAATGTTTAAAATTGTACCTATCCATTCATGTTGGGTAATGTAGTACAACTAAACCTAATTAGCCTCGTCGTAAAAAAAAAAAACTATAAAATATTATAAAATAAATATATTGGAACAAATATTCATATATTAACATATATGAGTAGTTTGATTACATCTTATATTTCTATCAAATATTTATAGGATATTTAAGGTGTCATAATATTATTATTATCATTATTTTTATTATAATTATTATTATTATTATTATTATTATTTATTATTATCATTATTGCTTAGTTGAGGTAAGTCCTTATTTAATTAATATTGCTTAATTTTACATTATTTATTTTATCACTCTATAAATACATCTAGTATTTCTTAAAAAATACATGAATTTGAATTTTCTGCTGGATTTTGTTGTGTTATTTTTCTATTGTGTCTTCATAATACACTGACTACCATTAATTTTGACATTTTAAAATATATTAAAAAGATATTTAAAATATCAATACAATATATTTTTAATGCTCAGTAAAAGACAACACTAAAAAATTCAGTAGAGAATCTGAACTCTTCCCATTTTTTTCCCATTTGGATCTAGTGTCATAGTTTGGACATCAACATCTAAATTAATGTACAGTTATTTTCATGTATTTTAGTATAATGAGGTAGTTTTATATGCAAAATTTGAACTAAAATTAAATGATTTGAGTGTATTTTGATTTAAACCAAAATTGTGAGATTTATATCGATTTATAAGTTCCAAAGAATTAATATTTTTCCTTTCACCACTTTAAAAAAGATGAATCTATTATTTTATTTTTCATCAATATATCTATTTAAACAAAGAGTTTAAGACTAAAAATAATTTATCAAAAATTGAGAAACGTAATTGTTAAAAAAATACATATGATAATCAAGTCAGAACTAAAAAATGATTATGAAAAAATATATAATACATAATTTTTCCTTCTATATTCATACATAAATTAATATATAAAAGACTTACAAGATAAAAAAATACTAATTATTAAACTAATATTTTATTATCAAAAGATAAAAAAGAAATACCTTTGTTATCTTTAAAAAAGGAAGAGAACAAATAAAAAATGAGAACATGATGAATTTGTGCCTAATTTCTCTTTTCAAAAAAACAAACAAAAAACATGTAAAAGTAGAAGATAAATAAATCATGTGAGAAATTTAAAAGACAACGAGAGAAAGCATAAAAAATATTTTAATAATTTTTTTATTCACATCCTCAACACAACCTAAGAAATTGGACTAAAGCCAACACCATCCTCAATACAAAAGAACGACATTAAAATCATCACGGATACACCAGGAATCATGATGATTAACAAGAGAATACCATAGAGCGACCACCGGTAGTTACATCATATTTAGTTAGGTAATTAAAAGCCAAATGTTTTTTTTTTTTTATAAAATCTTATTTAGTTAAAAAATCTGGTTAATATAGTTCATTCAAAAACACCCATAAATCCAATAGTAAATCAAAATAATATTTCTTTAAATATAAAAACTATAATAAATTAAAATTACTGATATGTTTGTCGTAAATCAGTCTCATATATCCATGATTTCTGTTGATGATATTTTAAAATACTCTTATATTCTACATTAATCGATATAAAACCTTTTAATAATATTGTATTTTTAAATAGATTACTGATATTAACGACTCTTCTAAATGTTATATTTTATAATGAAAAAAAATTGTCATAAAACATTGTTTAAAAAATATATTGGTCAAGTAAGCCTCCTTTTCATACTCTTAATGTTGATGGGAATGTTTTCCCAACAACCAAAAAACAAAGGAAAATGTTTTCCTTTAACCATATGCATCCTTGGATTTTTCAACACTTTTTAGGATAATGATATTCCAATAAAATTTTTTGATAAGGTTTTGACACAGTTTACGTGGCAGCAGTTTTTTTAATTTTTAATAACTGAAAATCTTTGTTCGTAAGTGCAGCTGAGAGGGAAAGAAAAATGAGATTAAATGTCTTTTAGAGAGAGAAAGAGAAGAGAAAAAAGGGGGGAGGTCCGTTCCGCAGTGAGAAGTGAAGAGAGAGAAGGTGGAAATACCAACTTGCGACCGGAGTTAGAAAGTGAAGAGATAAAAGGGGGAAAGTGAGGCCTGGGTGGGGCGACCAGAGTTAGAAAGTGAAGAGATAAAAGGGGGAAAGTGAGGCCTGGGTGGTTTCGAACTGAGAAAGTCAAGACAGAGAAGGGGGAAAGTGAGATTCCGGCAACCATTTGGATTGGTGGTGGTGGTGGGTCGTTATCAGGCAATGCGAGAGTGAGAAGAAGTGGTCAACGACAAGGAATTCGTCAGCCCAAGCGTACAATCGACCCTTTGGCAATTGTATGTCAGGTTACAACAGCAGGTTGAAATGTTTTTTAGTTATTGCAGTGCAAATAGGAAAAGGTAGCACTAGTCCCCCACATAGTACTGGTTTAGTCCCCAGTTAATGTATGCAGCATATGTGTGACAGAATTCAATATTGTAGACGTATTTAACAACTTTTAATTCATTGTAC
>Ga0214543_1004572_pt1 | contig 26095 bp, 13 predicted proteins | sample CNSS2metaG_FD_160094 | JGI IMG/M metagenome (GOLD analysis project Ga0214543, IMG submission 160094) | Root nodule microbial communities from cowpea collected in UCLA plant growth center, Los Angeles, California, USA - CNSS2 | ecosystem: Host-associated > Plants > Roots > Nodule | place: USA... | reverse complement strand
ATTTTTTTTTGTATTTTTTTTTTTTTTTTTTCATCTTAATTTTTTTTTTGCCATGTCGTTAAGTAATTGGTTATATCACGTGACAGTGACATATGTTAGTGTCAATGTCACATGTCAGTATTAGTGCCATATGACATTGTCTTATGTTTAATTAATCCATATATTTGAATTTTTAACTCAATTTAGTGTTTTTTTTATAGAATGAAGTAATGCTATCCTTTTCCAAGATGATACCAAATTAGTAATTAAGCTTAAATGAATTTATATATGCATGTTAAAATAATTTTCTAAAATCTATACACCAAATCACTCCACCTAAATATTAAAATTATTTTTATTTTGTATATTTTTAATTTCAATAAAAATAATAATTTAAAATTATTGAAGATTAAGTTAAAACATGTAAATATTTTTGTCACATTAAATTTATAAATAAACTAACAAAGGAAAATACATTTTTTAAAACATTATTTCAAATATTGAAATTTAAAAAATACGAGTGTCATTTTATACTTACATTTTTAATATTTTTTAAAAAATTGAGTTTAAAATAGGTATTTTTAAATTTAAGTTAAAAAAATCAATATTTAGGTTAAGTGATTTAATGTATAAATTTAAAAAAACATTTTAATATGTATATATAAATTATAAGTAGGCTTGATTACTAATTTAATCTCATTTTGAAATGGAGAACATTGCTCGATTTTTGTTTTACAAATACTAATTGGGCCAAATTTCAAAATATATGAATTAAATTGAATACAAGACATTACCATGTGACATTGACACTTAACACGTAGGAGTGACACTTACACGTGGTATTATACGTGCATGTTGCATTGTAATTATCATGTGACACAATAATGACTTGACATGTGGCCTGACACGTGATAATTAAAAAATATAAATAAATAATAAATAACTAAATAAATAGAAAATATTACGAACGAACAGGTTGCATACACACAACCACACAACGTTAACAATAATTTAGCAAAAATGGCTTAATTGGATCAATTTTACAAACTAGATGACTCAATTGCACGAAATAAGAATTACATGTCTAATTGAATTTTCCAAATAAATTAGAGAACCAAAAGTGGATTTTAGCCAACAATTCAAGATCTTACAAAATAGTTAAACTTATAATGGTAAAATCAGGGATAACAAAAAAATATGTATTCGCATTTGAACTGAAACGTGTCAAAAATGGTGCAAACAACTTAAACACTATTCTAAAACGTGTTTCACATGTAAAAAAAATAAAATAAAATGATGCAGTTGGGTTAGGAGGAGTATATTCATTCATTGTTTAAAGTATGAGGACCAAAATATATCAAATTTTGTGACAAATAAAGATTATAATTTCGCGTACAACTTTAGGAATTAAATTTTGTGACGAATACTAAATGAATATCTTTAATAGATATTAATAGATACTCGCAGTGGCAGAGCCACGATGGGGCAGGCGGGGCCTCGGCCCCCCCTCCAATTTTTTTTACTTTTTAAAATTATATATCTTTAGAATTTTTAAATTATATATATTTTTAAAATTTTTAAATTATAATTATCACTAATGAGAATTAAATTAGGTATTTTTTTATTTCTTTTATAAAATACAACATTTTATGTTAATAAATAGTATAATATAAAATTGAATATAATAAAATAAAATTGTTAAGATAATTTTTATTTTCTCTTTACATTATTTTTTTAGTTTTTTTACGTATTGTATTCATCTCTCATCTTTACCTGATTCTTTCTGTTATTGAATAAAAAAAAATTAAATAGAAACTTATTATTTATGTCCTCATTTTTTTCATATCTTTTTTCATTCTTAAAGAAAAAAAATTATCTTGTCTCACTTAGTAGTGCAATAATTGTTTAATATTTAGCCTTTTTTTTTATCTAATTACCCTTTTGTATATCCATTTTTTATGAATATAGAAGAACAAGCAATGTATTATGTGATTTTTTATAGAGGATTTTTAATTTTAACTCGATCATCGTTTTTTTTTGTAATTATGTCTCTCAATTTTTTATTATATTGTACTAAAAAAAATATGGTCTTAAACTTGTTTTATAGATAGGTATATTGATAAAAAATAAAAGAATAAATTCATTTTTAAAATTGATAAAAAAGAAGGGAAGATGAGAACATGACAATAAGGTTACTCATCGCATAAGCATAACAATGATGAAATGAAAGTTTGTGATGACTTTTGAATTTATATGTGCACATTAGTAAAATGGAAAATGAATATTTTACATATAATATAATTATTCACATTGAACAAAAAAATAGCTAAAAAATTTAGTTATGATTCAATTATTTGATAAGTTAAAAAATATGAAAAAACAAATGACAAACATTTATATATGTTTATTTTTTGTTATAGTTATAACTATATTAAATTATATATTAATTTTAAGTTAATGAGTGACAAAAATGTTAAATATATAAATTTTAAGTATATTACTTTGACTCCCCCGAAAATCTTAGTCAAGATCCGCCACTAGATACTCGTATGTAATAAATACAATTATTTAATTACCTATTTACTAATAGGACAAATGCATGTATCATGTTATCTAACTTTCGTGTGCTACCTGCTAATAATTATTAGTACATTTTATTAGAGTATTTATTTTTTAAATGCAAATGATCAAAATAAAATTATGAGTGAAAATCATATTAGTCATGGAATACTCATTTAAAAGTTGACTTTATATATATATATATATATATATATATATATATTTTATTTAGACATGTGACATCGAAGTTATTTTGTAAAAAGTTAACTTTTTAAAATTTATATTTTGGTACTTTTTAGAAAGATCAAATTAATTTTTGTTCATATTTTATTAAGTAACTTGATTTAAATGTCTCACATATATTATATATTTATTTTTTATACAAATATATTTTTTTATATATATATATATTTTATATATATATATATATATATATATATATATATATATATATATTTCTTTTTCGAGTATCATAGATTTTTTTGATAACCAAACATATATATGGACTTTAAAAGAAGACAAATAACACACAGAAGCTAAAGACTCCATATAATAGTTATTAACACTCAAATTTGAAATAACAAACCAAAATTTTGGTAATTTGAAATCACAAAACTAAAGTTATTCCAAAAATAACAGTTGTTGAAGTGGTGAAGCATTTTTTAGTTTAAACTGGTATTAGAGTGTGAACAAATCCTAATACACTTTATGACAGTTGGTAATTGACGTAGTAGATTTCCATAACTATGCATTCATAAAACACTATAATATAACATGTTAAGCTTCAATTTTTAATATTTTTTATCATCCAAACTATTGGATAAATAAAATAATCTAAAATCTAACACAGTGATGGTTTATTTCCACAAAAGAGTGTTTAATTTATTTTTAAGTTTTTTCCATAACTATGTATTTTTTTCTTTCTAGATTGGAATGATAAAAAAAAAAAAAAAAAAAATTAAAGTATCAACTATACAACCATTTACATTTAGTTTGAGAAAAAAAATTATTTTTCAGAACTCAACTATAAATTATGGATAGGAAGTATAGAAAGTTTTTTTTTTGGGCAGGGACTTAAATTAGTTTACAAATAAATTAAAATACTTTTTTTTAATTTATTGAATTTCTACAAAAATAATCTATGTATCGGTTAATTTTAGTGTTCAATAAATCATTTTTTATTTTTTCTTTTTAAAGTAAGTGCTCGTGTAAAGAATACCATTTAAATATATTCTAATTATAAAAAAAATGAATTCAATTCATTCAACGAGCTTTTTGGGTATTTTCTAACTATAAGTCAAAACTCATGATTGAATGAGCTCGTAACTTCAATGTAAAGTTTTAGTTTATTTTTTCACATCATGCTTTTAACAAAGAATGGTAATTTTTTATATTGAATACGTACTATGAACAAAATAAAAAATTATTATATATAAACACCTAAATATGAAAGGCAAAACTTAATTAAATTTTAAATTATGATAAATTTTATTATGTTCAGTTTAATCCTTAATAATTTTTTTTTTTGTATTTTATTGAGTGGTAAAAAAATTTATACTTTTTAAATAAGTTTTTATTGTATCGACATACCTATGTTATGACATAGGGGTTGTGGTACTAAAATTTTTAAATACTTACACAATTTATTATATATTTTTTAAGAAATTAATATATTTAATATTTTTTAAAAATGATATATTAATGCATAAGATATTTTTTATTATTTACATTTATTTTTTAATTTAACCTTTTAATATTTTTTAAATAAAAATAATTATTTTCTTAATATTTTCTTTTTATTTAATTATTTTTAAAACTTAATCAATATAAATGAAAATTAATTAAAGTAAAATAAAAATTATTTATGTTTAATTTTATAATAATAATAATAATATAATTATTTTTTATTATCATAAAAAAATAAATATAATGTTTTTATTAGTTTATGTAAAAGATTTGACTTTATTCTTTTAATTTTTATTTTAGTTCAAAATATCAAGTTGATTTTTTAGTTTTTTTTAGTTTCAATTTGATTCTAATTTTATAAAAAATAATGCAATTTGGTCTTATTTTTGTTAAATTTCTTAAATTGGATCAAGATTTTTCTATAAAAATTGAAATTGTAAATAATGATAGTTTTATTTGTTGATGTAACTGACGTTATCTTGTCAAATTTGATGAAAACTCCTTATTTGGCTTCAAAAAATTTAGCAAAAATAATTAAATTACATCAATTTTTAAAAATCAAGACTAATTTGAGGTTAAAAAAACTAAATGATATTTTTTGACGAAAAAATAGACAAAAAAATAATTCAACCAAAATTTTGGTATCCAAAGAATATAATTTTAAAATCAATTTAAAACTAAAAAATTCATTTTGAATAAGAAGTTACAAATATCAACTTTCTCATCCATAAAATCGATTTTTCAAATCGATTTTTCAACGCACCTCCAAACATGTACTAAGTAAATCCTTTGCCTTATGTATCTGTTTTTTTTTGTCCACAATGAGTTAAAAAGCCAATGAGATGCTGAGAACATATGTGGTTTTCTTTGGTGGAGTTCAATGTTCAACAATCATACCAACTTTTTTCTTCATACCCTTCCTTTTTATGTCCTTAAATTTTGAACCTAAACTTTTTCATGGGGATTCCGTATTAATAACTATTATAAGGGATTCGTTTTACATTTTTTTTTTCATTTTAATTCTTTAAGTAATTATTCTTTTAAATTAAAATAATTATTTTATAATTTTATTCTCTTAATGAATATTTTGAAATTTAATTATTTTTTTAATTAATGTTTTTTTTTTCAATTTAACCAATTTTTTAGATTAAAATAACTGCTATTAATAAAATTGTGTAATTATAATAATAATAATTTAATTATTTTTGTTATAAAAAATGCAGATGTTTTTTCACTATTATATTATAGAATTAATATAAATCTTATTTTAAAAGTTAATTTTGTTAAATTAACTCGATTTTAAAAGTTGATTTTGTTAAATTAACTCCTGTAATAAAATAGTAACCAAATCATTACAAATATTTAATATCACTATCAAAATGTTCATTTTTTTAAAAAAGTAAAAATAATTTTGCACGACAATTTTAGTTTATCTATCATAATCCTTTTTTTTAAGTAAAACATAATATGGCATGACAATTTTAGTTTATCTAGTTATAAAACCTTCTTCTATGTGGGTCCAAATTTTAAGAATTGTTAGAAATATTTATCATATAAATTAAAATAGAATTGATATGTAAGGTTTTTTAGGATACAAAGTTTCTTTTTCTGCCTCTTCCCTATTGTTTAGACTTTAACACTTTTTTTTTTTATACATGTGGAGGTTAGCTCAATTGAGTAGGTGGAACATTGGGCTTACCAGAATAAAAACACCATCAAGTTGGTTGGTGAAGAAATAGGAAATGTTTTAGTTGATTTAAAACAATATTATGATTAATATAGAATAATCAATTTTTTATTATTATTTGAATTAAAAATTAAAATTATATAATATAATAAAGAATAATTATCGTCACTTATATCTATGATGATGCGAAGTAATAGAAATATGATAATATTGGAATTAATAAAAGTCACTTTGTCATTTTATTTTAAATTAACTATAATGTAATCTTATATTAACTAAAAGACTTGACATTTAAAAGGCAAATAAGTAAGATAATAAACAAATTGACAACTAATCACCTAGATAAAAAAAAGAGTATAGACTAAACTTAAAACTTAATTAAATAAGCTAATAATGTTATATAAAAAAATTGATTTTGAAGAACTTTAGAAAAATTATAGTGTCTTTAACTCAATCTTAACTAATATAATTTTTGTCTATAATAATGTTGTAGTCTGTTTTTTCTAACCTTATGACTTTTGACAAACTAGATGAATCTTTCTTATCACCACCCCCGCAGAGAGAGAAGGGAAAACAATAATGAAGAGGAGAAAGAGAGAAAATGTGTTGTGGAAAAAAACTAGTTCCAAGAAACTTTTTCTTAAACACATTTTTGTGTTGAGAAAGCTGATTCAAGAAGATTCCGAAAATTATATACATTCTGAAAATCCTGTTTTAAATTGCATTTTATACATTCTAAAATAAAAATGAATGAAAATAATTATATTAACCCCAATTATGTTAAATGTGTCAACACGAGTTTTAACTGAAAAATATATTCGACACAAATTCATGAAATAAAAACATATTTAACAATTTTACGAATTACCAAAATACTAAAAAAAAAACAGGTAAATGCAGATGAAAACATGTGCTAGACCAGTGAATTGAACCAATTAGCTCAATCCGTCATTTAGCTAACCTATTTTATCACTCCCATTTATTTATTTTCAATTAAACATTTAATTTTTTATATTTTAATATAATTACCATCCATTACCTGTTCTTATTTGAAAAAAAAAAACTGATAACCGAGACATGAAGCTGAAAAATATAAGGTAAAATATATAAATTTAATATCTAAACAATAACTTTTGGTACATGAAAAGGTCACAACCCATTACTGAAATAAACAATTCCAGGTATAAACTGCTTATAACCAGTAATCAATATTGATAGACCACATTATTAATATATTCTTGTCGAACAATTTCACTCTGGAATTAGTTTATCAATGAAAACGTGACCCTAATTCCATTACATCAGAAACACCCTGTTGCTTATTTTCTAGTTACAGCTATTCTTCTCTATTTCACTTACCTACCAGTCGATCACACCCTCTTCATTAATTTCCATTTATTTTCATTTCCTCGTCTTTCAGTCGTTGCAAAAAAACACGCCACAGCCAGATAAGAAAATAAACTCATCAAATGGCAGAAAAAATGTATGAAGGTAAAGTAGCACGAAGTCTATTAAACCTCTAAGAGCGAGCCATTTTTTTAAAAGGAAATAACTAGCAAAACCCGATACAGATGAACGATTTAGGTCACATGACAGAAAAACAAAAACTCTATCTGATGGAGTTGAATGTAGCATTAACTGGCGAAAAGCAATACACAAATATAATTTATAGGATTAAACACTAAAATATCTCTTCCATCAAAACTCAAAAATAACGGAACTCTAATCAAACAGACCCAAACCCATATCATCGTCGGACTCTTCCTCCACCTTCTCTTCCTTCTTCTCAGCAGCTGGGGCAGCATCAGCGGCTGGGGCAGCACCTCCGGCAGGTGCAGCTGCAACCGCACCACCTCCAACGAATACTGCACCACCCACTATTACCTGAACAAAACAATCAATAAAAATAACCTCATTAGTAACCCACCACAAAATGCTTGAATCCAAAAAAACAAACCACCAAGGCAGAAAAACCATCACAATCTATAACCAATAGCATGTGTATTGATCAACCAACTTAGATGGTGGTGCATAAGTACATTTGAATAAGATCTAATTGTATATTCTTTCTCATAGCCTCCAATTTTATTTTTAAAATGTGGAACATGGAAAAAACAATTTTGTTTTCATAATTTTCCATCTTGAAAGCATTTTTAATACAAAAGCAAGTTCAAACATGGTCTTAGAAATCCACTTCCATAATCTGCATGATAATATCATGTATAATGGATCCACACTGACTATTCAATTGAAGGATTGCATCTAAGTTATATCACCGAAAGGCACAAGCACGCAAATTTATACTCCTAGGAATGAATCGCGATGAATCTTTATAAGCAGTAGCACTAAAGAGTAAAACTCATAATTCTCTTCTACTCATATTGTAGTAATAATCCGAATGGAAAACAAAAATAAATCATTAAAGCGAACAGATACAGTCCAACTATTCATTCCTCAGCAAAATCTCAGACAAATGAATTGAACAAGCATTCTTCACAGAAAAAAAAATAGCATAACAAAAATCTAACCATCATTTGGAAGCAAGCTATACAATAACACATACATTCCAATAAAATAGGTAATATAGCACAAATCCAATTAAAACCAATCAATATATTATTAAATAGAGGTAGGAAAATTTGAAAGAAAAAGATAAAGGCAGAGCAGTTGTAAACGTAAAGTTTCGCTTCCGAATCAAAAAGCCAAGATTGTCAGAGATGTTAAAGATGTACCTGAAATACAGCAGAGGAAGGGGAAACAGGAGAGTAAGAGGACTGAACGCCGCCGGAAGAGTCAACGGCGAGAGCGGCTTGGACGAGCTTCCGTTGGAGATCGTAGGAGGAGTCGGCGGAGGACTCGATGTCACCGGAATGTTGTTTGGCTGTCCATTCGCCGCCGGAGTTGCGTACGATAAATGTGAAGACTCCCATGGCTACTCTGAGCGAAACCCTAATTCGAAACTAAAGACTCGCAGAGAGCAAAGTTGCAGTGACGGCACTTTGTGTGGCAGGAATCGTTTATGTACCAGTGAGGTTTTGGAACCCTAATGCCCTGCAAGTGAAAAGCCCATTCAGCCCATTCCAATATTATAACAATATTTCCAAATCTCATAGTATATGCAATTTTAATCCTTAATTTTTGCTGATGTGAATAACATCCAAAACTAACCAAATTTACTCACATATATCCAAACCTTTTATTTAATAGTAGTTGAAGTGAAAAAACAATTCAACACATTTAAATGTTAAGAAAAAAATAAAAAATAAAATAATAATAATAATAGAGAAAATACATATTTGAAAAGATTCACAGAAGGAAATTTTTATTATATTTTTATAATTAATAATTTTAAATATTAAAACATTGTTTATTTTTTAATATATATTTTTATTAAATTAACTATAAATTTTTATTAAACTTTATTTTCATTAATTGTTTTTAATTAGTGTTTTTAGACACTTTTTAACGACATCTTTTTATTAATGTGTGCGCGACTGAGATAAGTAAAACATTTAAATCCAGTCAAAATTCAATTATAATCGAAATTCTTACATCGATTTAAAAACTTCAAAATTTGTGAATTTTTTTGTTCTAATACAAGATTAAAGTTTTCGAGAAAATTAATATTACTCTTCAACTATTTAACTATTTAATGAAATACAATAATTTGGGATTTTGTTTTTGTGTGTGTGGCTTTTTGATGAGTACACTTAGTCTCTAAATATGTTAGACTTACAAATTGGGAATTTGAGTGTGGTAGAATTTTAAATTTGTAATTGGAGAATATTTTATTTGAACATTACTTTTATTTGGAGAATGACAATTAATATTAAAATGTGATTACCTTGTTTTTTTAAATTTTTTTTATAAATCCGCATTGACAATAATACATATATATACATACATATATATATATATATATATATATATATATATATATACATATTATATTTATTTTTTTCATCTCTTTCTATCTTATTATATATCTTATAAATTTATGTAGTTTTTTTTGTTATTTATTTCAATATATCTCACGTATTGATCAATGTATCCATTGATAATTTTTCTAAAATATTAGTGAAAGACAGGTTATATATTCTTATATTGTTTTTAGACACCTTACATTTAATTTTACTTTAATAAAAAAAACCATAAACAACTTTTTATTTGATATATTTATTTTAAATTTGATTATGAGGTATAATAATATTTATTATAAAAATTTAATTGAAAGTAAAATAAAATAAAAAGTAAACAAAACAAAAACAAAAAGGGAAAAAGATCTCAGAAAAATAAGACACGGTTTCTCAAGTATTTAGAGAAATTCTGCTGTCTTGTTCCAGCTAGTTCCAGCAAAATGTTCTTAAACACATAAAATGCTGTTTTCATTAACTAAAGTTGAGTATTGTTACAAAGAGAAATTTTGCTTCAAGAAAAAGAATCAAAAAGTGTTGTTTCAGACTTTGTCTATCACAAACTTTAATCTAACTTCAACCAGAGAAACAAGAACTAAATAGAGTGGGAAAGAGACTGAACAATGCGGTGCTGTTTTGTTTTTCTGTTTTTAAACAATTGGAAGAAGGACTAGTTGCAGTTTAGAACAAATAGTGCACAACCATGAATTTCCACGTCCATTGATATCGTCCCCTGTGTTGTGATTACGTTCTTTCCACTCCACACTTCCGTCCCCTTGCATGAATCGATTCTTCTGTCAGGAAGAATCTTCCCCAGATATGATGTCTTCGCATATATCTCCGTTTTCTCATTGCTTAGATTGAAGAAAGCAAGATAGATTTCCCCTGAACAGAGACAAAACATTCATAGTTGTAAAACAGTTTCTATCAGGATTTGTTATTTAACTTCTTAAATGGTACTCATGATTAAGAAATAAGCTTCTTCTTTTTTTCAGCGTTGATGCTATGCAGTTGCAGAATAGAAGAAAATTCTTGAAACCCTTCAAGTGTTTGTTAGAAAGTAGAGACCTTTTCTTCCTGTTGCAATCCAAGAACGAATCCCACCAGGATTATTAACCTCAGCTGCAGGAGAGACCAATTTGCTTTATGAGTGATAAATACAAAGGGGGTTAAGGAAGAAAGAGAGGAAATGAAATTAGTTGTAGAACGTGGTGAGTGTCTACAAAATTCTACCTTCAACATACTTGACTGTTGCACAAAGACCCGAGTAACTATTTACCATGGTCCCATTGGAGTGCAGTTCCCAGATCTGTAGAAGACCAGATGAATCAGTTTTCATTGGAATCAATAAAATAGAAAATGGCTATGTCATACCTGATTAGAATCCCATCTGCATGGAGAAAATGTTCCTCTCTTGAACTCTTTAGATGTAACCTTTCGTTTTGGAGAAGCGTCTAAGCAAAATTTCATGCTGTCAGTAGCAACCAGTTGGTGTTTTCCTCGGTAATCCTGGTGATGCATACTCCCACCATCTCTGTATCAATGGCAATGTGTCAGTTTCTGTTGTTAACAGCAACACAAATGTTTAATTGGAAGTTGGATAAATGGAAAAGAGAAAGATAAAGCATGATTACAATCTGAGTTGAAGTTCTCTCTTGTTTACGCAGAATGGAGCTTGGTGCTGGTTTTCTGCATCCCTTTTCCAGCAGATTGTTTCAAGATCTTGGTTATGGTTATGACTTTCAACAGACCAACCACTCGCCTTTGATTCGCTACAGCCAGTCAAACCTAATGAATGTGTGTACGATGATGTCTTTGTTCCTTGCTTCGGTCTTTGCTTTTTCCCTCGAGCGTGCTTCAAGTTGTTTGAGCTTGTGATATAAGGAAACTGTCATAGCAGTAAAGTCAAATGATTGTATGCCAGACGTGCCTATTTTCCCAAAAAAAAAAAAAGATGGCTCACATGCCTCCATATTATTTGAGCTGAAGAAATTAATCTCTAGCAGGGTAGGGTTTGTTATAAGTTCGTATGTGATGGCATCGATCTTCCGCATATCCCCTCCATACATAAGGGGAGACTTCGCCAAAGACCACAAAGTCATCTGTCAAATAAGTATAGGTTCATTCAGTCTATCACAACGAAGATTATAAAGGAACACAATTCATATATGTTTTTTTTATCAATACCTGTGTCCTTTTTTCTTCTAGATTGAGCCTACTAAACCTGTGTGGACCATTATTTGAACCTGCAGAATTATTAGTAAATGCAGTAAATGGATCTATAGATATATACTGATAAGAAATAACCAAGATATGATGGTCATGCATGACATTCATAATGTGCAAATAAAAAAAGTAGCATTTCAGTCTCCTTTACCTTGATCAGTTAGCCATCCAAATGGTAGCATGTCCAAATCAGGCCAGGAATTTCCCTTTAGACCTTTTCCTCCTATCATATTAGCTGCAGAAAAATCCCTGGTTCACAATTAATTGAACTAAGTTAAGTCAAATGGCAATGGAATAACATACTATGAAGACTGATAAAAATATCTAAAGACAGATATATGAACAACTTAACCACCTTGTTACGTCAAAATGAGCCCGGACATCATCCCAATAATCCCAGTCATCTCCTGTTATTCGATACATGTTGACTAGTCCACTGACACTCTTGGCCATCGCTGGTGTCACACTGGTTCCAGGAGACAGAGAATACACTATAGGCCGATTAAGCTCACTGAGAACCTGACATGGCGTATCACATAAGTTTGCTAAAAGATGGCAGGCAAAATATTCTCAACATCTGTTCATATGAGAATGAGAATCTGCAGAATACCTCTGACACATAGCTTATTTCATTTAATTCCAAGTCATCGCCAAACACACAGTCATGTTTCACTGTAAGAACAGCAGAAAATCTATCAGCATTGGTGCCAAAACACATGCTTATTATTTAAATTCATTATGATTGTTGCGTGACATGAAGCAAGTGATGATAGTTCATAATAAGCTGATTACAAATTAGTAGTTCTTCTAGTACCTAGATCAACACCCCATGAGGCATACTGCTCATACAGGGATTTCAAAAATGCTCTCCCAGCTGCTAACTTTGTATTTACACTCATGAAACCATTAGGCATCCATGCACAAGCCTTTTCTGGGATTGCTATGTCTTTTGCACGCCAAACTCGACCAGATTCTTGATATGCACTTCCCTAGAAATTTGCAAAAGGAGGAAATCAAAGGTCAACAAGAACTTTCAAAAATACATTATTTAGGCATCCACAACTAGAAATTTCTAGTTCAGAAATAAAGAAAAAAAGGTTCAAGTGATAGAAGAATGCAAATCACACCTTTGTTGTATCTAAGATAGGTGTGTTTGCATTGACAGCTTGAGTGCTTATCCCTCTCATAACATGAATCCCAAACTTCAAACCCAAACTATGTACTTTATTAGCTATTTCCTTGAAACCCTTTCCACCTGTGGAAGAAGGCCACCTTCCTGGGTCTGGGACCATCCTTCCCCATTCATCAATCACGTCAAATCCGAGAGAATCGGGATAGGCACCTTTGACTTTCTTCCTATACCAGAGGTAATCCACCACCACAAACTTCAAGAGTTGATGAAAAGAAATCAGTCTATTTGTTAACACAGTCAAATGGTCCACAAGTTATTGTTATTTGCAGTATCTATACCTCATATCCATGAGCCTTGAGACGTTCAGAAACTATTTCAGCACTTTCTAAGAATTCATCTTCAGAAACTGTCCAGCAAAAGGAATCATAAGAATTCCAACCTCTTGGTGGGAGGCTAGCTCGCTGTTGGCCACTCTCAGGTATATTTTGGGATGACACACTGAAATTACACACTCAGATACATATATTATTTCATTTCATACTTTTATTGTCAAATATCTGACGATTATTCACAGAACAGTCTCAAAAGATTAAGAAAGGTGATTGAACAGCTTTGGTTTTAATTTAATATACTTTCAATTTATATTTTCTGCAATTAATTTGGACAAAAAACAGAAGTTTGGTTATAAGGTTTAAAAGTCACTCCAGACACCGCTCTAATTGAATCTATGCGGAGTTTCGAGTTTACTTCTCCAAATTAACCGGACTCGAGCTTCCTAAGTTTGACTTCAAGGACCTAAGTAAAAAGTGGCATTATGTTCCGATTTTAAAGGTTATATTTAGTACAAACTTTTTTTGTACACAGCTTTTGACATTTTGCTACCAAATAGTATAGTTATAGCAGAGCACACAACCAGCTTCTGAAAAGAACCAAGCAATACCAAATCCACCCCAAATGTGAGAGAGCCCTCTACCTTTTTGTGTTCATATGATTTGAGGAATAAACGACAACGGTGCCCCGACTACAATAAAGTTTTCGTTTATCATCATTTTTTAGTTCGAGAGCGAATGGGTAAGTTTTCCTTGTATAGTGAGAATATAAACATCCAAACAGCAGAAAACAAAAAATCTGAGTTGAATTTTGGATTAATCAACAACAGGAGAGGCACAAAAACCACATATTCAACTTGATAAATCCAAAAGACAGTGGAAAAAAGCTTGAATACTCTTTAAATCACTATCACAGTTCACTCATGAGGTATATTTCTGTGCACAGATCCACCACGAAACCAGTGTGAATCAGCCATTTTGACAAGCTCCAGAAACATGCAATGGCAATGTGAAGAAAAAAGAAGAACCATAACAGGTTCTAGATTCAACTATCGAAGCCTCCAATTATTCAGAAAACAAAGAAATTAATTACCAATCAAGCTTATCTTAACAATGTAAAAAATGTACCATAAATAAGTGAAAATTCACAATAGCAAGAGAAGAAGAAGAAGAAGATTCCATGGTTGCGTTGCGTGCGTACCTTAGCAAACAGAGAGGAAGGAGAACCCAAAAGGAGACTAAGCACAGAGAGAAGTACTTCATCACTGCGAGAACATCTGTTCCACCAAACAATGTTCCCACCACAGTTAAATACTTACAAATATCCAACTTCACAGTAAGAAATGAATTTCTAAAAAACAAATATAACAATAATCATAATATAATAAAATAAAATAATGATAATGCGTCGATGCGTTGGGAGCCATATACATGATGCATAATCATATCATGATGACAGTGAAAGCAACGTAATAGCGGTGACGTTTATCTGTTTTACTTGAATACAGTGGTGGATTTCTTCGAAAGAAAGCGCATTTTGGTTTGTCGCGACCTGGTTTAAGTTTAACCCTCACACTTCACGTTACGCTATAGGCACACGACCCCGATTGCAGAGGAGTAAACGTATCTGCCACTCATAAATCTAATGTTGCAATTCATTCGAAAATTCAGATTTGTAAACATTCGGCGAGGATGGCCAAGGAGCGGTTTCGGTGATTAAAATGTGCACGAAATTTGCAGTGTTGAAAGGGAAATTGGAGATAACAATGGTTGGGGGAAGAAAGAAGCAAAAGGTAAAGTAAAAATTTTAAGAGAGTGGAAGATGATGGGTGAAAATGCACATTATGTTTAAGATCCTAAAGGGTCTATAATAGTAAATTATGAGATTGTATTACTGGTTCTAGATTTTATAAAAGGAGTGTGAGTGATTTCATTAGATTGTAATAAGGATCTTAGATTTTACTTTTCTATAAAAAGAGTATGAGCCATTTTCGGTGTGGGTGTACAGTATTTTAGTATCTAGCTTAATATTTTCCAATAAATAAGGAAGGAGAAGATGAAGAAAATATGCTAGAGTTTTTTTTTTTACCTTTTGAAGGTAAAAGTTAATATATTTTTATTAATAAAATAATTATTAATTTTAAATAGAAGTATAAATTAATCTAATCTTAATTTTTAAAATTTAAATAATAAAGTAGAGAATATGATGATAAGAGAACTAAAATGAAATTATAAAAGGAAAATAAAAGTTTAGTACGTATTTAATATAGATGATAATATTTTGACTATTACGATTTAACTTTTATTTTATACTTTTTGTACATTCGATATTTTACATTAAATTACGTCAAAAAATATAAAATAAGAATCAAAATATAATTTTATTTAAAATTTGTAAAAAAAATAATTATATTAATTTTTAATTAGATAATGATGTGGTATTATATTTTTACATTAATTTTTAATAAAAAATGAATTTTAATAATAATTATATTAATTTTTAATTAAAAGAAATATGGTGATAATATACATTATAATAAATTACATTAATTTTAGTTTGGTATAAATTTAATTTAAATATTTAAGCTCAATTTATCTATTTTGGAAGTTGAATATTAAACCTAAAATTTAAAAAAGACTGTACAACAATTTTACCAATTTTATGACGTTACAGAATCTACATATTATATAAAATCGTAAAATTTTACCCTCTTACAATTTAAATCTCATTTGAAGTATCTTTCATGGGTGTGCATGTGTGAAAACATGACATCATGTATCATTTGATGTCTGTCCGGGCGTGTGTGTAAAAAAAAAAAAACTTTAAAAACTTGTGAGGTAGCGCGTGGGCGCAGATTCCTCTGCACAGGTATATTGCTAAAGTAAAAGACCTCTCCTTTGTCTTAATTTGCCTCTTAAACTTTGTCTTGGTAATTTCGTAACTCATTAATTGCTCACACTCACATGTTCTAGTTTATTCTTATTATTAATATTTCCTTCTGAATTTTTTCTATTCATTATTGATAAAAACACAATAGACATCACTACTATTGAGGAGAAGAAAACGTGCTCTTACTATTTGAATCGTGATTTATCATTATTATGTAAGGAATTAAGGAGTATTTACTGATTAGATAATCACTTAGACTTTGATTAAGGTTTTTTTTTTTAACTATCATGTGTTTGCAACTGCCAATATCTACTCATTATGAATATAATGAAACCCTCTTTCTTAAAATGATGTTCTAATCTAAATAATGAGATTCTAAATGGAGGAGAAACATTTAAAATTGGAACATTATCATTTAATGATATAGCTAACTAAATTTAATGACGAGGCATGCGATGAGAGAATCTGATGCAACCACCGTTTCATTCTATTCGTTGGAAGTTTTGTTGGTTGGTAAATTGAGAAAAATATAAAATTGTTGACACCAATTAAATATAAAAAATAGAATTAATTTTTATCCATAGCTTAAAACATTTTTTTTTTCTTACACACCGAAGCATTCGCCAGTAGCATGAAATTGTTTTGTTACATTGTTACTTAGTGAAAGGTAGAATGAAGGATTTATGGGAGAGTTCTACATACTTCAACTTTTAAGGATTGCGCCACCGAGCACCGTCAAACCGCCCACCGCCACCGTCCACCGCCATCGTCACCTCCAAGGTTCCTCCTACATGACCATGCCTTCTCTCACTCTCTACTTCACGAAATTCCATGAATTGAAGAAAATGAGAAAATACAGTGTGCAGACATTGCTACTAGCATTCGCTTCCTTCCTTTTACTCTTCTTCCTATCCCCATCCATTCCTCAGCCTCAGCGATACCATCATTTTGCTGACAACCGCAATTTCTTCGGTAATTCCTTCTCAAACACTTAGGAATCTGAGTTTGAGACTAGAAAGGTTTCATCTTTTGAATTGTTCTTCAGGCATTCCCAATGCTCTTAACGTCATATCAAATTTCCCGTTCATGGTGATTGGCCTCATTGGCCTTGTGCTTTGCCACCGTAGGAGCTATTTCAACATCGGGTACTTTACTTTCCCTTTTCTCAACATCAATTCCAATTTAGCTTATGTGATTAATGTCTGTGGCATTAGTTTGGAAGGTGAACTATGGGGTTGGAAATGCTTTTATGCTGGTGTCACTTCAGTTGCTTTTGGTTCTTCATACTATCATCTTCACCCAGATAATGCTTCCCTTCTCTGGGACAGAATACCAGTGAGTTTCAATTCGAAATTTAAGGAATTACTTTTCTTTTCTTCATATGCTAGTTCACAATTTTGATTCTTTGATTCTTGTTTGGTTGTTGGAGATGACTGTTGCTTTTGCTTCACTGATGGCAACCCTAATCATTGAAAGGATTGATCCGAAGAAGGGAACACATGCAATTGTGCCTTTGATTATGATTGGCATAATTAGCAATGTGTATTGGAGGCAAGACTATTTCTTCTTCTTCATTCCTTCTATTTGCACTAGTTCTCTTCTCTGCATTATTTGCATATTTATTCATAGATTTTTCTGCATAATGAGCTGAGTTTAATCACCAATTGTTTTTGATGTAAAGGTTCTTTGGTGACATCCGTTTATATATTCTAGCACAAAGTGCAGCATGCATTGCTATACCTCTCATGGCTACTTTATTGCCTCCAATGTACACACATTCACCATATTGGCTCTGGGCTTCAGGTATTGTGAAAAAGTTGTTTTTGATGTGATGCAAATACTCTTTTCAATTGCCCTTAATTTCAATTTTGATTTTTTGCAGGATTTTATCTTCTAGCTATGCTGCAAGAGACCACTGACAGGGTGATTTATGCATTGACTTTTCATACTGTCAGTGGTCACACACTTAAGCATTTATCTGCTGCTATGGTTCCTGTCATCCTCACACTCATGCTTGCAAAGAGAAGTGTTTACTCGGGGAAGCTTTTGCATGTATGCAACACTTAGTTCCATTGATTACATAATTGAATTATATATATGGATGATTTCAAACTAAAATTTCAGTGAAAAAGTGCTAACTTTGGGTCTGTTTCTTTTTTTTTTTTTCACTCACAAAAGTTGTAAAAGAATAATAGCAGATAGAAAAACAGAAACTGTATTCTCTAATAAGCAACTTGTTTCTCAAAAGATTTAATTTTTTTGCTCTTTTTATTTCTACTTTTTAACATAAGTTATCCTATAGTAAGCAAAGGATAATTTTCCTTTACATTTTCCTTGGGAGTAATTTTGATCTCATGTTGTTGACTTGTTTTGTATGCAGGCAAAGTCTGCTTAAAGCATTTCCCAGGCCAAGATTAAATAAGGAGTTCACCATTCTCATCCACTTAGAAAAAAAAAAAACTTAGAAAGGATAAATTGCTAAGGGATTTAGAGTATAACACAAGATGAAGGAGTTTGTTAAATATTTTATGTTTTTCTTTGATATTATGTGCTTTAGTTGTACAATAATACAAAACATTTATTGGAATTAACTTTTTATTTGTATATGTATGGTTTCTGATCCTCAATTTATACATAAAACCTGAAATAAAAAGTCATGTTCTACGAGATTTTTTCAGCAAGACTCGGCATTCAGCTAGGATCAGCAATATTAGTATTTAGACTAACCTTTTTGTTTTTGAGTTTTGGTTCTGGAAATTTCAATATAGAAAATTTTCTCAATGAAAACGAGAAAAGTGTTGAGACGAAATCACGTAATTTTTTTTATTATGATTATAAAGTGCTAGAAGAGAAATACCGTGAAATTTATCGAAATTTTGCCGTGAGAAAAGTTTCACATGGGTTAAAATTTTTCATGTTATTAAACGGAGTTTGGTGTGACTTTGGGAACACATCCCAAAATGTTTTTCCATTTTTATAGTGAGAAACAAATTTAGAAAGAAAATTGCTTATCTCCGTACACGTGTTCACTTTCTTTCCAGAAATAGCTGGAAAGTTATATATGAATATTATCGATATTTTTTTTGATTATTATAATACTTAATAACAATACTAAAATAATAAATAATTTTTTTCTTTGAAACAAAAAACAGTAGAAAACGACTTCTAAGATTTTCTGCCATCAATTTCAATATAATGTTGTTACGTTGGAATTAATTAAATGATATGAAGAGTTATTTGGTTGAAACTTTAGAAGCAAATTGTTGCACAAATTGGTTTCATTATGATGTGACATAAGTAATTTCACTAGTTTCTTTATCAATTCAAAAAATTATATTCATTTCAGGTTTTTTCATCAATTTTTGTGTAATTTTATTTTCAAATTATCATAATGCAAATTAAAAAGTAATAATAATTTCATTATAAATGAACAGAAGTTATTTATTTAAGAGTGAAGTTGTTCAAACTTGAAACGTGATACGACCGACCATTTGACACATTATGGCTTATATTTTGTTTTTAATTTGAAATAAAATAAAATTTCATAAAATAAGAGAATTAAAATGAACTAAATTAATATATTAGAAAGCTAAATTATTAATTAAGCCTATGAAATATTATTTCTAGATTGATTTAATTTTTTTTTTCAAAATATGACTTGTAAAAGATGATGATAATATCTATAATAGCGTGAGCTAACATCTATGACGTTGATTTTATCAGTTTCGCTACCACTCTCATGAACACAATTAGAAATTCAAAAAATGAAACAAAAAAAAAAAACATTAAATAAATGTAAAATTAGACTTGTTGATAGAACAATGAAACAAGAAAACCAGTCAAACATTAAGGCTGTGTTCACATGGAGAGATGAATTTGAGGGAGAGTGTGAACATGAATTTGTATAGATTTGTATGGATTTGTATGGATAGAGATATGTGTTTCTTTGAGTGGATTTATAGGGTAAAGTGAATGGATTTGAAGATAAATTTTATAAAAGTTAGTGTGTGATTTAAATGATTGATAGATAAAATAAAAAGTTATAATAGATAAAATTTTTAAATTATTAAAATGTCCTTGATAGAAAAATATATAAAATAATTTTTAGATTAGTTAAAAATATTAAATTTTAAAAACTATTATTTAATAAATTTTAATAAAAAAAATTATTAAAAATTAAATTACATTAAATTATTATTATTATTTTCATAATAATTACTATTATTTAAAACTATTATCAATAATAATAATATATTATTATTATTGTATAAATTATTTTTATTATACTTAATTACTATACATATACATTATTTATTATTATTATTAATAACTATATATTATTTTTTTATTATTTTATTATACTATAATATATATATATATATATATATATATAATTTAAGAGTATTAGGAGGATATTTGTGTAAATTATGATTCATTTCTTTAAATTTGCACTATTTTAGTGAGATAGAAAAAGTAATCAATCCTTCTAATATGTGCATATCCTCTCTTGTAAATTTGCACATACAAACACAATTATTTTTCAATTCTGTCTTCTTAAATCTGCGCTCTACAAGAATCGTTCCATGCGAACAGAACGTAAGAGTGTGTTTTTTTGGATAGATTGATTTGGGAGAGAGGGAGAGGAAGAGATTGAAAGAATTAGAGAATGAAATTAGTGTTCTTTTTTAAGAGATTTGGAGGTGGTTTTTGAGTGGATTAGAGAGTGAAGTTTGTAAAAATTTATGAGTGATTTGATGGAAGTGATAAATAAAAAAAAATTTAATAGATAAAAAATAAAATTGACTGAATTGCCCTTGTTAAAAATATGAAATGAATTTTAGATGAGTTAATTTTTTTAACATTATTATTCATTAATTTTGAAAAAAAGAATATTTATTTTTAAATAATGCCTTTATTTTTTGAAAAGAAAAATTAAATATTTAGATATTAATGATTATTGTGAAAAAATAAATTTATTTTTTTATTTTTTTGTGACATAATTAATATTTAATTTGAAAGCATTTTTTATCTTTTAAATTAGGGTCTTTTTTTGTAAAAGTGTAACTTTCACCTGCTAATCTTTTTACATGAGAGAAGATGGAAAAAAGTAACAATCATGCATTTCCACCACTCCTTCCATCACTTGCAAATCAATTAAAAGGAACGTGAATAAATTTTTGAATCCTCGCTTACTATTTCTTTCAAACAATCAATCTGTTTAAAAGAATATGGCCTAAGAAAAAAATATGATATGTTCACTTAAGTTATATTACTGTCATGTAATTGAGGAGTCATTGCATGTGTGGTTATTAATTTATTAATTGTTACTCAATTTTGTTTTTATGTGATGTAGTCTGTTACTCAAGTTTTAACAAATTTTTCTTTGATTTTATCTAGTGTTTATGTGTCATATATTTTTTCGGTATTTTCGATGACTTGTACAAGAAATTATAATATTGCTATAATTTTTCGATTGCTTATATTTCATTTGGTGTGGGTTTTCATAATTACTTTTGTATTCCAAATGGTGATTTATATATTGTGAACTTGCACCAAGTGTTGATCAACACGTTAGTAGAATTTTCGCCAATTCTATATTTTGACAAATAATCGCCAACATTCGTTTAATGTTTTCACATTGCTATCAAAATTATTTAATGCCACGTTATAATAATTCAAAAACATAAACTTAAAATATGCCAATATCAATCAATAAAATCAGTAAATTTATATGAAGACGCACAAACTTACAATACATCAAACGACCATCTCCACCTTATAATTCACAATATTAATATTGAATCGAAATATGAATATCAATATACTAGAAAACAAATTTAAATGAAATTGTGACTCTAATAAATAAATCTCTCTCATATTTATATGATCTAACTATATATGTGCCTTTCATTTCATTGGAGATTCACATCAGGTTTAATCCAGCCAGGAGGCATGCACCAATATTCAAAGCCAACTATTATGGCTGATCTATACAACAAGAAACTGAAGCATTGTAATAAAGTTAATTTTTTCCATATAAGGTTTCTACTTCAAGCATAACAACCTAGCTATCCTACATGACACAGTACCACATTACAATGACCTTTGTCATTATCCTCAGCAGCAGCAGCAGCGGCACTGATGATATCATCATATGAAATTAACTATTTTCCACTCTTTTCACGGTGGAATTGCTCGCAACTAACATCACTCAACAAAGTATCATCCAGGGCAGGCAATGAGATTGACTTAGATCTTACTCTGACCTTACTGTTGCCGGAAGATTTCCCGGTCGAGAGTAGCATTGTACGAGGTGGCAGGTTGGTCCCTCTGCGCTCTGCAATGGACGGGTTAGACCCTTTGAACGCAAAAAATGCCTCTGGAGATGAAGATACACCTTTTTGAAGTAAAGGGCAAGTCTTTGAGTCAGATGCATCTTCATCGTAAAAGGGTTTAGAAGATGGAGGCAAAGGATCAATATTCATGTGCTGATTTTCCTCCTCAATGGAGGATGTGAACCCTTTCATGCTACCTCCAGAAAGCTTCCTAGAGAATCTCCCCCACCCATTTTCCTTAGAAGGGAGGCAATTTTCTGATCCAGCGTTGGACAAAGAAAACGGTGGAACAACCCCACCAGCAAGTGCCTTGTGAAAAATTCCAAAGTCCAAATCATACTCCTCAACTCTCCGGGGATGATCAATCCCTACATCAACCTCCATTGTTGTTTCCACGTTCTTCACCTCTTCATGCCTGTGAGAAAGAGCAACCCAAAACTCCTCAGCCTCTTCGTCCTCCACCACGGTAACTATCTCCCCAGTGGCTCTCTCATATCGAACAACCTGAGCAGCTGCATGACGCGCCTTGCAACGCATCACCGACCCACACTCCTTCCCAACCCACACATACAAAGTAGAAGGAACATGCACGATGAACGCCCCACGCGAATCAAGCGCGTGGGCGCAAGGGTTGTTTACCATCTTAGGAACAAGGTGAAGAGGGTCGTAGGGAGAATGAGGAGCCATCCTATACATTCTGAGCACAGAACTAGGACTCGGGGGTGTAGCATGCACGCGCTTCTGACACTGCAATAGCTGACAAGCGAAACCCATGTTCGGATTGGTGATGCCACGCGCGTTCTTGACGAAGTGAAACGCGTCCTCGAAGCTCTGGTTCTCCCTCCACATGAGATACGCAATGACCAATGAAGTGGAGCGCGACACGCCCTGGCAGCAGTGTGCGAGCACGCGCCCACCCTGTTGTCGGACATCCTCGAAATAATCGAACACGTCGTAGAGAATGCTTGTGATGTCCTCCGAGGGACTGTCCCGCAGCCATAGCGTTTTGTAGACGAAGTCGCTTTTGAAATACTCTGGGCAAACGAACCCCACGCAATTCAGCACGTGCGTTATCCCGTGCCGCCGCAAAACCTCCTCGTTCTTTGCCACCGTGTCACTTCCCAAGTACACGTGCTCCGCGATTTTCGAACATTCCTTGTCGTAGAAAGCCAACTTGTCTCTCCTAAGCTGAAAAAATTGACCCGAACCCGAACCCGAACCCAAATTTGATGATCCTTTGGTGGACCCTCTTGGGGTCGGTGGCGGAAGCCAATCCTCGAGATCGTCGCTGCCGGCGCTCGGCCACTCCTTCACGCTGTCTTTTCTGATGCAAAGAGGCTGAAGGGATCGCGGCGGTTTCCGGATCACCGGAGTCTGGTCGGTCCAAGACACTGATCTGGAATGTGCTCTCCAGTGAACACCGGTGTCGGCGTTGTTACTCTCTTCTCCCAACATGGGTAATCGACAAGACGCGAGTTTTTTAAACTGGGTTTCAAACCACCAACACAAGGAATAATGGGTTGAAAGCAAAAAGCTTAGAAAGAGTAAAATGGTTAATGGAAAATGTTGTGTTTGGTGCAAGTTCGAGTTTTTCTCACCTGAACTGATTGATTGTGTCTCACTGACTCGGTTCCTTTTTCTTACGGATAGTAAAATTCAAACACAAATATTTAGCAGAGAGGATCTTGCAGAGGAGAAAACGATGATGGAGAAGGAAGTAAAGAAGAATTTAGAGTTTGCAGAAATGGAAAAAAAGGTGGGATTTGATGGTCATGGTCTTTCGGTTTGACCAAAAAGTGCCACCTCAATTTGAGACACTTTTTCTCAAATATAATAATAATAACTCGCCTCTTTAAAATCTGCATTTACTGTCAAACATTTTTAATTGACTTCTTTTCTCCCCTATTAATTATGTTACCAGTTTTATTATAACTATGAAGATTCAATTTTAATGTGAACTAAAAACCTGTGAAGTAAGTCCTACGGAATTTCATTTTTGTTCAATTGTTTATTTATCTGTATAGCTGTCATTATTGTGTTTCTGAAACAGTTTAAATATTTAGGTTTTTTTAATCTCGTAGTCAAACTATATTAATTGTTCTTTATCAGCAGATGTTACAAATGAAAAGAAAAGTTTGACCGACCAAATACTGGCTGTTTGTTCTAGAATATGAATTTGAATGGTTTTGTTTATAATATGTAGAATTCTTTTTATGCTATCGACATTTATAGTATATCATCACTAAAAGATATCATATTCGTTTTGTCAAACTATAGAAATTATCAATGCATACTTCGACTGAAGTACGCGCATAAATTGTAAATAATAACATTAAATCAGATACTATTTTAGTAGAATGTTATATTAATAACAAAAGAAAACTATAATTAAATTTGGTCTTCGAGTTTCTTACGCGAATTCCTTGAAAGTGATCATATTTAATTTTATCATGATTTGATATATTTATGGTTTAACTGCAAAACAAAAATATAATATTAAAGGAACTCTTTTTTTTCAAATATATATTTTCAGTATAAAAAAATTTAATTCTGACATATTTAACTGAATAAAAAATAAAGTAAAATTTTCATTCTTTTACAAAAAAAAAATGTAAGGTGGTAAAACGAGTTTGACATACTGGCCCACAAGCCAACTAATAAAAATATAGGATAAACTAACATTTTGAGTTTATTTGTTTGCTTAAGCTCAGATCCAATAATTTGCAACCTATGATAGATGGGATGGACCAATCCATTGGCCTGTTTTTTACTTATTTTAATGAAATAATTAGCATCAACCAAGTAGTTTCAGCCTTCAACAACACAAACAAAGTTTACATCTTCTTTTTCTTTCTCTCTGAAACACTACGTCACAAAAAAATAAGCGCACAAAAGAACGAAGCTCACAAGGATCCTCTCAACGACGACAATCCCTAAAGTTTACATCTCCACCAACGACGTCAACAATTCTTCGTCATAGCCACCAACCGCACACACCAGTCTGCACCAAACCCTCGTCAGACAAGGCTTTCAATTTTGCCCCTGAGTAGCCACACACCTTTATCTTTGGCGAGGTTTGTTCGTTGTCGCCGTTCACTATAGTCTTCAGAGTTTATTGCTACACTCGTCATAATCTATGTCACTTTGTCAAAGTTTACGTTGTCCCCACCCGGATTCGTCCTTGCAAAAGTTATTTGCCATTCCTTCACTGCCACACATAACCTCTATTTTCCGGCATTGGCCAAGCTCCTCACTACCATTTTTGATAAGACTCCCTGGAGTTGCAACAAAACATGATTGACATTGTTATGGTTAAATGGAAGATCCTTGTTTTTTTTTTTTTTTTAGGAAAGAATTA
>Ga0214543_1004568_pt1 | contig 26106 bp, 15 predicted proteins | sample CNSS2metaG_FD_160094 | JGI IMG/M metagenome (GOLD analysis project Ga0214543, IMG submission 160094) | Root nodule microbial communities from cowpea collected in UCLA plant growth center, Los Angeles, California, USA - CNSS2 | ecosystem: Host-associated > Plants > Roots > Nodule | place: USA... | reverse complement strand
ATTTGTCTTTTTTTTTTCTATTTATTCGCAGGAAGGGGTTTGGGGTATGCATTATCCTCCCTTCACACATACACACTATGTGCATGACATGAATGGGGCCCTATACCTGAGCCTGAGTAACTTTAGAAGTAGAGGAAATTGTCTAGCAGTGTCACAGTGGATGTACTTCCCAAGTGGTCATTGTGAGAACCACAATTAGAGTTTGTTTGCTTCATTGGTACTCCCACCTCTTGTTGTTTACCAACTGTTGTGAGAAATGTCATGAAGTGGGTCATAACTCTAGTGACCTTGATATCTAGGTATTAGGAAATATTCTTGGTAAGTGCATGCATTTTACCTTAGATCCATTAGGCGCCAAACCTTTGTTAAGGCACAAAGGGAGATATACACGTGTTTTTATTCTTAGGTTTTTTATTTTATTTTATTTTTTTATTTTCTTTCCTCTTAATTTTTGAATTAGTAATAAAATCATGCATAACATATTATTGCACCCATGTATTTATGTTTTACCATGTCATCTCATCATGTTTATTTAATTTTAGGTCCGAAATTATAAAGTTATGATTAAGTTTAAAAAGAAAAGGCAAATTAACATGGAATTTAGAGTCGGGGGCAGTTAGATGTTTTTCTTTGAAGAAAAAGTTATCCATTAAGGTTGCAAAAAGCAATTTGAGTAATTTGAGAGAGTTAGTTGGAAGAATGAAGATTATATCAAGGAATACTTTCAAAAGGAAATATGAGAATTTATTAGGTTTGCTGAAAGTGGAAGCCCAAGCTGTAGCAATCATAGCTTTGGCCCAATACTATGACCCACCATTAAGATGTTTCACCTTCCAAGATTTTTAGTTAGTACCCACAATAGAAGAATTTGAGCATATTCTGGGTTTGTCAGTGAAGAGCAAAGTCCCCTACAAATACTCGAGCCAACATAATATGCTCAAATTCTTCTATTGTGGGTACTAACTGAAAATCTTGGAAGGTGAAACATCTTAACGATGGGTCATAGTATTGGGCCACAACTATGATTGCTACAACTTGGGCTTTCACTTTCAGCAAACCTAATAAATTCCCATATTTCCTCTTGAAAGTATTCCTTGGTATAATCTTCATTCTTCCATGTAACTCTCTTAATTTACTCAAATTTCTTTTTGCAAACTTAATGGATAACTTTTTCTTCAAAGAAACAAAACCTAACTACCCCCGACTCCAAATTCCATGTTAATTTGCCTTTTCTTTTTAAACTTAAACACAACTTTATAATTTCAGGCCTAAAATTAAATAAACATGATGAGATGACATGGCAAAACATAAATACATGGATGTAATAATATATCATGCATGATTTTATTATTAATTAAAATTCAAGAGGAAAAAAAATAAAATAAAAAAAACAAAGGAATAAAAAAACGTGTATATCTCCCTTTATGCCTTAACAAAGGTTTGACACCTAATGGATCTAAGGTAAAATACATGCGCTCAACGGGATGGTTTCCTAATACCTAAATATCAAGGTTAATAGAGTTATGACCCACTTCATGGCATTTCCCACGACAGTTGGTAAACAACAAAAGGTGGGAGTGCTAATGAAGCAAACAAACTCTAGCTAGGGTTCTCACAATGACCACTTGTGAAGTACATCCACCGTGGCACTGCTACACAATCCCCTCTAATTCTAAAGTTACTCAGACCCAGGTATAGGGCCTCACTCATGTCATGCACACAATGTTTGTGTGAAGGGAGGATAGTACATACTCAAACCCTTTCATGCAAACAAACATAAAAAAAAGACAAATATATATAACAATGTCATCTATCATAGGATTCAAAACTCAAGCATAAAAATAAAGCAATATGAAAAAAAAATTTCAATCATCCGAAATGAACAAAAATATATATAAAAATAATAATAACAATAATAATAATAATAAGTGAAAAAAAAAAGAAATGAAATAAATAAATATAAGAAGAAAAGAGGAGTGAAAAAGAAAGAAAAGAAAAGTGAAACAACACATCAATTTTATATATTTAATTAAATGGCCTAAGTCTCTAAAGTCTTCAGTGAAATCGTCATCTGTCACAACCAAAATCGCGACGGGATGAGAACCAAAAACAAAAAAATTTAAAAAAAGAGGTTTGGAGTCACCGTTATTATAGGAAACTATGAAAAAAAAAAAAGAGCAAGGTCTACGAAAACAGATTTGGGGATACGGGAGTTGGTTACGCGTAGGGAAGGTGTTAGCACCCTACAACGTTCATCCATCTTAAGACGGTACCTTTAATTAAAATACAAATGGATGCAGTCTCCTTTAAATGTTTATTTTCCAAAATAATAAAAAGAGAAAATTCAAAAGAAACAAAAAAAAAGATTTTTGTTTTTTGGACCTGACAAGGATTACTCATTGCTCCTACGTATCTCCATTCATAATGGAGAATCAGGGTCACGTAGTTCTTTATGGAAAAACTTTTTGAAAAAACAATGTGTTCGAAGAAGTTGATATCACATTTTTTTATATTTGAAAATTTCGTATTTTTTTAGTAATTTTATAGAAGAGCGAAGGTATTAAGTACTAAGACGATGCGAGCGGTCACACAAGCTCTTATACATTTTAAAAGTTAAAAGGGTATTTAAATTATTTATTTATTATTATTTTCTTTAAAGAAAAACTTCCGAAATAAGATATGATACCCAAAGAAGCCTGACTATTATATATCCATAATTTATGAAAATATTAGGAAAATAAATAAATAAAAGATTAGGAAATAACGTTTATGATTAAACATATTATTTTATTATTTGTAAAATGTTAAATAGAAAGTTTTAAAAAAACTTAATATGAAAAACATGGCACAACATATTCCTAAAATGTTAAAACATGAGATCTCTCACTTATTCGTAACTAATGACCCCTAAAATGCACGACAGTAATGTTTTTTTCCCACCAAGAAGAAATGGTGAAAACATCAACTTCAACAAAGATCATAACCAAATCTCAACAAAGACCACATAACACAACAAAAATTAAAATTTGTGAACCTAAGCGAGATAATGGATTTACAAAAGTTGTGTTGGAACACCAAGAAGCACATGGGAGTGGTGATCGAAGGTGAGTGGGTTTTTTATATACGAGGGTTTAAAGAACTTGTGTGCTTAAGGTAAGAGAGAGGTCTCCAGAATCTTCAGGAAAATGTCCTTATTCTTTTGCTTGATGGGTTTATATACACAACATTATAAATCTAATGTAATCTCGTAATAAAGTTAGTCTTAATTACAAAGAATTTTAAAAGGCAAGAATTGGCTTTAATATTATCACATTATGGGGATCAAATCACAGAAAAATCAAAGGTGATCAAGAAAATTAATTATAATTAGCAGAAGAGATATTATTGAGAAACATATTACTATTTTCCTCATCTAGAAAGAAAAGTGTCACAAAATCATAGCACAAAATCAATTATCCTTGGAAAAAAACGATTCTAGATATTAGAATAGACTCTGCTTCTAAATATTAGAATCTCATCATTAATTTCTTGATTTGGAGCAGAAATGACAAAGCATAGAGTGAGGGTGAGAATATAAAATTTTGGGCTACTGTTAGTTGTAAGAAAAAGTGGTGTGAGTGGATAGAGTATTTTGGGCTAAAGCATCAAAAGAAAATACGTAAAAGATTAAAGTAATTTTTTTCTTTTTATGTGTTATTATTATTATCATACTATTGTTATTTAGAAAAAGAAAAAAAAGTTATATATATTTTTATTTGTTTATTGTTTATTTTTTTAAATATATTTTTATTATTAATTGTTCTATTATTTTTATTAAGTCGAACCAGATTGGGTGTTGACAACGTGAAAGTAAAAGAAAATTCAGAAGCCATTACCAATTTGAAGTTTTGATTAAGTGATTGGAGAAGAGAAAAACAGAGAAATTGGAAGCAAAGATAAAGTAGTGAAATCGATTGTTGAAATGGAGAGATGAAGAAAAAAAATTGTCCTCTAATGCGGGATAATAGAATGTACTGAGAAGTTAAATGAGGACCTGAAAGAGTGAAAGAATTTCATGCGGTTCATTTAAAAAACCTCTGGAACTTCCCAAGGGTTTAAAAAACCTCTGAGATGTATATAAATTACATGAGGTTATACTAACCTCTCTTAATAAACCCCCACTAAAAATCATAATTTTTGTACATCTAATGTCTAAAAAGTATTTTAAAAAATAAATAACATCATATATATCCTTTATACCGTACCAAATTGATGATGATTTAAATAAAAATACTATAAAATAATTATAATAAAATAAAAAATAATTTTGCCTTACAATTATAATACAATAATAGATTACATACAAAAAATCCTTACCTCTATTTCGTATTACCTCTTGCGTTTATTTCCCTTCTACCCCTTCTTTTAATTTCTATAACTTTATTTTTATCCAAATAAACTTTGAATCCTTATGTACACCTAATTTGTTAAGTCTCCTTATGATAAAAAAAATTACATATTTTTATTAATACTATTCGTCGTAAATTTCATTGATAAGAAATAAGAAATTTCGTTAATTTATTTTTTTAACTGACATTAATATAATAAAATTGTCCACTCACTAACACTGTTTCTCTTTTCAAAATATTCATTTTATTAATTTATATATATTCTTTATTTTTTAACTACAAATAACTCAAAAATAAATAAACAAAAGTAATAAATTATATACTTATATAAGTTTGATTTGATATTTTAAGATTATAGGTTATTACATATTATAATTGTGGCGTTCTTGGAAACTTAGAAAGGATAATTGTGATCGTGACAGAGAAAGGAGAAGTTTGACTAAGATTTTGTGGAGAAAGTTCTATAATAAAATTATTTGCCTTTATAAATTTGATGATGATTAATTTTAGTGTATTATGAACCACTTATAGAGGTTGTTCATCCTAGAATTCATCACGATAATTATTAATTTGAATTTGTTTTTCAGAAACAATGATTCTAACATTAAAAATAATTTGCTACCACACATTAAAGTAGTTATTATCTTTTTCATTGTATATAAACTTTTAATAAGTTACAATAATAAGGAAAATTAATTTTATTACTGACACTAAATTTAATTAATGATTTGTATTTTTAAACTTTAATTTAACTAGTGTGTAAAGAGATTAATGACTATATTAGTATCTTATTAATTTGTTGTTATTCATCTTGCTCAATATTAAGAGAGTGAAAATTTGTAGTATTTATGGTTTATTGACTAAAAACATTATAAATCAATTAATTGCATTTTAGTTAGAAAATTATTGCTTTGAAAAACAGTTTGTAGAAAGTCTTAATAACCTAAAAAATCAGAAAAGAGGTTTCTCTACAAAGGAAGTAAAAATTCAATCAAATTTAAATTTTCTGGAAGAGCTCTATTTAAAGGAAATGGAAAACTTTGAATGATATGTACGAAATAGTAAATTTCAATATTAATATGTTCATCGTAGAAATAGAATTGCATAAAAAAGTTTTTGATCATAGATGTATATATACAAAAAAAAAAGAAAAAGTTTGATGGAGCCTGTGCCCATATATCACGCTAGCTAATTACATTGAAGTGAGGAATAAGAAATTGGCTAATGGGTGGGGATGACACTGATTCTGATTTGGTTGGGATTGTACTCGCACAGTTACCTTTTGGTTTTGCGTGGCATACAAAATCATGACGGGTAAGACTGTGAACTTGATTCATCCCAAGAGGGTGGCTTTGATCTGGCTCGTCTGTGCCTTCTGCTTCTTCACCTTGTTCAGAATGGCACTTCACAACTCATCGCAAACTTTTTCATCTGCTTCTTCAGGTAATATTGATTCTTTTACCAATCAGTTTTCAAACTTTTCTTTACATCAGGTTCAGTTAGGTTGGTTGTTATGTTTCGTTTATGTTTGCATTTTATGGAAGATTTACTTTTGTGACAATTGTCAAGAGTTTCTTCAATTTGGGTCATCTTTTTGCTTGTCAAATTGCTCATTATTTGGCCTTCTCGAGACAAGTTTGAACTTTTACAGTTTATTCTTTGGCTTAATGTAATAACTCCGTGTAAAGATGTTGTCTTGGAGTTGGGTTTTATTCAAAATTTGATTTTGAGGGAGATATAATCGATTTTGGTACGAAATTAAGAAGGGTCTGTCTCAGATTCTCAAAATTCTTACACGGAGCAAAGATCAAAGTTGTATGACAAGATGGGGAGAGATCTGGATGAGCATAGAGCTGCTTTCCTGAAACATGGTGAAACCTCTCAGTCATTGTCCCTTTCAGATATATTCACACTGAAAGATGGATATGTAACTCCTGTTCTGAAGGTGACATGTAACAACAATTTAGGCTTTGTTTCACATATCTGTTTGGGAAGCAACTAATGATTATTTTTCATGTGCAGCCTGCAAATCCTCCGGTGCGAGCTAATGTGTTGTATTTGAGCACTGAATTTTCTTTACCTATCGCGTAAGTGTTACTAATTTGACTCCTGGGTTTCATTGATGATCATTTAATGCATCTATGCTTAGTTGAAGATACATTCTTTTTTTCTGAGTTTGCCCATGGTTTTGAATCAGATGGTCATACTACTGCTTAGCTTTGATAGTTACTAGTTGTTTTTCTCTATGTCTGATATAGGTTGCACCTTCTATCTGTTTCTGGTAAATTCTTTTGTTTAATTTATTGAAAATTTGCGTATCAGTAACAAACCATCCATAGGATTGATAGTATAACACTCTCGGTATTGATGAGGATAAATAAGATTTATACCTTTCTCTTTGCTCTATATAAAGAAACTCTTCTGCATCAGTTGTGTGCAATGCAAACATATATCTCTCTCTCTATCAAACTCTAATATGGTATCAAGAGCTTGAAGGTCCCTTGTGGCTGAAAATCCTCTGTCTTCCCCTTCCTCCATCTTTGCCTCCCCCTCTCTCTACCTTTGTGAAGATTTCAGAGAAACTATATGATTCCAACTTCTTGCTTTTGTGGCAATAGGTAGATTCATGCATCATCTTCAGCACTTTGTGGCTCTGCTTCAATTTCTTAGAGAAGTAAATTGTGCATTGGAAAAACCAATCTGGCGTGTTGTACTTAGGAACAACAAGATCAAATGCTATTGACATTGCTATAGTCTACGATCTTTTCTTTTTCATGTTCTTCGAAATTTTTATTCCTATAAGGTTTGGGATAAAGTGCATGAGTATTTTCACAAATAGTTGAGAGCAAGAGTGAAACAACTTTGCAATGAACATTGTTCCATGTCTCTTGAAAATTGTTCATGGCAGAAATTTTTCTTTGAATGAAATTGTTGGTTGATTGCCTTGGCTCTATGGGAGATCTTGTTTCTCTTAAGACATTGATGTTATTCTTGAAGGTTTGCCTCATGCCTATGAATCCATTATTGAAATTAAGTTTGAACTCTTCCTACTAAAGAAGTTGAACCTCTACTTGTGCGCGAGTCTTCAAAAGTATTGAGAGGTAGTTGTTCTCGATTCTGCTTCTCTTAATCTGACTCAAGCACTAGTATCAAATTCAGTTACCTGAGATTTGATAAAACAACGAGTCTCATGAAATTCAAAATAAACAAAATTGTCCTTAGCATATTTACTAGCACTAATTAGACTTAGTTATAGTGGACAAAAAAATAGGAAGAACCAGAGGATTAAAAAGGCAAACCTTGACTATTACCAATATAGATCTGTTCAGGACCTTCATAAGGAATATTACGTTGAATATTCTGACTTTCTCCAGTAATGTGAAAAGAAACCCCAGAACTGTGGACGAATAGCAGTGGGGGTTGGCAGTAATCCAGCACCAGTATTGGTTAGCATAGCAGAGGGAGATGTTGTGAAGTGGAAGGATGAGGTGAGGGAGGACAATAGTTGGCATGTGGGTATCGAAGAGGTGGAGTAAAAGATTGTTGTTGTTGATTGAACAAATAAAATTATTCTTCACCAAACTGATCTGTATGATCTAGAGAATTAGAGTAAAAATTACTTGGAGTGGAAGGTTGAAAACTGTTATCAAATCTGTAGTAACAGAAAGCATGATCGTGTGCAGTATTGAAGCATAACTAACATTGAACATTGGCAAAACGCCCTCTGCAGTCACCATTTGTCCTCTAAACCAATTCCGCGACCACCAAGAAAAGAAAAGGAGTCACGAAAATTGTTGATCTGCACTTGAGTATCTTGACTAGGAGTAGTCAAAGTCAGAGCAGTAGAAGGTTCTCCATCATTGTTTAAAAAAGAATTGGTTAAAAGTGCATGAGTCAGATTAAGAGATATAGAATCAAGAACAGTTTTCTCGCGGTATTTTTGAAGATGAGACTCATGTAAGGAAATAACGCACATTTCCTATAATCAGATTTATGGAAACAATATAAACGCGGAACAATCGCACACAAAATTGATAACGGATTTCAACTCATTATGCCTACGTCTCCAAGTTGCTGCAAACATTTTATTTAAGAGAGAAAATTTCAAAGCAAGTGTTTACAAAACACTCAACTTACAACACTAATAACCCATAAAAATAAAATATAATTTTTCTCTCTCTCTTGTTTTTTGTTGTTGTTGGAATATTTAAAAGATTTTGCATATAGGTATTTATACATGCATGCTTCATTTCTAATCCTCACAATTAATTTCCTATATTTAAGCATTCTATTTATTTCTTCGTTTTTATCTTTCCTAAAAATATAATACATTCCTCACTTCTTTTTTGACCAATTCCAACAATCTCCCACTTGAAGACTAATTTCAATTTGTCTTCACACCTTGACCAATGCAGCAACCTTCTCATGTATGTTATTCTAGCATGCCAATTGAAGTTGAGCGCAACTTCAATTTGTCAATTGTTACTACCTTTGTTAACATATTTGTAGGGTTTTTACTTCCTAGATTTTTTCTTAATGTTAGCACCTGATCCTGAAGGAAAGATTTGATGAAGTGATAGTAGAGACCAATGTGTTTTGTTCTAGAATGAAATGTTGAATTCTTTTCCAAATGTATTGCTCTCTGACTATCACTATATAGAACACTATTCTGGATAAATCCCAACTCAGTTAACAAACCTTGAAGCCGTATCAATTCTTTACTAGCTTTTGTTACTGCTACATACCCAGCTCTTTTTCTTAAAACCAAATCACGTCTCGGAATTAATTGAAGTAGAAACCTAGTAGATATGTTAACAAAGGTAATAACCATTGACAAATTGAAGTTGTGCTCAACTTCAATTGGCCTGTTAGAATAACATACAAGAGAAGGTTGTTGTATTGATCAAGGTGTGAAGACAAATTGAAATTAGTCTTCAAGTGGGAGATTGTTGGAATTGGTCAAACAAGACGTGAGGAATGTGTTCTATTTTTTAGGAAATATAAAAATTAAGAAATGAATAGAATACTTAAATATAGGAAATTAGTTGTGACAATTAGAAATGAAGCATGTATGTATAAATACCTATACGCAAAATCTTTTAAGTATTCCAAAAACAAGAGAGAGAGAGAAATAATATTTAATTTTTCTCAGTTTATTTGGGTTGTGAGTTCCGTGTTTTGAAAACACCTGTTTTATAATTTTCTCTTTCAAATAAAAAGTCTGCAACAACTCGGAGACGTAGGCATAATTGGCTGAGCTCGGTTATCAATTTTGTGTGTGATTGTTATGCGTTTATATTGTTTTTATAAATTTGATTATAGGAAATGTGCGTTATTTCCTATTAACTGGTATTAGAGCAGTTGTTAGACCGACTCTTGGATTCCCAACAACTCATGTGCAAGAAAAAGAGCTTAATCTTCTTCATTAGGGAGAGGTTCAAACTTACTTTCAATAACAGAAATAACATATTCATAATCTTGAGGCAGCCCTTCAAGAATAACATCAGTGTGTTCTTAAAGAAAGTAGGATCTCCTATCAGAGCAAGACAATCAACCAAATATTTGATTTTAAGAAGAAAATCACCCATTGAACGATCATCAAGAGTCATGGAACAAAATTTACTGCAAAGTTTTTGCACTCTTGCTCTTGTTTGTTTGTGGAAATAATCATGCACTTTATCCCATAATTGACAGGAATGAATACATCCAAGTATACATGACACAAAGGATCTTGATAGAGTGGACTGCAGCCAACACAACAACATCTGATCCAAGAATACATGACTGAATTAATTTTGCAATTATCCTGATATGTTTCACTGATTGAACACAAAATGTTGAAGAGGATGGGATTTGATGCATGATTACTTGTTGACGCCAAAGCAAGTTGGAATCATCAAGTTTTTCAGAAATCTTGACAAAAACTGCAGAGGAAACAGTGCAGCCAGATTCATTACAAGGCCATGGAGGTGGAGGAGGATGATTATTTTCTGAATCCATGAATCACTAAGCTCTTGATACCATATTAGAGTTGAGAGAGAGAGGTGAGAAACTGAAAAGGTAACTTTTGTATTGACAAAAGAGTACAAAGGAAAACAAGGATTCTCTGTATATAGAGAATGAAAAGAAACAGGGTTGTAAAGAACAGCTAATAATCCGAACACCGATAACAAAAACTATATCGAACTGAATACAACCCTAGCAGTATTATATTGTCCTTAGCTCTTACCAGACATTGCCCACTTCTTCAGTTTGATGTGAACAATGTCTTCCTAAATAGTCTATTGGATGAATTTGTTTACATGAAACAATCTCCTGTCTATTGGGTGGTTGATTCTTTATTAGCATGCAAACTCAACAAGGCTATTTGAAGCAAACCCTTCGTCAATGTTTGACAAGTTTCAAGGCACTCTTGTTTAGTATGGGATCCCTCTCATTTTACTTGTTAAAATCACATTGACATGATTTACATGTTGATGTGTGCTGATATAATGATAACAAACAACTCTTCCAATCTTGTCCAAAAGATTATGAAACAACCTAATTCTATCTTCTCTCACACACTTGAGATGTCCAATTCTCACTTGAAGGGATGCATTGGAGATCCCATGACATCCAGAGATATGGCCAAATTATAATACATAAATAGATGCAAATCTTACCTTTTAATCTGATTTTGTGATGTTGAGTTAGGCATAAAGTTTGAGAATATCCATTTTTTATTTTGCTTTCCTTGTTATGGAGAATTGCATATCACATTCATAAATTATGACTGTAGAAATGATGATCTTCAGTTTCATATATCCTTCTTTATTACCGTATTGATTTAATATGTTTATTAATTTACCCCAAGCAATTTGATATTCATATAACACATCACAATTTGCATGACACAGGGAGGCTGTCAAAAAAAATTTTAATCCATACTTTGATAAAGGTAAGCTATATTATTGGATCAACCAATAGCAGAATTAAAATTCATTTACTGGTCAATATGTTAAAACTTTAAGCAAAACTGTCCTGCTTCAAACTTCTCTTCATTTTTTTTATCGGAATTTTTACATGTTTGTCAATTAGCAATCTGGTTTCAGAACTCCAGTCTGTACCATTTTAGCATGTTCCATGCCTCCCACCATATTGTTCCTGTACTCGCGACCAAAGAAGAGGTATAAGGTATACTTCAATTATGGATGTCTTTGTTCCATCTTGAAGTATGCTTAGGAAGCTCATGGGAATCATTTTTTGTGTCAGATAGAAGCTGAAGCATCCTCTGTGAAAGCTGTTGTTTCAAAAATCTGCCCTCTGAAAATTGTTTTGGATAGAGTTGTTTTGACCTCAACTGGAGTGCTCCTGGGTTGCTGGCAGGTTATTTTCCATAATTTTAAGTATTTGTTCCATTGTCCTTGACACTTGTTGAAGAGTTTCTCTGTTGGTGTGAATTGTGTTTAATCACACGTGTAAATCCTAAATTTATAATTATTCAACGATAATACAGGGAAACCTAACAATGGCTAATAATGGAGAATATCCCTAATTATCAGTTCTACTTATTTCTCTAATTATTAAGATAGAATCATATCTTTTACACTCCCTTCAAGCTGGAGCATAAATATCATAAGAGCCAAACTTGTTACAAATGTGGTCAATATGATGAGAGTTCAGGGATATAGTGAGCATGTTTGCAAGTCGATCACTTGGAGATGACAAAGTTTGTGATGATTTCTCCACAGAACACCTTCTCTCACAAAATGACAATCAATTTGTGTTTAGTCCATTTATGGAAAACCGAGTTTGATGCAATGTGAATGGCAACTTCATTGTCATATATTAGCCAATTATATCTGTATCTCCAAATTTTAAACAATGGAGAAGTTGTTTAAGCCGGTAATGTTGCATGTAGCTGCTGTCATAGCCTCATACTCATTCAACACTTGCACCTCCAAGAAATCAAATTCTTACTAATGAGAAGACACTATGTAGTAGTGGACCTCTAACTGATGGCGATGCTCTTGATCAGTATCACAATAGTAAAAATACAATTTTGGAACCTTTATATTAAACAGCGACCTGCTGCATTCTTGATGTATCACAACATTCCAATGACTTTCACAGGGGACCTTTAGGAGTTGGCTAACCACATTAACTGCATGTGATATCTGGTCTAGTGACAGTGACATAATTAAGTTTGTCTATTAGACGGCGATATCTTCCAAAATCTTTAAATAAATCCTCATAACCTTGAAAAAGCTTCAATTTTGGATCCATAGGACTATTCCTAGGGCAACAATCTCGGTCAAAGCATACTTGTACTTTAGGAAATATTTTGGCATTCTCAGTTACTTGTATGATTCATTCAGACTTTTAGGTTTACTGATTCAGGAAATATTTTGCCATTATTTTACTCTCAAGAAGAAATTTTGTCCTGTATTTGTTCACTAAGAAAGAGACAGAAATGCTTTCTGTTGATTATATAAAAATACTTTGGGATATTTTCTGTGCATTTTTATAATAACTTGGTGGCATCAAGTTTCATTTTATTTGGTTAATTCCAACCTGCAAAGCAGAGTCAATTGTTGAAACTTTCAACCTGAGCAACAATCAGTATATAGAAAGAAACTGAAACTAGTAACCAAAGAAAAGCAGAAATATTTCCATTACTCTTTATGTTGAGTTGTGACACCTTCACAAGCCCTGGCTGACTAATTATGCTAATTTTGTAGGTCATCTCTGGTACAGATCCCGTAATCATTCGTTCTATGTTGAAGAATGCACTTCCACGAGCACCAGAAAAGCAACTTGTAAGCATGTCTTGAATACTCACTTTTGCTATAAGTAAATTGTGTATTTACCAATGTCTTAATTGGGACTACACTGTGGAGTTTCAAGATGCAGTTAGAACATGTTGTCATGCACGTATAAATTTGAAAGCCGTGGGAATTAAGACACGAATAATAGCCTTTAGGAGTCTGAAATCTTATGTCCTGTAGTGTCCTCTTAAGAATTCTCTTATGATATTACTGTTCCCTGTGTGGACTCATATCCTATAGTTTTTCTAACGTTACTTGGTAATTTGAAGTCATATATGCCAATAAAATTGTGTTACCTTGCAATGCTTGATGATATGTTATTTTCATCTGTAGTATGATGCTGCAATTCTCCACACCTCATTTGCAAGGCTTTTGGGTCCACCTACAGTATCATCACCTACGGTAATATTCATTTCATTTGGGCATGTTATAAAGTTTTGAAGTTTATTTTGCCATATGATTTGAGCATGTTTTCTTCTCTTTTTGTTTGGCAATATGTTTGAAGTATGGTAAAGTGTGAAGTGATATTGAAGAAAAGCTTATATGAAATGAATATGAGAACAGAAAGTATAGCAAATAATGACTTCATGTTATTATGCAGGAACAACTTAATACGTTAGATGATATCCACTTTTTCCATGAGCTAGTGAATCGGCTTAACAGTCAGATTCGTGGATTCCAGGTCTGTGATTATTTATTTCATGGGGGTTACCAATAACTGGAATTGCAGTTAAAAATACTGAAATCTGAGATTTGTCAATAGTTGGTATTGGAATGTTTATGATCTTTATAATCTTCTAGATCATATATATATCTACCATAGAATGATAAAGATTAAATATTAGTGGTAAAGAGAAAGAAGGCACATGCATTTTTTCTTTTAATTATTATTATTTGAATATGTCCTAATAGTAACTACAATATTTTCTTATATGTATATATATGAACTTTGTTTACGTATAATTTGACTTTTGTGATGCATTTTCAGGCAGTGGTGTCTGAATTATGGTATGTCGAAGAATATGATGTGCTTGCCCTTGCGCTAAATGGAAGAATGAATCCTCGCAAATTCAAGTTTGGGTGCTCAAGAACTTAAAGTTAACTTACACATTACATTTAGTGACTGTAAAATGTATAAAAGAAGCATTAGTTTATAGAAGAGTGTGCATTCGAAATGATATCTTAGTGGACATAATGAGAAGTGTGTGTATCATCACATCTAGATAGAATAATATGTTTGATCCAATTTCAGGTGCTCATAATTTTCTTGAATGATGAAATTAGTTTTTCAAATTATCATTCTAGAATAAATATGCTCCCAAATATGGGCTTTTCCTTCCTGTACCCCATGATTTTTAAAATAATCATTTTATCCTTCTTAGAAGTAACATCTGAATTATATGTTTCACAACAAATTTTTTTTATCAGAATAAACTTTTTAGAACAAGCTTCGCATAGTATATATATATATATATATATATTGAAACATGTTTTTTGGAATATAATGTGTAATGTGTTCATCTGAATTATATGTTTCACAACAAATTTTTTTATCAGAATAAACTTTTTAGAACACGCTTCGCATAGTGTATATATATATATATATATTCAAACATGTTTTTTTAAGAAAATGTGTAATGTGTTTCGCAATGGGTTATAATATACAGAGTTTAACATGTTTTTAGTTATAGTTTTACAATGGGTTATAATATACGGGGTTAAACTAATTTCATAACAACTGATAATAGAAAGCATTTTTAAACTAACTGATAAAATTATTATTTTAAATTGACATTTACTTTCTTAATTTCCTACTATATAATACTTTTCCTTTATCATAATTAATTTTGTCTGATTGATATTTCACATTCAAATGATGATAAAATCAATCTGTCAGCAATACATGTTATTAAAATCAATTTATTTAATTTTTGTTCAGAAGTTATTAATTATAAGTTGGATTCTAATAATTAGTTGTGAAAAACATTTTTAAAATAATGATTGGAGTTGTTAATATAATTATGTATAATTGGATGTGTCAATTAATATATTACTTCTTACATCATTATTTCAAAACTTTTGAATATAAAATTAAATCTACCAATAATTTGTTGCATTATTTTGAAGAATACTTTAGTTTAGAATTTCTTTCTCCTTCAAAGTTATTATACTATTCTTAATTCATTAACATTTGAAATAACTATTATAAGCAAATCATATTCTTTAAAGAAAATTAATTGCAATACAGTGATATTATAAAAATAATTTGCATTATAATCTAGTCATACATTTGTTTACGTAGACATAGAGTGAGTTTGTTTTTAGATCATTTTTTACAAAAATTGTTGTTAAGCATATTTCAACTATTTTTATATATTTGTCTAATATGTTTATTCTCAGAATAAGTAACTTTTGTTGTTTTTCAATAAGCTATTTTACAAGTGATTATTTTTAAAATTATTTATTTTATAAAAAAAAAGTATGCAAACTGGATTTTTAACCTTAACACTTTCGATGAATCTTAATTTTAAAGTGGTTTCTAGCATTAGAACATTCCAAAGATTAAATACAAAGAGACACATTTTATTGTTTATTAAATTATACTATAATGTTTCATATGTAATGTTTTTTCCACAAATATTGGAATCTTTCGTCACAGTATCAAATTATATCTCTTTTCATTAAATCCGATTCTCATTAGCTATATTTCAAAAATAAAAAAATTTACATAAATTTTAAATAATAGTAAATAGTGTGTTAAAAACACAGATAGTGATGATGACTTAACTATTTATCAATATTCATACTTTGTTGTAATGGTGTAATGGTTTGACGAATACTCAGTTTATAAAAAAAAAAAAAAATCCTTCAATAATATACTATTGAATGACTCTAGTTCCTTAATATTTGAAATAAATATTATAAGAAAATCATATTCTTTAAGAAACTTAATTGCAATACAGTGATATTATAAAAATTATTTGAACTATAATTCAAATATTTGTTTTTGTAGACAAAGAATAAGTTTGTTTTTACTCAACTTTTTCTTTTTGAAAAAAACATTTTTTTAATAAAAATAAGCATATTTCAGCTATTTTTATATATTTTTCTAATATGTTTATTTTAAAAAATAACTTTTTTTTTTGTTTTTTGAATAAGGTTTTTCTATATATTTCCTATACAAGTGATTGTTTTTAAAATTATTTATTTCAAGTTTAGCCAAACTCACTCATAATTATATTTTCTGTCAATTAAATACTATAATTGCATTATATTTTTTCGTCCAATTTCAAAGCATATTGATCTGATTTAATTAAGTTTTAGGATTGTAATAAGAAATCAATAGTACAAATAAATTACATTAACCCACATAAATTGTCATGGATATAACATATTTAAAGTTACCTTAGAATTTTTTTAATATTTGATTGAAGAGTAATGTTGAGAAAGAAAAAAAAAAGATAGAAAATTAATTTTGTTGGACTAAAAAAAATTAAAAACAACAATAAATAAAATACATTTTATATAATAAAATTTTCACTTTAATGTTATTATTTTACTATAAATAAAAATATAAAATTTAATCCACAATGAATTATGTAAAGTTGATATGTGTAAATATTAATAAAATATTTATAATATAATTATGTATTATGAACTTTTTTGTATAAATTCTTTTATATTTTTGGGAAAAATTTATTGTGAATATTATTTTTTTTTCATTTCTATTTTATTATTTTTTTTATTATTTATGTTAATCATTCATTTATTAATCGTTAAACTTTAAAAGTTACAATAGTTTACATAACAAAACATATCATTCATGTATTATTAATTGTTAAACTATGTTATAATTGCTTTAATATTTATATTTAAGTTTTTTTTCTGATAGTAAGTAAAAAAAAAAAAAATCTTATTTAAAACTAACTAAAATATATTATATAGTGAAATATATATAAATAGTTCAACTTTCTATCTATAAAAGTAATCCATTTCATCTGAATATCAAAGAGACTTTTTTTATCAATAATATTATTAACCGTTTTAAATCTTCATGAAATTGATAATTTATATTTATTTTTAACATTTTTTTAACAAAATCATAGTATTTCTTTTTAATTTTTACTTTTCGATAATTAATGGTAGAAAATATATTATAACTTTAATAAACAGTAATAAAAGCCAATTTTTTTTAGAAATAAAACAAATATTTCACTTACCAACTCACTCCACTTTCTTTTTTATTTCAAACTGTTTTGTTTTACATGCAAACTGGATTTTTAACATTAACACTTTCAGTGAATCTTAATTTTATAATGGTTTCTAACTAGTATTACAACATTCCAAAGATTAAATACAAAGAGACACATTTTTTTATTTATTAAAGTATACTTTAATGTTTCATACCTAAGAATTTTTTTTCGAAAAAATATTCGAATCTTTCACCTCATTATGAAATAATATTTTTTTTTTCATTAAACTCAAATTCTCATCAATAATATTTCAATTAAAAAATATGAGAATTTAAATAAATTTTAAATAAAAGAGAGGAGTGTGTTAAAAACACATATGATGATGACGTGGCTAACTTCAACGTGAAGAAGTGTTATGAGTGTGTGGTAGACACACGCTGCCGGAACGTATCACTGTGGAGGCCACACGATTTTGTGTTAAATTTCAAAAAAATATTTATATTCATTATTCTATTAATTACTAATTTAAAACTCATAAATTGTTCCAAATAAGTACAATCTACTTAATATAAACACTTTAAGCACCCCACATTATCTTATAAAACAGTAATAATTAAAAAAATTAGAGAAAGATGTAATGCATGAGTTTGAATGGTGGTGGGAGCACACGAGCATTTGATAACCACGTGCCTGGTGCGAACGGTTACCTCTCGCCACGCTCACACTCTTACAATAATAATGTCTAACTCTTTCCACAAATTTCAGAAGACTTGTGTTAGTGAAAGATTCACTCTTCAGAAACAATTGCAAGTAACCTAAAAGCTTCTTTGAGATTTCTACAATGGTGTCTGAGACTTCAGCCACTGTTATTGAAAAGGTCAACAATTCACAAGATTTATCAAGAAAAAGGTTAGAGGTTCTATTCACCCATTGCTCTTCAAAAGTTTATCGAATAATTGATTCAGTGCTTAGTTTATAGAATAATTGGGAACGCTTAATGTGGTGCAGGTCTTGTTCCAATAAACAGAAACAAGAAAAAATCCCTAAGAGAATTCGCAAGGCTGAAAGAGAGAAAGAGAAGCGTGGACAGTTGAATGAACTCTTTCTTGGTCTTGCTGATACACTCGGTAACTTAATCTTATGTCACCACTGAATCAAATTTTAGTACTTTAATCTTATATCAGAGTCTCAAATTTTTGTTACGGTCAATTTGAACTTTACTAGCAATCTGGTTATTGCATGCACTATTTTTATTTTATGTTTGATTTCTTAGATAATGTCACCTTTTGAGACTTTTTACATGGTCTAATATTAGTGCTGCTTTGTTTCTTTTTGTTTTGGGGCTGTGTTTTTCTCTGGGACGAGGTAACAGATCTTAAAGAACAGAACAATGGAAAAGCTTCTATCTTGAGGGAATCCATCAGATTGCTGAAAGAGTTGTTCAGTCAGATCGAGTCCTTGAAAAAGGACAGTGCATCTCTGTTGTCAGAGACTCACTACGTAAGTTCTTCACCACTTTTTATCCAATGGAGATTCCTTGCATGTGTTTAGAAAAGATCAATTTCAAAGATTTCGGCTGTTTTTAGGATAAAGTTTGCATTTTTAATGGTATGTTTGACTCAGCAATTGAAGTTTCGTAAAAGGTTCTTTTCTGCAGAAGTACCTTATTTCATGAGTGTTTTTGAATGGACATAGTCTGAGACTAAAGAACCTTAAGACACTAATAGACCATGTTCATTATTCATGATTTCAATCAATTTTGTCTTCTTTTGAATCTGATTATAGTGAGAAATTCATGGTAGGTGACTATGGAGAAAAATGAGATGGAGGAGGAGAATTGTGTTCTGAAAACTGAAATTGAGAAACTTGCCGGTGAAATAAAAGCAAGAGTAGCCCAATGTGGAGCTAACCTGATGAATCCATTTCCACAACCAGAAAAGATTGCAGAGTTTTCAGGGGAGAATCTGCAATTGTCGAGCACAGAACCTGCAGTAGTGCAGCAAGGACATGCAGTTTTGGTTGTCCCCATAACTGCTCATCATGGTCCTCATAATGTTGGTGACCAGACACCAAAACCAACCTCCACGATCACAAAACCACATCCTAGGTATCCTACTCCAACGGATTCATGGCCACTGCAGTTGCTTTCAGAGCAACCAACTTCAAATTAGAATATGCAGTTGTGTAGAGTTGTGGAAATGGACCCTCTGATATCATCATTTTCAAATCTTTGTCTTGGACATCACATGTGGAAATTGAAATGTTCTCAGGAGCTTTTTGTATATTCTCTCTATCTGGAGAAATTTGGATTAGGGTCAGAGAAAATTGTGATGAAGTAGTCCAGATTCTCTCTTGTTTCATTCGCACTGTTTATTTGTTTATTTCTTATATATTTAACATGCACCGATTTTGATATGGAGCACTTTTTATATTCATTTCTAAAATCCCATAAATTTATATTTTATTATAATATAATGATATATTGGAAAAAAGATAAGTGTTGAATGGCCGTGATTTGTGAACACTTGTGTTAAAGTAGTTTTTTTCTTTGATACATTGAAAATGTTTTAATGTATTTTAAAATATGAACGTCAGTATACTTTTTGAAGACATATCAGGTTTAGAGTACAGGAAACTGTAAAATATTGCATAAATCAAAACAATTTTAAAATATTCTGTCATTTTAGTTTCGAAAAATAAAAACAAAAATTTGTTGATAAAAGATTTTTTTTTTATATCTCTTAACGAATAATTTAAAAACAAAAAAGGAAACGTTTTTCTACCGCTTCATTTTCTTTCAATTTAAAATTTAGAAAGATGTGATCGGCTACTTTCCTTTAGAATTAGATGATAAAATAGGTTCCTAAATTATAACATAATTTTAATTTTATTTTCTATTTTAAAACTAGATGGTGGTAGTTTTTCGTACTTAAAAAATTGTGTGAATTCATTCTTCGATGTCCAATGACATTATTTTTTTTACATCTGTTTTTTACACGTCTCATTTGTAATCCCTTTTTCTTTCTTCATGTTGGAGGGTTTTCTTCCTTCCCCATTCACATACGTGGGTCATCCTGTTAGTGAATTGGAATAGAAAAAAAGAGAAGAAAGAGAAATAGTTTCGTATATACCAATCGCGCAAAAGGATACAAAAAAGATTTGAATATCCAAGCCAAGAAAAACGGAAATAAACAGAAACAGATTGTACATCAAAAATAGAAAACCATAAGAGATATTCTATAACTATCTCTATCAGTTCCCTTAAGCTAGTCGTAAACTGTGAAGGCCAAACTTAAAAGTACCACTTTGAAAAGATGTAGGATGAAAAGACACTGTAAAAGGTTTTTTTTATTTTAGGATCCCTTTGACGAAAGTATTGTAAAATGGGGTTTGTTGAATTTTTTTTTTTTTAAAATGGGTCATGTCGTTAGCTGGGAAGACGACTTCCAAAGTGAAGTCGTCATTCCCAAGACCGGTTTCACTTCTTTTTTTTTAAATGAATGTCATTACTTCACGTACGATTTTTTTTAATAGAAAAGTGAAATCGTCCTATAACATGACGACTTCACTTTTCATTTTTTTTTTAAATTTTTTAGTTTTTTAGTTTTAGTTATTTCTTTTTATTTTTCTTTATTTTATTTTTTAAATATTTCAGATTTCTTTTTTTTTTTAATTTAACAGTTTTGCTTATTTTTTTTATTTTTCAGTTTTGATTATTTTTTTATAATTTTTCAGTTTTGGTTAATTTTTTTCAATATTTTTTAAATTTTTAATTTTTTTTCAAATTTTGTTAGATATAAAAATTATGTTGATTGTATCTGTAATTATTTTTAGTTTATTTTATTACAAATACAATCAACATAATTTTTTTATCTAACAAAATTTAAAAAAAAATTAAAAATTCAAAAAATATTAATAACTAATCAGTTTAAAAAAAACAAATAACGAAAACTGAAAAATTATAAAAAAATTAATCAAAACTGAAAAATAAAAAAAAATAAGCAAAACCGTTAAATTTAAAAAAAAAATCTGAAATATTTAAAAAATAAAATAAAGAAAAAGAAAAAGAAATAATTAAAACTGAAAAATTAAAAAGTTAAAAAAAATAAAAAGTGAAGTCGTCATGTGACAGGACGACTCCACTTTTCTATTAAACAAAAACCGTTATGTGAAGTAACGACATTCATTTTAAAAAAAAAAAAAACGAAACCGGTCTTGGAATGACGACTTCACCTTGGAAGTCGTCCTCCCAGCTAACGACATGACCCATTTTTAAAAAAAAAAAATCAACTAACCCTATTTTACAATATTCTAGTTAAAGTGACCCTGAAATACAAAAAAACCAACGATATTCATTTAAAAAAATAAGAAGCGAAACCGGTCTTGGGAATGACGACTTCACTTTGGAAGTCGTCCTCCCAGCTAACGACATGACCCATTTTTTAAAAAAAAAATTCAACGAACCCCGTTTTACAATATTTTGGTCAAAGGGACCCTGAAATACAAAAAAGCCCATTGTGAAGACATCTGCAAGTTGACTAGCGGAAAGAATGTGCCGAAGATGTATGAGACCATCCAAGAATTTTGGTCAGATGAGGTGGCAATCAAATTCAACATGTTTTGTACGCTCGTGAAAAATGGGGTTTTTGCCAGGGAGGCCAAGGCACGGTATTCAGTTTCCAAAGAAGATCTTGAAATCGTGGTTTTTTTCTTGGACTTCCAAGAGATCACAAAAGTACCAAGGAAGATGCAAAAGCTAGAGACGGAGTGTCGTGTGGTAGCACAAGAAGCCTAATCAGAATCTAAATATGCTTGGAGTTTAAGATCAATGTTGGATTTATATTGAAGACCAAGTCCAGAGGCATTCTTCAGATATCTAAGAACACAAATGTCTTACTGCATATGAGGCTCACGGGGGGAAGATACAAATTGTCTAAATTGTTGGACGACAAAAGAAATATCAGGTCATGTATGGGTCAAGTAAATTAACCGTCCAATGATATGGTGATAGGAGGAGGGGTCAAATAAAAGTAATCCTTCATCAGCATTTAACTTCACTGAATGATAAGAGGGAATGGACACAACTTTGCAACCAAGGAGCCCTGCTTCAGTTATGAGATATATATATAATATTTTCTTTAGTGTTTGATATGGAACTGAGTATAAAGGTGAGTTTTAACCACTTGGATTTCAGATATGTCATTACCATTGAGAAGCATGTCATCAACATAAGTCAGCAGCACAATAATGGAAGAAGATTTTATTTTGAGAGTACCTGAGAGTGAGAAGAGCAACAATGAAGGTTTGTCATTGTGTGGCACATTGTTTGCCACATCATTCAAAAGTTGATGTTTTGGCAGCTTGTTATGACCTAGCTGCTTTTTGGGTAGCTCGTCCTATGACCTACCTGCTTTTTGAGAATGACTAAATTTATAAGGTTAACTTATTCTTGTGGGGTAGCTCGTCCTATGACCTACCCACTTTTTGGGAAGGACTGGGATCTTGAAACTTGTTGGGAATTTCGCCAAGACGGTACACATTATGATAAGTCTTCACCACACTCCAAAGTAACTATGTTGAGGTCGGCCCTCCCTCTTGGCGTAAATGTTGGCTTCACTTCTTGCTCGGTCCAAATCCTAGCAAGTTGCCTTGACCCATGACAGATCTTTGATGAAACTCGTCGTTTTATGACAAATATTTATTGGATCGGAATAAAAAATGAGTTTGTTGAGGTCGGTCGTTCCCTGAACGGTGCAAAAGTAATTGGCCCAAATTGGTACATTTGACCACTGTTTTCGAACTCAATTGAATGAAAAGAAATGGTAGAATGTATTTAATTAGACTAATCAACTTAGATCAATTCTCCTTTAGTGGTCTGTTACTATCACGGCTCTAGACTGCACTAATGGGACATTGGGCACCAGTTTTGGAAACCCATAACAAAAGCCATTGCACGTGTGGCGCCAAGCGCCACTCCTTACCACCGGACACCAGTTTGACAGCGGTTCATTGTCTCATTGGCGTTGGTGGCCACTTTCTGGCTTTAGGCGCTACCTGGTCTTTCAACACTACGTCCTTTTGGTAAAATGAAGATTTCCACTTCGTTAACCGTCAGATGGAGCTTAAATTTTAACAGCTGATCCTAGACACGTGATTCTTCACTCTGACTGGTGGGATTTTTTTTTAGAAGTTTGCGGTTAGAGAAATGATTTTCATTGTTTTGATATACTTTGTGTATGTATATATATTTGAGATTATAATTGATTGAGATGGAATTATTGATATATGAATATGAAAATGTGATTATGAAGGTAATTAATTGTGGTGAAAGTATTTATGTAAAACTGTGATGATAATGGGTTTGTTAATGTATATAAGCATATGTGTTTGACATAATTTCATGGGTCTCATGGGTAGATTTTGTGGTGGTGATATTATAGTGTATGCATTGGACTATGGATTCATGTAAGGTGACATCCTGAAATTCTAATGATCATTCACACTCAAATAGAGTTGAACGGATCATGTGGTGAGAGTAGGAAGAGATCATAGTCTATGACAAGAAAATGGTCTTAGATGATGATGTATTAACCTTGTGTGTGGTAGGGTGACCCATTGGCAATGGCTTTGCAGAGCATAGAGACCACCATAAGTCCAAGTCTCTAGTGAATCTGATTCCAAATGTATGTATCCGGATAATTGAGTTTAATGTGAGCTGTCTCTGAGCAAATATATGAATTATTGTAGTTTGCCCATGTATGACTTATAATTGATATGATTTAAATGGTCTTAAAATAACTCTTTTGTATAGTAGCTTACCCTTGCACTTTGTAGTCTTGTGTTTTTTTTTTTTGTGGTAATCACCATTCTGGTGTAAACATATGACGATGCAAGTTGCATATGACGATGCAAGTTTAGAGATACCTCTGAAGATGAGAAGTCTATAATTAAAGTTGTGAGATTGTAGTAGATGTATGAGTGATGTCAGTATCTTCGGTGTAGGAATATTTTTGTAGGTTTAGTGTTATTGTATAAATGGTGTATTTTACACTTTGAACATGATTGTATTAATATATTTTTTATTATGTTAATTTGTTTGAATATTATTATGAAATGTTTTATTTTACTAGTTTTATATTACTAAATTAGAATATTACAATATGAGTAATTTTTAATTTTTTAAAATTATTTTTTATTTTTTAAAATATATTTATAAAAGAATTCATCCTTGCCAAAAATATGTGAGGAAGAATTTCACCTAAAATCTAGAGTATAGTGAACTGGTTCAAATTTCAGGGAAAACATTTGTAACAAGAAATCCAAAAAAATAAATGGCACACTCGAGAATCTCCACGCGGTAACGTTAGCACAATTACAAATGTATTTTGACTTTATTTTATATTTAATTTAATCTTGACGTAAGGTATTACTATTTGTTCGTAACTTTTTGGCTTAATATTTAACTTTTACATTCAAGACCATTAACTAAACAACATTAAATAGTTACTTTGCGTTTCATTAACAAGTGTTTTTGGATTTGATTATATTACAACGATTTCATGACTTTTTTAAGGCTAGAGGGGCTACAAATGTTTTTTTTTCTTTAAATTTGAAATATTAAAATGATTTTGTTTTCAGAAAAAGAAAAATAAAACTTACTTCAATTTTTAAAAATGAAGAACATAATTAAGTCTATTGAAACCAAATTTACGTGAACCTTTACATTTACGTCTAAGAAAAAATAGTACATGTTAGTCTAAAATGTTTACAATAAATTATTTATAGCAAAATATAGAAAAAAAAAAGAGTGTTTCCTAACTTAGTATTTTACACATTTAGAATATATATTTCTTATAAAACATAATGGATAGATATTTTACTATTACAAACATTTTATTAACATTCAATTGTTATATATATATATATATATATATATATATATATATATATATATATATATATATATATATATATATATATATATATATTTTTTTATTGTGACATCCTATTTAAATAGATTAATTTATTAAATAAAACATTCCATATTCATAATAATAAAGAGCAAAGCAAACTGATGAAAAACCATAGTTAGGGAATACACTTTTACAGTCATCCATGGGAGTACTTGAAAGGGGTTCTAGGCATATAACCATGCCATAGCCAAAACAGAAACAACAAAGTTCACAATTATGCAGAAGAAAAGCTCCTAGAGCAAGGGATTACAAAGGCACTAGGGCCATAGAATTATCCTTCGAGGGCCACATCAACAAGCCCACTAAGCTGCACCGCTACCACCATCAGGCCTACCTCCAGAAGTATTTCCATCTGCTCCCACCACATGATGATCATCGCAAAAGGGAAATCAAAACAAGGACACACACACAAAAGAAATGACAGGGTAAGCTAGAGTGAATTAAATTGTGCATGTTATCGCAGAGAAATATTTAGAAACAGTCCAAACATACAACACAGTAGGCACAAGAATCACATTATAGCAAATAAGCAAGACACTATGACTCAATTATCCGGATACATATACTAGGATCGGATTCATTGGATGCTTGCACTTGTGGTGGCCTCTACTGCTCTGTAGAGCCATTGCCAATGGGTTTCACCCTACCACACACAAGGTTAGCCTTTAAGCGTCTAAGGCCATTATCCTGCCAAAGACTAGGGCCTCCCGCTACTCTCACCACTTGGGTCAGTTTGCTCTACTTG
>Ga0214543_1004566_pt1 | contig 26107 bp, 18 predicted proteins | sample CNSS2metaG_FD_160094 | JGI IMG/M metagenome (GOLD analysis project Ga0214543, IMG submission 160094) | Root nodule microbial communities from cowpea collected in UCLA plant growth center, Los Angeles, California, USA - CNSS2 | ecosystem: Host-associated > Plants > Roots > Nodule | place: USA... | reverse complement strand
GGTGATTTAGTTGTTACTTTGTTGAGAAGAAACCCTGGTCTGCAGTGAACAAAAATTGAGAATTTGCTATCACCTCCCTGAAGAAATGGAACAAATGTTTCAGTAGGCATTACAGCGCCTCAATAGTGAACAAAAAGCACTTTAAGGAATGAAAACAATGTTGGTCATCCATTGCATTTCAAAACAAGAAATGGAAGATGAAGAAATTCACATCCATTATGAACACTTATAAATCAGGAGGGTCCATTAGCATCTTCAAATGCAAACTAGCACTGATATTTGATATTGAAATGCTGGTATGAACAGAAAGGAAAAATAACCAGCACTAGTTTTACTAACAGTGCATTCAAGTAACACAAACAATATACCATGAATAAAGCATCTCCTAATGATAATCAGGTAGCAATTCAAAGTGTCTCAAGCTCTAAATTGGACCAAAATAAACACAGATTCTATTTAATCATTAAGCACTAAACTAACCACAATATTGGTGTACCTCACTTTAGCCTATAAACCTCCTATCACTTAAAGGCTCTACCTCCTTCACACAAAGATTTGAATTTAAATTCTTTACACTGTACATTATCAACAAATAAAAAAAAAAATCATCATTTGTGTTATTTTTTAAATAGTTATAGTAAAAACCAACATACTCTTTTATGGGCATGGTATATGGAAAGAAAAAACAGATATAAACTCATTCAATTTAATCAGGATTTTTTTAACCTCAGCATTATATATTTTTCTTTAAGGAGAAGGCCAGAATTGTAAGTTCCAAATGTAAGCAAAACTTATTGTTTTCCCAAAATTTGAGATTAACTTATTATGGAATGACAAATATTAACTGATAGCAATTTGTTTCAATCCAAGACATAAACAAAAATAAAGAGAAATATAAAAATAACTAAACTCTGTGATACAAAGCTGTATTAACATTGATATCTAATAACTATACTCATTTGTGCTGCTCTATCTGAAAAATATCAAACATGTCAGCTATAAAATAATAATGACTGATAAAAGTAGTTGCCTTATTTATTTCCATGATATAGAAGTCAATAACAACTAAAAGAGAAAAGAAGGTACCCTAAAGAATGCATCCCAAACCATTTCCAAAGGTAGCCTGTTCCGTGCAATGAAGAGAAACGCAATCTTGGGGCGCTGAACCTCAGGCTCAGAAACAAAATGGCGTTGCAATGAAACCAACCCCACAACATGATTGTAACGTGTCTGCATAAACAAGAAACTCCCAAAACAGAACACCACAAAGATCGAAGCAAAAAGCTTCTTCTTCCACCTCTGCTGAATCACCTTACGCTTCATATTCTATCTATCTTCGCCCCCCCTTTTAGCAGCTAAAACTGACCTACCATTTCAAACTTCTTCAGCAGCTGAATCACACCCTAAAAAACGAAACTTTGACCATCACTTGGATCTTGCAGGACTCAAAGCCAGAAGATCCAACCAGATCCATGGCAACCCAATAACCACAAAACCCAGAAAGAATGAACTTGACCAAGCTCGTGAAAAGAGGAAAAAACTACACTGACCCAGAAATCAATACAGAGCAACTAACAGTGGTAGAAAAAAAGAAAAAAGCAAGGTGTTTTGTTTTGCTTGTGAGGTTATGAACAGAAAAAAAAAACTTATAGATTCTCTCGCCAGAGAATTGTTACTTGGAAATGAAACTGAGAAATGAAGAGGATTTAGAGAAAGAGTAATGGAGTGTGTGTTAAGACTTAAGAGTGAAAAGTTTGTTGGTTAGTGGTTATTATTAATTTGGGTTTGAAAAAGTGAAGAGTGTCTCCTTGTTCTTGTGTTGTAAAGGTGCTACTTCTTTTTCAAGTTGCGTGTGAATCTGGATAACAGAATACTATGATTGGGATATGAGAGTTCTATAAAAAAACACACAAAAACCAAAACTCTTTTTTCTGTAATGTTGAAGCCTTTCAGTGTCCTGTTTCTTTTTTTGGTTATCAAAGAATGCAAGAAACTTAGTTACTATTTCAATGGAAGAATGTAAGAAAACACAAACAAAACCAACTCAAGAAGAACCGTTTTAATATTAGATTTTCTTTAATCATTAAAGTGGTGTTAAAACTACATTACTTTAAATGAATTAAAGATATTTTAAAACAACATCTAAAACTTTAATTCTACTATAATTATTTTTTGTGAATAAACTGCTTTCAAGGTTTATATTAATAACCATAATAATTGAATTAAAATTAGTTGACTCGTGATATTTTATGTTGTGTTCACAAAATGTCAAAAACGTTGAGAGTAGGTGTTAGATGGATAATTACACCACACCAAATGGAGGTTGTTTGTAACCAACTAATGATACCAAATTTGATGAAGTGTGATTCATAAAATATAGTCATGAATACTTCTATTTAAGACATTTTATGTGCACGTGACAACAAACTAACACTTATAGTCATGTTTTCACAATTTGTTGTTTTTTTACATCTCCAGGGTGTCACCAATTTGTTTATAAGGGTTAAATGTTTTATTCTGTGTTTAAATAGTAAAGGTTTGATTTTTTTTATTTTTTTTCAGTTTTATTATTCGTTTATTATTTCTTATTATTAATAAAAAGTTATCATTTCATGTTTGATTTAGCGCCTTTCAACGTTGTTTGCTTATTTTCCTCTTTAATTTCAAGTCAAAATGACATGCGAGTAATTTGTTTCAACTTCCTATTAAAGTTAATTAATCGACTATTATAAATTGCTCTAATTATAAATATTAACACTTAAAATATACATATTTATATAAAAACATATTATTAAAGTTAGTAATATATACCATAACTCTTATAAAATTTAACAATTAACTACACTATTTATAAAATAATCATTTTAAAATTTAACTTTTATTAAACTTTTTTATCATCAATTACATAAAATAGAGGAAATTGCCTGTTGAGAAATCCACTACCCTAGAAGTGATGAGTTATTAGGGTATTTGTTTTTATTCTGAATCATTTTGAGTCGTTCGAATGTAGATGAATCACTATCCTATATTGCCTCATCTCTTCTCATGTGTGTGATGTTTACAAGTAACTATATGCTCTAGCTGTTTGAGCTCTTGCAGCTGTTTTTGAACTCTTTTCCTAATTACTTGCAGAGAAGAATGGTGTTCATTGGAGATGATAACACAAAAACCAAGATAATAAAATTCTCAAATTCTCAATTGAATAGCTAGTCTGGCTAAGTAATAGTACATGTCAGCATGGATGAAATAAAATGTGAATACACAGTGCCCAGCATGGTAGATGAACAACACCTATATAGAGGTATGTGGCACTGTTCCAAGCCCAAAGGGATTCCACCCACTTCCAATAGTCACCAACATTAATACCATAAAAATCTTCAAATGCACCTTTAAGTAAAACAAATGAAACCGGAGAAAACACAACAAATCCTAAAACAATATTACATGAGGCCCTTAGTAAGGTTCTCCAGCTCCTAGCTTGAATATCAAGCTTCAATGGTCTAGCCAATAGACAAATTGGGACAATAAGTAAAGCCCCAATTTCTGCAGTAGCGAAGTTAATGACGGACATGAGAGACAAACCGATGAATGCTGTTGATATGGTTACAGACTTTAAGCTAGTCCACTTGTTTTTCTCAAGTTGAGATGCAGATGCTTTGAAAATTGGACAATCCAGTGTCAAGTATAAAATCAGCAAGCTAAAAATTGATAGAAAACCCCACAATACAAAGTTCATCGTTAGGGTGGTATTGGGTACTTGACGTAGGAAAAATGGGAGTAAGGAGACAAAAACACCCCATAAATGAATGACCAAAACCTTCCTAGCGGAATTCAACCATTCCCATGATTTGTGGCTGCCATCAACTTCTAAGGAGGATGATGGGTTTTGGGGAGTGGAATTACTACCATTGGCATGAAGATATGCTGCAACTATCGGAAGTGGTGCGACGAGTAATGCAAATGGAATCATGTAAACTCCAACCGACACAAACTTACCAGGAGAAGTCAAGAGATACAAAAAAAACGACTGGTGAAACTTCTCAAGAAGGTTGTTTATTGAGCGTATGACTCCTTCAATTAACCTGCAATACGTACAAAACATTTTGGTTAAGGTGATTAGACAAAGATATAGATCTCTTCTGATTGCGTGCTTTATAACATACCCAACTAAATTTTCTTCACGTTAAGGAATTCAAGAATTTCCCCCTGCTTAACAATTTGTGAAAAATACTTTTTTGGAGTTTCTTCAACTTACCCTGCCTTTATTTAACAGTTTGTGAAAATACATCATGTTATATCTAATGACAGAAACTCAACCGAGCCTTCAAATAACTATCCAGAACTTTTCTTTCTTTGGTTTCGAAAACAAGGACAAGATGGTCAGAACTTTGTACAGTTTCATTATTGTAAGCGGCAACATAAACAGGACATTGCAAATAATTTAAAATTTTAAACTTGTTAGACTTAAAATAATTCCATCAATAGCCAACCATTTATTCGATGGTTGATTTTCAAAATAGTTATACAATGCAACTCGTATGAGTGGCACATACCTTCCACCACGAAGCATGAATTCATTACGCCTGTTCAGTTTAGTAAGAGAAACTTTTGGTGAAATTTCCAGAGTGATTGCATCAACTTGATAATCACGGAAGGCACCATGAGGGCCGGTGGGAACACCCAAACCCTAAGAGGAATAATATTCGGACAAAGAATATTATAAAATGGTCACAGGGAATATTAAAACACACATTTAGAAAGGGAAAAATAAAACACCTGGTAATACAATGAACTTGCCAGCGTAGCAGCACCTTCAACATAGTCAGAAGCAGGAATACCAAACTTCAACTGAGGATTTAAGCTTCTAGCGACTTTTCCCAAGGATTCAAATATAACACCCAAAGTATTGAGCCACCAGGAGTCAATCAGAGACCACATCTTCTTCACTTTTATCCGCAATCCTTGTTTATGCACTGCCATATAATTTACTATATTGATAAGATCAAGGTTTGGCATCTGGCCGTTGGATGCTTCTGCATAAATATTAAGACTGTCTTCATACTGGTTACCTTGGTCAACAACTTTAATAACAAGAGCTGCTGCCATAGTTCCTGCACGTCTAAAATCACCACTTAACTTTCCATCCAAATAAAGACCCTGTCCAAGTTCATTAAAACTGCTGCTCTCATTACATGCTTCACTAGTAACTACATCAACTTTGTGGAAAACAGGGGCCTGATATTCTCTTAGCCAAGCAGCCACCGAAGAATATTCTCCATATTGTGAATCAGCCACAAGCCATATGATATCCTTTGCCAGCCAAGTAACACGCGAAAGCAGCAAGAACACAGAGTAAGCAATGCCCAAGGACACAGCCTCACCCAAACCAACTTTGCTTGGATTATAAGGTGTCACCAAGACAATAGCTTCCTTTCCATCCCCACGTGGTGCCCTAATAATTCCAATAGTGTTGACTCCAAACGAAGAACAAGTTCCATTTTTGGAGATTATACCTGAATCAGGACTGGTAAAGAAGTGCAGTGGATGGAACTGACTGAATTGAGGGTAAAACTTGTGGAAAGTAACTTCAGCATCCAAAGCTGACATATACCGAGCAATAAGCTTTTGACTCTCACTGTATTAAAACACAACAAATAAATTATTTCTTTTTTTTTTCCTTGTAATGTTGTATAAAGTCTCTTATGATAACACGAAGGAAAGAGTTACATAGGTGAGGCCATAGAAGTGAACTCAAGATCAGTTAAGTCCTTGATGAATTTATTTGCATCTGAGACATGGTGAGTAGAAAGCATGTTGTTTGCAGAACCTGCAGAAGAACCAGGTAAACATTAGAATTAGTGAATAGAAGATTAAAAGGTATGTCGTGTGTTTGGTTCTCTGTTTGCAAGCATTCCAATGTGAGCAGACAGATAAGTACGTCAGTTAGCGCTTCTGGGCAAATTTCCACTTGAGGATGCACAAATGGAAAAATAAACGATTATGCAGAAAATTGAAAATGGAAATGACCTGGCATAAGGGCATTCTCGGAAATGTAGGTATTCTTGGCAAGGACAGGGAGAAGGAGAAGAGCCACCACCCCTGCCAGGAAACAAACCAAGCTGAAAAGAAGAAAGTTTTAATTCAGTTCAAATCACTCAACATAATAATAACAACAACAATGATAATAATGTTAACCATTGTCAGTGTCTTTAGACCACTGATTAAAAAATCAAAAGCACAATTTAAAGTGTTATCAATGCACCTCCGCATCATTTCAAATGCATCCCAATATGATTTCCAGTAAGAGAACATTCAATTATTGAATTCTTAAGAGTGTTAACCCCATAGTAATAATAGGAGTACTAGTAGTATTAGCAGCAGCAGCAGTAGTACCTGACAATGTTGCTGTGAGAGATGAGAAAGATCCCTAAGCGTACAATTGGGCGCACTCTTGGTTTTGCACTACTGTTCTCATTGGCACCCATGTCTTCCCTCCGTTTCTGATCCAGAAATCACAATTACAGCAGTCAACCAACATGCCTAATCCAAGCACATACAGTTCAGGCTAAAAAGTCTACTAGACAGTGTAGTTAGAATAGTAATAATTGTACGATCCGAATTGCAATTTGTTACAAAATTCTCCCCCAGCTATACATATTGTTTGATCAATCATTTTGTAACCTGAATCGTAACATGAATCGCCTAATCAGATGTGAATAGTGTGATTCGTGATTCGTCGTTACATACCATTCATGATGAAGGAACAAAAACTGAAAAAATCAGAAAGAAACACATAGGAAAAGAAACTCAACAAAGACGAAAGTTCAGGGGAAAAAATAAACACAGAAAATGAACACCGTAGAAGATGACATAAGATAATAGAACTGCAGAAGACACTAAGAAATTGAGAGAAGATGAATAGTGAGAAGGGAGAAAATGAAATCCGGAGATGAACAGAAAAGGGAGAGAAAATCAACCTGAGAGACCTCAGAGAAGACTAACCCATGAACAGTTAGAAGATGACCATGGAAGGAAGATCACCGTCAGGGGAGAGTTCTAACTAGGTTTTTCAGAGTAATACTTTAAAATGTAAAATGTTTTTTCATATTCTTTTACCTTACACCTTTAATCATACTAACATACTTCTATATTTTGCAGTGACAGTAATAATTTATATATTATTTTTTAAAATTTTTCTGTTCTGATTTTTATAAGAAATTAATATTGTCTCTATGAAAAACTTATTGCTTAAATTAATATATAAGTGTTCTTATATCTTTCAATTATTGTTTAATATTTTCTTTCTCATTTTTTTCTTATACTTTTTTATTATATTTTTTATTTACATTAGTCCATATTTACAGATATTTTCACTTAATATTTTTGAAAAGAAAATAAATTTGAATTAATATAGAATTTTTGTTATATTCTTTATTTTTTTTATAAAAGATAGTGATTCTTTAAGTTTATTTATTTTATCTTTTAGGTTATTGGTAGACATTATTCATTGAATATTTTCCTCTGTCGTGGTAGATGCTTGACATTCCAAAGAAGTCATGGTTAGCGATCACTGACCATGCTAAAACCTGTGTGGTGGGTGATTACAAGCTTTACAGCTATTACTCACAAACAAGAACTGCAAATAGGTTCGCTATTCAATTCCATCTACATCCTCGTGGGAGTGACATTTGATTGGGAAAATTATTATTCACCAGATATTCTTAAATTGGTTTTTGAATAGATCTTAAAGAAAAACTTCTGGTTTCTTTAAAATAATGATTCATGTCTTGTCGTTGTGATTATATCATACGATACCTGTGGGTCAAAAGTGATCAGGTTTCTTCTTCTTTGGCAGCATTTGGTGGAAATAGTGAAGCAGCATGCTTACAAAAATGTCAACAATTTGAAAATGATTGATGAAACTAAATTGAACTGTTTAAACCTAGACGCATGTCTAAAAAAGGCAAGACAGTCCGACACTCCAAATCAATGTCTGCAACACATGGATATGGCAACTGCACAAGGTATACATATGTAATGGAACAACTTTATTGTTACATAGATCTTTGTCCACTTTTATTTATATAATCCATGTCTTGTGTAGGTGAACCAGTAACATTCCCAGATCACAGTCAACCATCCATCTCTACTTCATATACTGATGAAGTAATGCACGATGGCCAAATTTATGCCGATTCAGAGCCAAGCACAAGAGAAATGCCGCATAACAGTAATGTGTTTGATGAATTTTCCTCTGAGATATACAATGAAGAGGATAGTTGTGACTTTGACGGATCGTGTTTTCCGTTCCTTGAAGGTGGATATTCGATAGAGAATGAAAAATGGGAACCAACAAGTGGCATGTTCTTTGGTTCTTGTGATGGAGAAGAATTTAGCCCTTATTCTACTTTCATAAATTCCACTGTGGACATATCAAGCAGTGGCAAAAAAGAATGCTCAGCTCTTTTACCATAACTAGTGGGACTCTGTTTTATACCCTTTGGAGATTTATTACTGCCTAAAATGTGCCTACAATCTATAGGAAATTAGTTCCTCAATGTGTTTGTTTTTTTTTGCAAGTTTAGCTTCTTTAATTTCTACTTCACTAAAGAGATGTGTAAGACGGGTTCCTCGTCTACATCCTAGTGCTGGATTGCTTAGGTACAATCTGTGGTTGTTGTATGTAATATCAAGTTTTCACTTACTGATTCGTCGTCAATTCAAAATTTATTCTGTTCAAAAATTGAATACTGTATCAAATTTATAGACCCAATTCATCTGGAATATGTTATCTTCTAACTCCTATTTTATTATAACTAATTTTATATTGTAATTGTTATGTTATCCTTAGAAACAAGTTACAACCCAGTGATTGTGTTATATCATTCCTTCTTTCATATCCTTTTAGTTAAACCTTTCCTTTTTCTTCTACTAAGTCAATGCCTACTTTTCCATCGGTTCTTATACACAGCCATGTATCGAATACACTTTCACTCCCAAATTTCAATCAAAAACACAAAAAGTCACTAATGTTAGAATCTACAGAGCAATTCAAATATTCAGTATAACATATCATAGGCACACAGCAAAGAACTCCGTGAAAAAAGCTACACAAATCCTCCTCCAGCAAATACAAGTTTGGAAGTAGGTGTACATAATACCAGTTAATCATCACATAACACAACCAAGGCAATTTACAGAAAAGAGTAAATAAAACTCAAAGGGTAAGAAACAGCAATCACAAATCACAGCATGACAAGTACAACCTCACAGATTAATACTAAACAAAACAGTAACAACTAATTTAAACCCTGATTAATCCAATACCCAGAACTAATCCTAACAAACACCCCACAAGACAACAAACAGAGATGATCGAAAACACAGAATACCCAGATGAGCAAAAAGGTTAAAGACAAAAAATTTGGGGGTTTGAAAGCAAAAGAGTAATTGAGAAACCTTACTTTGGAGTTGGAATCGGAGTTCCAAGGACGTGAGAATGCAGCACCGAAATTGGGGACGGAATCGTAACTGGAAGCTGCTGCGAGAGGGCGAAAATTAATATAAATATTTATTTACAGTTGTTAATAAATATACTTTTCCTAAACAAATTGCTAACGAAAATTAATATAAAAAAAAATATCATTTGATTTCTACAACTAAGATGTCGCATGCAATATCACGCCTGCAACATTAAGATCGCGAGTCAACACGAGTTTACATTCTCACACCCTCGAACCTAGTTAACTCGCACGTAGAATCGTTTTATAGTAGCCTCGAACGAACTCGAGCAAACTCGTGTAGAATCACGAGTTCAGAGTCGATCCAACGAACTCGGTTGGACACTAACAAAGCAAAAAACAAAACGACACTGGAATTACTCGTTTCTAGGTCACGATTTATGCAGAACGCACCTGGGAAAGTTGTTCACTGGTTCTCTCTTGCAATTCTCTGTTCCGCGTTCTCCTATCGCACCCACAGATTTTTGCATTTCCACATTCTCTCTTCCAATCTTCGATAGCCTCTGCGATCTCTGATTTCCTTTCTCTTTCTGCCCCTTTCTTACAGTAACAAATTTGAGAGAAATTTAGTTTCAGGAGAATTAAATTGAAGTTAAGAATAATTATTTAAAAAATGAATAACGAGATTACAAATACATTTTTAACAGAGAACGAAATTGGATGCGAGAAAGTTTGCATTAATTTTTTAAACAAATTAAAAATGTCATATAAACCTTGTATACATGATATCATTGTCATTTTGTTATGACAAAAAAATTAGTTTTGTGAAACGCCGTTCATGGATAATTTTTTTTTTAAATTTGATTTTGGTTCCTTAATTTTATGTGAACTTTTGAATTAGTTAATTTTAAAATTTTAGATTAATTTAGTTATTTATCTTTTAAAATATGTGAATTTAGTCATTTTAATCAAATTTTGTTATGTTTATTTGATGTTTTGTAGTAATTCAAGATTTTATTTGAGTTGTTTATACTGTTTCGTACATTTTTGTTTTTGCTAATGTTAAGTCAAATACTATTATGAAATGTGTTTAAAATGTCAAATAAATTTAACAAAATTTGATTAAAATAACTAAATCCAAAAGAATTAAAGACTAAATTAATTTAAAGTTTCGAAATAAACTAATTCTAAAATTTACTAAAATTAAAGAATAAAAACATATTTAATTTTTTTTTTTTACTTTTAAGGTTTTTCCTTGTTCATTCATTTATTTCCTTTCTTCTTACAGAATCATAATTGAAAGTTAGAAATATTCTATATAATCCATCCACTCTTTGCATCAACCAACCATATATTGTTTTGAACAAAATGAAATCGAAGTTGTGGCAAGATAAAGTATTTTGGCTCGGTCGATATTAAAAAGTTGAATAATTGAGAGAAAAAAAAAAGAATAATTGTGTAGAAAAGATTGATTATTCAAATTAAACAAAATTAAGACGAAAGAGAATAACAAATACAATATTTATAGTTACTAAATTAAAATTATGTTAGTAATTTAAAACAAATACATGAGAGTAGGAATTACATCTACTTTGGATCAATTATAAAGAGAAAAGCGAAGAGGATGTAGGGTTTGTTATACTGAAATTTTGGGATCCTTAAGGGTTCGTTCATTTCAAATTTTGGGATCGGAAAGGAGACTGTGATTTCGGTTCAAATTAATTTGAATCCTAGCATGGTTCAGTTCGAAATTTGGATTTTCCAGATTTATTATATATGTGAAATTTCAATTTTTCAGATTTTAAAATTCATATAAACAAAATAGAAAATCTGATTTTAAAAAACAATTATGAATTATGGATTAAAACTAGAAAACAGATTTTTGTTCCCCTGAATTATGAAAAAATATCTATAGGTGACATATGCTATTTGTCCATAGTGTTTATTTGGTGGTTTTTAATTTTTTTTTCTCATTGTTATGTGAAAACATGACAGAATATAAATGTATTTTTTTCCTTTGTTTTTTTTACTGTAATAGAAAATTATGCCAAATATAATTTTTAGAATACTATCTCAATTCCTTTAAGTGTCTTTTAAAATTATTTTACAGAATAAAAAAATACAGTGTATCTTTTTTATTTTAATAAAACAGTTGTGCTATTTTATTTATTTATAAAACACGTAAAAATATAATAGATAAAAAAAATCAATTTCAAACATTGCAAATGTAAAATAAGCAATAAGTATATCAATATATATACTTTACACAAATCATAAAAGAAGTTGATACAACGTAATGTTCACTTCACAATACATTGTTAATTATTAAATCTAAATTAAAATGAAATAATTTACAACATCAATAAAAGAAATTACTTAAAGTATACTTTTTGTTTTCTGAAAATACCCTTAGAATATAATTGTTACATTCTTTTCCCATAAATATATGGTCTATTACAAGGATAATATATAAATATATTTTTTAAAAATTGTACTCAAGCATTTTAATTTTTTCGTTATGATAATGTACAATATATATATATATATATATATTAATTTAATAAAATACAATAATCAATGAGAATGCTTGGACACATATTATTGATATTCAATCATCTTTATGCGTTAAAAGACTTCGCTCTCCTTTCTAATTTTTATACTTTAGTGTTAAAAGACGTTACTTACTTTCTAGTTTCTTTTTTGGCAAAGAAAAAAAAAATACTGACACTGCTTTCCACGTTCCACTGTTTCTTCACTCTTCTCATATTCTTCTTCTTCTTCGCTTCTTAAAACCCTAAACCCTTGAAATCCTCAACAAATCAGCATCAAATTCAACTATTTCCTCAACTCTCTGCAATGCTAAGTTCCTGATTGAGTTCTGTGAATGATCGTTCTGACGCACGCAAATGACGATCGTGGCCTTGTTACTGAGTTTTCTGGTAACGGTGACGGTGGTGGTGTCGCCGTCGCACGCGGCTTCCAGTGGTCCCCACATTGCTGACGTCAACTTGCTCTTGCCGCCAAAAATGACGTATCCAGTTGATTACCGGCTCCAAGGAAGCGACGGTTGCTTCCAATGGTCCTCTTCCGTTTTCTATCACACTAACTACGATTTTATATTCGCAATTTTGAAGTATATTGATAAAAGAAAGAAAGAACTAGGTCATGTCATTTCAGTTCAGTTCTACATATGATAAAATTAAGGAAAAAATGCATGCAGTGGTAGCACGAGTGTTGAGTGTTGTTAGTGCTGTTTTCGGATCAGAATTGGATTTCACCTTGATAATTTGCGAAAGATTCCATAAAACATGACTGGTAAAACTCCTTGTAAACCTGCAGCAGCTATGGTATCTAAGTTTTTTTGTGATAATAACGTTGTTGACAAAACTCGGGCATATTTTCTTGTGTGCTTTCTTGTGTAGTTTTACAATGAGAACTGAAGTTTCACATTGGAACTTGAACTGGCCTTCAATGATAACATTTGTTGTGCATACTACTGGAATTAAACTATAATTCTGAATAGAGAATAATATCTGAAGCATATAAGAAACTACATCTAAGATTTGTCCGAAATCTTTTCTTCTTTGTTTACAAAAGAAAGACATGAGTGAGTTTAGGCTGCATTTGTTTTGGGTTTTAGTTTTCATATCATACTTCTATTTTATATAAAAAATGCTTGCTCTGAAAGTTTATTTGAAAATGGAATCATTATAGAGGAACACAACTAGGTCAAGTAATTTAAGTTCAGTTGCATTTTGATAATTATTTTTATTAGGGTTAGATATGTTTTGTTTCCAAACTATTATAAAAAATTATGTTTATTTCCTTAATGAAATTATAAAATATTTAGTTCTGTATTTTATGAAAATCATATAAAGTATCATTTCCCAACAAACGAAATAAGGAGTGTTTTTTACTTAACAAATAGAGTTCCACAGAGTTATAATATAACCTCCACATGTCGTTTGTTGGGAGAATGTTTTATATAACTCTCATAAATATATAAACGAAATATTTTATAATTTAGTTTAGGGACAAAACACAACTTTAATAATATTTTGTGGACAAGAACATATTTAACCTTTTTGGTAAAAGAAAATTTAGTTAAAAGAAGGTTTGGGAAAGTTTAAGATGTGTTTGGTGTTTTTGTATCTTAGTTTTTAGAACTATTTTATGAAGCAACTTCTAAAGCTGATTTTTAGAACATATAAACAAAGTAGGATATGTGAGAAATTAAGGAGATATTACTTTTGAAAACAATTTTTGAAAATTACTCTTATCAAACAAGGTTTTCTGAAACATGACACAAATTGACCTTGAAATTGTTATTCTCAAAAAATGATTCCCTGGTTTCCTCAAGTGGTGTTTGTTGATTGGTTTTGGTTGTTATCCTTTGTTATTGAGTTGATTATGATGTTTTTTGTGGTACATACTCAGGTCATGGGATCATCATGACATTCTGTCTGTTGAGCCTGAGTATAATTCAACCAGCAAGTGCTCGACTAGTGCAAGATTAAGATCCATTTCCCCTTACAGTGGGCGGAAAGAAACTGCTGTTTATGCTGCGGATTTGAAAACTGGGATTGTGATTCGCTGCAAAGTCTTTATTGACAACATATCACGAATACAGATATTTCATAATTCTATTAAACTTGATTTAGAGGGGCTTGCCACACTACGTGTTCGAGCCTTTGATAATGAAGGTATCTGTGAAATCTTGCTAGTTTTGTACTTATCATGGGATTTTCACACATAATGAAAGTCTGACACAATTGTGATTGATTTTACAATTTGCTGTGCTTTATGTCTTGCCTTTACAGAACCATTCGCTTGAAAATATGCTTTCTTTGCCATCTTTTTTTCTTGAAAATTTTAAAATGAGCTTTAATTAACAAAGATGGCATACTACACTATGACAGGATTGACATCATAGGTGCTGTGAAGCTCCATTACTCTTTTCTGCCTTTTTAGGAAAGGCATTCAACTATTCAGCATTTGTTTATTTGTCTAGATAATTCAATATATAATTATTTCCAGCTTAAAGTTTTCTTATTTTCCTGTCACCTTTTCTCCTCAATTGGGTCTTGATAAGATTGGAAATATTTATTGAACTTCCCTTGTGCTGCAGAAAATGTATTTTCTTCATTAGTTGGCTTACAGTTTATGTGGAGCCTTATGCCTGAAGCCAATGGATTACCTCATCACCTTGTTAATGTTCCACTAAAGGATTCTCCCCTTAGTGATTGTGGGGGATTATGTGGTGACTTAGATATACAAATAAAGCTTGAAGAAAATGTAAGGCTGCTACTGTGTTATTGTGTTATTATAATAATGCATATTTAGTATTATATCCTACTTTTGTTTTCCTGGTCCTGTTTTGCAGGGTGTATTTTCAGATCTTTTTGTAGTAAAGGGAATTGAGATTGGTCATGAGATTGTGTCAGTGCGTTTGCTTGAGCCACAGTTAAAGAATTTAGCAGATGAGATTGTTCTTACTGTTGCTGAAGCTATGTCCCTTGATCCTCCTTCACCGGTTCTTGTACTTGTTGGTGCAGTCATTCCCTACACCCTTAAAGTCATCCGGGGAAATGTTCCTGAAGGTTTTCTTAAGTTGTTTACTTTTCATTCAAATCTAAGAGCAAGTTGTCTAAAATTGTAAATCTGATATCTAAGTGATTATGCTGTCAAATTGCAGAATTAGCAGTTAAGATTACTTATGCAATGTGTCATCTATAGATGGGCAATCTTTATTTTTCTATTTTTGGGAGAATTTTTGCCCTCCTTGTTTCTATTGTTTTTAACAAAATCTTCTAATTTTCAGTCCTCCTTAAAATTATGCTCCAACATATTTTCTAAGGCTAAATTTCTAGTGTTAATGTTTTGTTTGGACTGTATTTCACTCTATTTAGTACCATTGAAAGATTACAGTACAGCAAAGGTGTATAGGTCTCACAAGGTCTATTTCTCTGACATGTGTATTCTGGGCCACAAGATTTTTAAATTAAAGAATATTCTGTTCCTTCCTTTCTAGGTAGCTTGAAAGCTACAGATTAGATTATTTGGATTTTATGTGGAAAGGTGGATCTCTCAGATTGTTTTGGATCAGTACTATATGTATAAGTTGGAAGTTGTTTTTTCTATTAGGTTTAGAGGTTTGGATAGTAGAATGGAGAGAATGATGTTTCAAAATTGCTTTTTTTTTTGAGTGGATATTTGTCTAGGTAACTTTTCAGTAATCATTTTCTGATTAGCTGTAAAGCAAATATTAGATTATGTTTTATTTTATGGGATCTTTTTATTGTTTTTGTTTTTTATTATTAGGAGGAAATCAAACTTTTCATTCTCCCTTGACAATATCAACAAATGTCGACAAAAGAAAAGAACCAGGAGGAATTTCCTTTTGACTTTTTACACTATAGAAATTTCATTTATGTTTTTGTTCGTTTCAAATATTATCATAATTTGGTCTCTTTGGTGGGAAATGGATATGTTCTTGTTTGTAAGACATAAGTTGATGCAAACCTCAAGTTACCGGGTAGTTTTGTAAAATTGAGCTAGACTTAAAGTCCACTTTCTAAAATAGTATTTAGAGCCTCTTTTATTGAGGTTTGTTGGGCCTATCATGCCTCCAACTATTAGGACTATTGGACTATCCAGAAATATCTGGTTCCACACTTGAATTGAGATGTCTAATTCTCAGTGTGAGGAGATGTGTTGGGGATCTTGCATTGACTAAAACTATTACTAAATTATAGTTCATAACAAAATATAAATATCATTTTACAAGCTAGTTTTATAAGGAAGTATAAATATCATCTTACAAGCTAGTTTTGTAAGATTGAGTCTAAATCTACTTTCTAAGAGTTCTAATTTGGAGTTCTTGTTTTTCTACCTGCTGTTGAGTGTTTTTTAATATAATTTCCTTGGTGTACAAGGATAAGGGGCTAAAACATTTTACTCTTTTGGCTGTTGCTTGGTGTATTTTAATGGAGCAATGAGCAAGAGACCTTTTTCAGATATGCATAGGGACCCATTTGCTTGTTTGTCTATACAATTTTCTTCGGTGCTGTCATTTTCTTTTGTAGAGTTCCTTATTTTTCATCGTTGCATTTTCGTTTTGTTCTTATATCAAGCAAAAAAGTGATGATTCAGCTAACAATTGATGCTAGTTATAGTTAAAAGAATTATTAATTGGATATTGTTTACTCCTATTTGAAAGTTAAGATAACTGTTTTGTTATCTAATGACTTTTATATTTTGTTTCTGCTGTGATGTTGGTCAGCATATTATCAAGACTCTTACCAATATTTTGCTTTGGCATTTGCAGTGGTGACTTTACCGTCTCCGCATCACCAATGGTCTGTCTCAAATGCTTCGGTTGCTCAGGTTGACTTAAAAACAGGGTTAGCATACGCATGGAACTTGGGCATGACAGCTGTTATTGTTGAAGATACTAGGATTGCTGGCCATGTACAAGTGTCTTCATTGAATGTGGTCTTACCATCTTCTCTATGTTTGTATATATCACCTTTATCTAGTTCTGGTGATCCAGTGGAAGGAGTCAAATCTAACCCTCTGAAGACCCGTTGGTACGTTGTATCTGGCCATCAATATCTTATCCAGATAAAGGTTTTTGCACAGGATCATCATGCACAAGAAATTTATATTACAGAGGTAGTTTTCATGATTCTACTTTCATAAGCTATCATCAACGGTAAAACATATTTACATTGGCTCCTTAGATTTTGAATGACAATTTTTTTAATGTTTCTGATGGGACTCTTATCTATATAATAATTTTACTATTGTGTCCTCTCTCTTTCAGAAAATGAGAAAAGTTAAAAAGGAAATTCTTGTACAAAAGGAAAGGGATACTATAAATTGTTTTACTATTGGCATAACTTTTCCTTGATTGTATTGTGCTTCTGTTTTATGATCCCAAAGTTGTGAGATCTAATGATCTGTACGGAAGAGGACAGACACAAATGAAAGTAGCTATTGTGCATTATGCATGATATAGAAATAAAACCTTTTCCTATCAGCCCAGGGTTGTGGTAAAGGATTATACACCAGGCCAGTGCCAAATAAAGAACATCATCTCTAATGTTGTATCATATCCCTAGAAGGAGTTTCATTTGACTGAGAGATCGTCAATTGGAATTCTAACCAAACTTTACCAACCCTCTCAAGAAGCTCATCTCATGTTAGGAACTTTTAAACTTCTCCCGCCAAATGTGTCATATCAAACAAGAGGAACAAGAAAATATGATGCAATTGGTGCATCCTTTATATTGCAAACCTGTGATGCACCGTTACGCACATAAGGCCTCGCCAGGCCAACTTATATGTGTCAACTTATATGTGTCGAGGACATATCCTGACGCAGATATGTTTAGATACATTTAAAATACAGATCTGTACCGTTCCAAGAATTAAAAGAAAATTAGAAATAAAAGAGTGGTTAATATATGTTGAAATACTATTGCTCTTTTTGGTAGGACTACTATTACGACTAATCCTTTCATCCATTGGGATAAGACCTGAATCCAATAAAGACTTTATCGGTGAGGGTTCACAACTTATTTATCACCTAATGTGGAATAAGTCATGTCCCAAGGATCCCACAACTTCTTTTTCCTAAAATAGCCTCATATATAACATCTCACTATTTTATATAACAATCATAATATTTTCTTGTAGTAATTTTTTTCTTTAGTCTTATGTTTAGCTATCATCATTTTTATTTTTATATTATTCCAAACATTAAAGATAATAAAATATCTTTGTGATTTATTCCATGAAATCATTTTCAGGAATTGATATTTGGATTCCATTTTTAATTAAAAAAAGTGTTATGATGACATATGTTGATTGAAGGATTCTCACTCTCACCACTTGTGCACATAAAACTATAATTTTTATATACATTTGAGTTTTGTATGTTCAATTTGGACAATACTTATAATAAATTTTGAATTTTAATATGGTTTTTAAAGAATAGTGTGTATGTGTGTATGCTTTGAATGTATATGAACATATCTATTGGGAAGTCCCATATTGCCTGCCTCGCCTATCTAGTAGGCTCACCCGGTTCAGAAGACATATGTGGTGGGGGAGTGTTAGGAAGTCCCACATAGCATACCTCAAGTTTTGGACTACATGCGGCTTATATATTTGTTTGGCCACTTCACTTAATGCGGTTTTGAGTTGAAACTTAACATGGTATTAGAGCCATTCAGAGGCTATCCTAGTCCAAGTTTGTTGGGCTTTGTGTCACCCAATATCGAGTTCCTCCATAGTCCCAAATCCATAGAAGTGTTTTACATACTATTCTGCAGCTAATTCCAGAACTTAAAAGCAATAGGACATTGTATAAACAAAATGTTCCTAAATTTCCTGGTTTGCAAAGCAGAATTGATGGACAAAACTGAGCTGAACACCATCATGCTGAACCACTTCCTCCACTGGTATCCTCTGATGCAAAACTTTCCACAAGACCAAGCTTCTAGCAGGAGTGATACAATTACACCATATAGAATTTGCATAAGATTTAACTTGGTCCTTGTCATGAAGAAACTCCTCAGCCATAGACCACACTGATTCATCCTCGCAATCAGCCAAAGCCATGTCATCAAGTTTAACCGTGAGCATGGGAATTCTATGCAGACCCTCATCAGAAATATTCCACTGACCATTCCAAGCGTCTTTGACTTTATCTTTCAAAAGGAAACCAATATCTTTGGGAGTTTTAAGAAGTTGCGTAAGAGATTCCTCATCACACTCTACACATCAAACCAGAAATTGATAGTAGAACCATTCTCCAAACCATCTTGTGTAATCTTTAATAGTGCTTAGTCAAGCTTTTATGCCAGGCCAAACAGAAGAAGTGTGCCGTACCATGATACTATTTGTACCAACTATAAGCCTTTCTCTCATAGCAGCAGCCCACATCCTAATACTGAATTGGAACTCACAAGCCAACTTTATTAGGGAATCTTTATTTATTTTTCTTATGTTCATAACACCAATACCCCCTTACTCCTTTGGACTACAAGTCCAACTCCACCTTACTGTCTGTAACCAAGCTTCTTTTATGAATATCTTCAGACCAAATGAAATTCCAGATCTAGCACTCAATTGGCTTCAGAAGAGTGATAGGCCATTGATATATTCTGAAAGAATAAGCAACAATATCCTTTATAACAGAATTGACAAGATGCACTCTGCTATCGTGCTAAGAAAATTTTCCTTTCTATGTCTGCAAATTCATCTTGATTTTATCTATCAATATTTCAACATTTATCTTTGCATTGCAGAATGATGATGTTAAGGTTTATGATAACGATTCTGATCAATACTGGAAAACATTTTGGGTTTCAAATGATATTGCTGTTAAACATGGCTGGCGGAATTCTAAAATCTTGGAGGCTTATTCACCAGGACTTGGAAAATTGACAGCTTCTTTGAGCTACCCTGGTGGGGCTGATGACAAAAAGGAGGTGATTGCTGTTGCATAGAAGCCTTATAAGCATATTTTTCTGCAGTTCATTTCTCAACTATTTTCGTCTTTTAGTTGTTGCACCATATGTTCTTTGTGGTTATTTTGTTCTTTTTTTGGGGTTTGATAGAGGCTATTTGTTGCCTGGCTTAGGAAGGTCCTAGTACTTTTTCAGGAGCAGGTTCTCATTTATTAGTTAAAATATTGCAGATTATCAAAGCTGTGCAAGAAATCATGGTTTGTGATAAAGTAAAGTTCACTTTGGTCAATGATAGTGGAATAATCTTATTGCCATGGTCACCGGGTGTTTATCAGGAGGTGGAGTTAAAGGCTACAGGAGGTTGGAAGCCAACATCTTCTCCAATCTGAAGTAGCAAGCTTGTCCTTGATATTTGTTCCTATACTCATTGATCCTTTTGTGATATAGGTTGTGCAAAAACAGTGAATGACTTCAGATGGCTATCTTCAGACTCGTCCACAGTATCTGTATCAGCTTTTGGTATTGTCCAGGCAAAAAAACCTGGTAAAGCTACTATCAAAGTGTTATCTGTATATGATTCACTAAATTATGATGAGGTAATGTTGTTAAGGAAAATATATACTTTTATTTATTTATTCAAAATGTCTAGTAAATCTGATCATGTTTGGTTCCTTAAGCCCAATCCTGTTCCTATGTTATATGCTATGGTATTGGAATTTAAGAATGTTGTTTGGTTAAAGAGTAGAAAGTGGTATGTGCTATAAGCATATTAGTTGGACATGTGTGTGCTTTACTGAAATTTTCACTTGTACTGCCCTACTTTATTAGTGACTGTATCCCATTACACTTTGATTTGCACCATCAATTAAGATTATCCTACTTTCTGTTTAAATGTTGATTTATTTGAGTTTATTTTGTTTCTTTATCTTTTCCTATCTTAATAAGATCTTGACATGATAATACTAATTTCTGATTCTTATTTTATATATTAGTATAATTTTTAGATAATATCCTATCGATTGGGGATCTCTTTATTTTTATCATATTGATTTGGATATTAGTTATGATTCATATTGTATCTCCCACACAAATAGATAGTATAAACGTGGGGGATGTCAAAGCTTATTCTACTTAATGTGTAAGCCCAATAGACCACTTGCTGTTGAGCCATTATCTAATCATTTGTAAATGTTTGGTCTTGCTAACGTCACCTACCAGAATCCCTTGATTTATGCTGCACTTAATATTTCCTTGCACAAATTTAATTACATAATTAAGAGATTTAATTGCATTTCATGATTAGGAAGATTAATAGGCAGACGATATATTTTATATTCTTTACTGTACAAGATCATTCATCCTGAATTTTTAGGGATAGATTATATCCTTCATAATTTAGGATTTTCAGTTATTATGTCTATGTATTTTATTTAAGAGCAGTTGCTCTTCTATGAATATTATCAAAAACAAATTTTCTGACATGGTTTTAGCACTCTAAATCCTTGGAAGCTTGTGTAATCCCTTGCGCAAAACCACATTCTTTTTTTTTCTTCCATTGTACCTACGCAGCCTGCATTGCTCCAACACAGCAACCTTTCTTTATTCCATTGTTTTCCTTCTAGGCCATCATTGCCATTGGTCAAACCTAAAATATGTCCTATACTCAGAAAACTTTACTCACTATAGTGTTCAACACAGTGGAGACTCTAAAATTAAGGAGGTTTCTGGACACCGGTGGAAGCCTAGTGAACTGATCTTCCCTTCATTTATTGAATAGTGTTAAAATGTTCGTGTTTTCATGAAGAGCCTACCCCCTTGTGAGGGTTTTCTTTAAAAGAAAGGAAAGTGAATGGAGAATGTGAAGATACATTAATTTTTGTTAGCATCCTATAGTTGATAGTGGATCATAGTTGACTTGTTTTAAGTCAGTCTTGTATTTTGTACAGCAGTGTATGCTTTACTATAGTTTTCTTTCTTTTATGTACAGCTGTAAGTTTCTGTTAGATACCTGACTCTTATAAATAGCTATCATGTACATATTTCAGACTGTTCTAAGATCAATAAAACAATTTCTTTCATTGTTTATATTCTCTTGTTTTCTCTCGGCTCACGTTATCTAAGAATTTTTAATGATAGTGTGATGTTTTTTGTCATAAAATATTCTAAGAGGTGTTTTCTGTTGGATTGTCTTTGTGCTATTTGTTTGTTTTCTATCAATGCATAATGTATTCACATTTTTTTCTTCAATCTACTTTGGAATTCTATACAATTTATACATTATTTTTTATTTTTGTAATTTTATTTTTCCTATAGGTCCTCGTTGAAGTCTCCATTCCTTCTTCTATGGTTGTGCTTCACAACTTTCCTGTAGAAACTGTTGTTGGATCATATCTCAAAGCTGCTGTGACAATGAAAGCAGCAAATGGTGATGCAATATTTGAGGATATTGTAAAGTTTCTTTTGCAATTTTCTGCTATGAATTTTTTCTCATGTTGTTGTATCATCTGCAGGTTCCTTTTTCTATGTATGTGATGCCTTTAATTCATTGATAAAGTGGAAATCTGGAAGTGAGTCTTTTGTAATTGTCAATGCAACTCAGGAGTTGTTATACTTGAAAGAGCCAAATACTCAGCTCCAATCATCAGTCGATGGTTCTCCGTGTTCGTGGACATATGTTTTTGCTTCTCATCCTGGTCAAGCTGTAATTCATGCCATTTTTTCCAAAGAAGATCACCACTACAGTCATAGTCCTGTTGCACTAAAAGCATCCTTACGCATTGTGGCATATCTACCCCTTGTTCTACACCAGGCAGGTGACGGAAACCGATTTGGTGGTTACTGGCTTGATTTGGCTCAAGCAGAAAATGACAAGCAGTCACATGGTTTAGAGGAGTTATATCTTGTACCTGGCACAAGTTTAGACATTGCACTTGTTGGTGGTCCTGAACGATGGGACAAAGGTGTGGATTTCGTGGAAACTGTGGAAGTTTTGGATGAAGCCAATGCTCTAGCTGAAGATGGAATTCTTGTGCATCGTGTATCTGGTAGCTTAAGGAATTTGTATGGAGTTTTATGTCAAAGACTGGGAACCTTTGTAAGTTTATTTATTTCTTGGTAGAAAGTATCCTAGACTTAAGAAGCCATAAAAGTTGGAAAATATTAACCTTTCTGGTTTTAAATGACTCAGAAACTTCGTTTTAAACGTGGAAATTTGGTTGGGGATGACCATCCTCTGCCTTCAGTAGCTGAAGTTTGGTTGTCTGTGATGTGTAGCATTCCTTCTTCTATTGTAGTTATAGCTGATGAACCAGGTATACATTTTTTCAGAGTTAAAGTCATTGACAACAAAATTCTTCAGATTTCTATCCTCAAGTGAGTTGTGTTTTTCAGTGAATGAACGCAGAATAATTAAAGCAGCAGCTCAAGCTGAACGTAGTTCAGGTAGAATTCATGATACCCCTGTTATTGTGGCAAATGGACGCACTATTCGTGTATCTGCAGTTGGTATCAGTGATTTGGGAGAGGCTTATGCAAATTCATCTTCTCTCAATTTGTGGTGGGAACTTAGCAGTTGTGAGGGACTGGCCTACTGGGATTATGCTTTGGATATAGTGAAGTCTAACAGTTGGGAGATGTTTCTGGCCTTGCAAAATGAATCAGGACTGGTACTGAAAGATTCTTATTAATTTTTTCATTTTCTTTATTGTTTGGCTTTATTGCTGCATTTGACAGCGCCTGGTAATTTTGCAATCAGACTTGCTTGTGAAAATTTGCTGTCCCAAAAACTAGTTTATAATGGTCTGAGTTCAAATATGTGTTTTTTTGTTTACTCAGATTTAGAAAGAATAATATTTTTCTTCTATGTTTCGATAATGAGGCCATTGGACCATTAAATATGTGAGCATGCTGATTATTTTAGAAAATATAGAGAGCTAAATCAAAGGAAACAAATTTATGTAATTATGGGATTGTTTTTAAATACATAATCCTAGTAGTAATGGCAATATATACCTGTAATAAACAATAAAATTATAGCAGGGACAAAATAAAAAACATCCTAAAATATATAATGAGCAGCATGGTTTTGACACTCCCTCTCAAGATGGGGAGTAGGTGTTCTGCATTCCGAGTTTGGGTATAATTCTTTCAAAATTAATGCACTTCAGTCCTTTGGTGAGTATGTGTGCAAGTTGATTTTGAGTGGACACATATGGGGTCCAAGTCAAGCCACTGTCTAATTTTTTCTTGATGAAGTGTTGATAAGATAGGAAATATGTTTTTAAAAATCTGTAATTTAAGAGAGATGAATGTAATTTACCTTTTTCTTTAAGCTTCTGATTTTGAAATTCAGATATTTGTCATATACCAGCTTTTAGAATTGTAAGCATAGTCATCTTTCTAAAGCATTGTTAGTTTTGTCTAATAACTCTTCTCCATGAATGATCGGATTTACAAATAAACAACCTCTTGTGGTGATTGCTTCCGGCTTTTGTCCCCTTCCTGATAACCAGTCTTTTATTTCTGTAGTAATGTAGTTCTACCATCTGTCTAGTCTTCTATAATTAGCTCTCTACTCAAGGTATTGTTAGGAACATATGCTTTGGTCAGTCTTAAAATTGAATTAGCTATTGTGTAAGGTAACTTATTAGAGGTACTAGAATGTCATTCTTTGTCTCTTACCTAAGACCCAAAGGATCTATGCAGTGGATTTTATACTATAATTACCTTACCAGTTTGTGATATTTCTTGACTGGTGTAAATTAATCTGATAATCTATGCTGAAATATGAGTTTGGTTTAGCGAACTCAAATTTTTCCCAGTCTCACCCACTTCATGGATGATTCTTAAAGTCATGCTATTAAATAGCTTTGTATGCAGGGTGATACTTTAAACACGTTTTAAAGGGTCTTTGATGATGTAATATCATTCTGTACAGCATTTATGCATGTGATGAACTTTTTATACTTGTTCTAATATGTGGATGACTAATGTGATCTTAAATCCTGTGTTTCTTAGTGCACTGTTCGTGCTACTGTTACTGACTTTACTGATATCTTGGGAGATGATACATTTCACGGGTTTACTGAAACAGAAAATGTTCTGACAGATGCAATTCATTTACAGGTAATAATTTTTTTAAAATTATTTTTCTTCAATATGAAACTGATTTTTTCTACTTTCCATGATTAAAATCTTAGTATCTGATACTGCATCTTCTCCCTGCATTCTATTCTGTATGATGGGATTTTGTACCATATTTATTTTTGTTGTTACTCTGTCTTAAGTTGTCTTATCTTTATATTGGTGCTACAATGCAGCTTGTTTCTACTCTTAGAGTTGATCCAGAGTTCAAATTGATATATTTCAATCCTGATGCAAAGGTAACAATCACCATTTGTTTAACTACATCTTTTATCTGGTGACTGCAGCTTGGGGTCCAGAATTATTTAGCTGTTTGCACATTGAATTTGCATTGGTTGTACACTGGGTTTGCCTTTTACTTTTAATGAGAAGATAGATAGATTATGTGTTTAGCCTAGGTTAAGGAAGTATTTTCTCGATATGTTTTCATTCATATTCTGCTGAAGGCTTTGGTTGCACCCAGTCCTGTTGGGGCAACATTTTATCAGATTATGTTCTCGTTGACTGCAATTTTTTATAGTATCATAAACACATATGGAACTTTACGAAATTTAGCCTAGGCCTTTGAACGACATATTCTGTCCTGTAGAAAAACATAAATGATTGCCTATCATATATGACTGCAGGTAAATCTGACTATTGTTGGTGGGAGCTGTTTCTTGGAAGCTGTTACAAATGATTCTCAAGTTGTAGAAGTTATTCAACCCCCATCTGGGTTTGAATGCCTACAATTGATTTTGTCCCCTAAAGGGCTAGGGACAGCTAATCTGAATATATATGATATTGGGCTAAATCCTCCACAAAGAGCTTCTGCACTTGTAAGCTATGTCTTCCCTCAATTCAGGATTGCTTGAAATTTTAAGGACAATGCCTGGTTTAATATCCCTGCATCTGTTTTATTATTGTCAAGAGCAAGCTGTTACGATAGCCTACATTAATTGTAAATTTTTTATTTATTGCGTTTTAATTAGTTGAGATTTTGTTTTAATATTAGGAAGATTGTAATAAGAATAAAATCCCGTAGTT
>Ga0214543_1004561_pt1 | contig 26132 bp, 7 predicted proteins | sample CNSS2metaG_FD_160094 | JGI IMG/M metagenome (GOLD analysis project Ga0214543, IMG submission 160094) | Root nodule microbial communities from cowpea collected in UCLA plant growth center, Los Angeles, California, USA - CNSS2 | ecosystem: Host-associated > Plants > Roots > Nodule | place: USA... | reverse complement strand
ACCCCATTTAACACCGTTACTCCACCACTAACGGAAAGGACTTGATTGGGTCAAATTTCCCAAAATAGGGACCAGATTGAGATAAAAAATAATTGAGGGACCAAATTCAAATTTTGCTACGAAAATGGGGACTAAAAGTATAATTTAACCTTGAAGTTATTATAAGACATGTCAAATAACAGCAAAGATCATGCATTCCCAAATGCTTTTAGAATTCTACATTCTATTGTGTTTAAATGGATTGACAAATATTTCAACTTATATGGCAATTTGTTATCTTCTGGTATCTTGCCACTTAATTCATTTGTTGAAAGATTCAACACTTTCAAGGTTGCAAAAATTGAGAAATCTAGTAATGTATCTTTGATTTTATTTGCATGCAAGATCAATTCTTGTAACGAGTTTCTAGAACATCTAGTCAAGTTTCAAACTATAATTGGAAACTCTTCACTTAAGTTATTATCAAACATATCTAAGGATCTCAAAGAGCATGTGTTTCCATAAGAATTTGGAATTCCACCATCTAAGAAATTTGAGCTAATTGACAAATCCTTCATAGTAGATGGTAACTTGACACCTTTAGTTATCGTTCCACTTAACAGCATTCTTCCAAGAAACAATGTTTTAAAAGAATAGAATGTTGAAACGGCGGGAAAAATGCCAATGATATAATTATTTATCATACTCAAATCTTGCAATTAGTGTCTAAGGAAATCATTAGACAAACTACCGAGAATGTGATGAATCCACCCCAAGGCTTATAGCTTGGGCCAACGCCTAGGCCCAATTCTCATGGCCCATATGCACCTAAAGGCCCAGGAACAATCAAAGGCCTAATAATAAGAAGCATGTTAAGAAAGATTCAAATGGGATTCTCTCAAGATGGCCAAAATCCTCATGGGTTTCAAATGTCCTTCTCATGGACCAAAGAGGATATCAAAATATGAGAGGCTTCATGTCAAAGCATTAGTGTAAACTTTAAAATTGGGCCAATTATTTAGGCCTTCCTTTCATAAATAGTAGGCTAAATAAACCTGTTCATTGGATTGTAATTGGGCTAATCCAAGCCCAATAGGAAGCCTTGGCCAAGACGCTCACCTTGTCACACGAAGGGAGCAAATCCAAGCTTGCAAAAGAGAGCCATGCCACTTGTCCCACAATCGTGCCTTCATGAGCATCCAATGGTCGAGAGAGAGACTTCTTTTCCAAGCTTGCATTTCATTTAAAGAAAAGTTTCATGTACATGTGAATTAATGACATTCTCTTCTATAAAAGAGAGTACTATGGCACTTTTTAAGGTTTACTCTTGAAATTTCAAGTAGAATGATTTTGTTAAGATCATTCCACTCTTATATTATTTTGAGAGCACTTAACCTAGAGGTTCATAACATTTCCTCTAGCCACCTTCCACTAGCCTAGCTTCTAGTCTAGTGCACCTTTCACCACTCCAAATACCCTTGTTACAAGAGCCTTAAACACTTGTTTCTATTCCATTTATGATGCCTATGGAGTTTCTACCATCCACCAAACGTTGGAGCTCCATCAAAATGGAGGGAAGGTCTTTACTAAAAAATGTTTCCAGCCATGTTCAAAGACATATATGTGAAAGATTTCAAATATCTTCCTTTGTTATAGGAGAAGTCAATATGCCTAAGTGAATTCACGACCATACCAAAATGACTTGGTGTGGAACCTTTCAAGAGGTTACCTTGAAGGTTAAGTTCAACAAGGTTGGAAGTGATGTTTGAGAACCACCAGAATACCATTGAAGATGTGAAGGTGTTCCAAGTAAGATAAAGGACTGGGACGAAAGTAGAAGAATTGAACTTAGAAGATAAACGATAAACATCATCAATTTGAAACAAACACACCTAAGAATATAATATCAAATTTATACACTTATGTGTGTGTGTGTGTGTGTGCTTTCACCATTAACAACCTATAATACCACATACACCACAAATATCATGAGTTCGAAACGAACTGGATTCTTGATTAACATTTGTTAGAAAAATGGCATGATGAATGGGGGGTTGAATTGAACCCTTTCAAGATATGACAACACCTCCCTTAATCACACAAGGGATGAAACACCTCGTTTGTACAGAACAAAGGATGAAAATTACAAATACAAAAATTGGAACATTGTCACCTGGAAAGTAAGAGTACAAAGAAAAAATACTCACAGTCAGCTCCTTTCACAAGTCAATTCTCTCTACCAACTTGAATAACAGAGGCAAAAACTTAATCAATATTTATGTGCTTCCACTCAGTAATAGTGTGTTGTGTTTTTTCTCGTTCTCAAATTGGGTTATTTAAAGAGTTTTACTTGATTTTTCTTAAAAAAATTATTCAATTAATTCAAAGATTAAATAAAATAAATTCAAAATTCAATTTTTATTCTCTGTAGAAAAGATGATTTTTAGGAGAAGACATAGTCATAGAATACTTGATTTACAAAATGTTTCAATTCAAAAGATTTTTCTTTTTTCGGATGTTATTCCTACTATCAGAAGATAGAGTTGAAGAGTAAAATGGAACTTTAATAGTTAGTTTTCGATTTTTGTTTTCTTCTTTGATTGTTTGTTTGAATGTTTGTTGTTTCTATTTATTTGTGTTTCAAATGAATGTTAACTTCATTGTTTTTTTTTGTATATCTGAATGGATTTTTCATTCCTATCCATCAACTCATTAGTATCATCTTCTTGAGCTTCTTTATTGCTCTATATTATTACTCCATATTAACTCCTATCTCTGTAAATATATTTGGCAAATACAGGATCAGACTGATTTTGTCTTTGGAATCTTACATGGTGAAATTGCTACAAAGAAAATGGCTATTTGTTTTTTAAATTTTATCACGCACCCAAAATGGTAAGATATGTATGTTTGGTCCAAATACTCCTATAATTCCCTCTTACACCCAAAATTATTTTACTTTTAATTTTTGTTTTGTTTTTCTGTACTAATCTAGCAAAAGCCTGACAGAAATCAAAATTGCTCATTTAAAACACTTTTGAATTCAAAATTTGAATTTCAATTATTGCATCCACATCTATGGCACTTTTGCCGCTCATTTATATGCACACCTCTAGACTTTGTTCAGATTTATGCTTTTATAACAACAACTTGCCAAACATGGAAATTGGAGAAGCTAATGAGGTTGAAGTTGGAGAGAAGAGTTAAAGATTAAAGCAGTTGAACATGTAGTTTAGTTTTGAATCCTTCACAACAGGCAAAAGCCAAGTCATCGGTTTGTTGTTGGATTTCTTAATGATATTTGATTTTTAACAGATAAGTTTTAACTACTTATATTCATTTTTGTATTTGCAATTATTATCAAACAAGTGTTAGAAAGTGAAGTGTAATAGGTATAATATGAAAGTTTTGGGAGAACCGATTTCAATATTCAATAGATTGTTTATTTTTTTAATATTTTGTTTTATTTATGTTAATGTTATTTTTCTTTTCAGGGACATATTTTAATAATTTGAGGATAAGAAAGGCTTTTAGCATGAAATGGTGTTGGATATGTAATGTTGATTGTGAAACGGTAGAAGATATGGATTTGCATTCACACATAAAGGAGCACAACAAGATGACTATGAATATGGTTAAGACAATCAATTTTTCTTTGAGTAATGCTCTGAATTTTGATCCATTTAATATACATATTTTCTTTATTGGGAATTGATTTTTGTTATCAATTTTTTATTTGTTATGCTTTCTTATGTAAATGTAAATGTATCTGTTAATTCTACTGAAGTTTTTGTTCTACAGTGATGGCATGATTGACTTCAGAGACATCATGATTCCAAGACAAATGAATTGTAAACTTTTGCACTTCATATTTTTCATTACGTGTGATGCTTGACTTATTTATTCTTGAAATTTTCTGTTGTAATTTTATTATTTTGAAAATTAATTACAGGCTTTTGGTTCATGCATAAGAGTTTTTCACCTTATGTGATGAAGTCTACAAAGTCTATAATAATTTTTTATTCAATGGGTTTGGAAGAAAATATTTTTAGAGGCATAAATGTTTGTGGTATGGCAAATGATTTTTTAGTTTGTTTCCAATGTTCGAGATATATTAGGAGTACCCAAATCTGGAAGTCACTTTTTGAGGTTTTTGATTGGACCTTTTACAAAATGCAAAAAAAAATTAAGTTTGTTTAAAAAACAAAACGTGTATGTTACTGAGTGTGGTGGTGTTAATTACTCGAAAATTTTAAAGAAGTGGAATATGTAATTCATTAAACAATTACACAAAATTTTAAATTATCATTTATTTGATTGATTTTATTTACTGAAATTTTTCTTTGAAGTTTAAAAGTTTTTAAGATTTATTTTAATGGAAGTCTTGGTGCAACGGTTTGTATTCTCACCGTTACCTTGGAGTTGTAGGATTTAGGTGTGGAATTGACATTTTCAAAACAAGGATATACTATTCGACTCATGTACTAGGAGTTTATAACATCAAGTAATTTACCAATATAACAGTGACCAATTTTTTTGACATCATATGCTTCAAATTATTTTTTTCTGAATTTATACATTAGTTCCCATTTCAAACTATTTTGTAGAAGATCTGCATACATGTAACAACTATATGATATCGATCTATTTTATTGCTTAGAAACTAAAATCTTCTTTGACGAGGGGCATCATATTTCAAAAAACAAAACAAAATATTTCAATGATATTAGTTAAATTGCCTCTAATAAAGTTAAATTGAAAGGAAATGTACCTACAATCCTTTTAAGAAACATTCATCAAACAAAATTATATTTCTAATGAAAACAGTTGCAGCAGTAAGTGATTTGGGGAAGAAATGTTACTTTGGTTACTACAAAAACATTGGTTACAAAATATGTATATTACACATCTATAATAATTTGTTCAATTATATTGTAGGTTAATTTTTTTTAGTTAAAAAATAATTAAAATTATACTTTAATTATTTCGTCATGAATGTTTTATAACATAATTTTTTATGATAGTAAGTCAAAAATTTACTTCTATAATTAATATATTTTAAGAGATACTCTTAAACATCTTTATTGTATTTAAAATGTTATTATGAATGAGCATTAATACTTAATTAAACATGTTAAGAACAATTTCTTGATATATATTCCTGATTTGGAATGTTTTATTATAAGTGAATATGTTATTTTAAAATTATTATCTACATCGTTAAATTCATTCATTATAAAATTACTTATTTTTTAATATTTAAGTTAAATTAGAGGATTTTTTAGTATAAAGATAATAATAATGAAAATATTTATATTTATAATAAAAAAAAGGAATACATCAAAGAAAATTTAAAAAGAAAATATCTCCATATGGAATACTATGTAGATAGGGAGATATTTATATCTATTTCTGTTTAATAATAAGTATGGAAATACAAAAAAAATTAAAATAAAATAAAAGAGGAAAAATAAATTAAAAGAAGCAAATTTTTTATCAATCTTCATGAATATTAATATATAGTGTATGAAAATAATAAATGTAATAAAATATAGAAATATGAAAAGAATTAAAATAAAATAAAAGAGAGAAAAAATCAAAAGAAACACTTTTATCCGTCTTCACAATAACATTAATATAAATTTTTTTATACAAGAAATATAAATAGTAACATTATAATTAATAAATACGAAAAGTAATAAATACTAATGTTATAATTAATAAATATTAAACGTTATAATGTTTTGGTTCTATATAAAATTAGGGTTGCAGAGCTGGGAAATTATAATTGTATTAATTTTTAATTGAAAATTTTTGTGATGTATTGCAATTGGATTTTAATTATATTACTTTTTTATTGAGAAATAAATTTTAGTTATATTAATATTTAATTTAATTAGGTGAAAGCACTAGTGAAAAAAGAGGAATCTATGACGACTTATTATGATATGTATAAGCAACCTATCATAATAAGTTGACCAGTGACATTTTTGTAATAAAAGTGACAGTTATTATGACTGGTAAAAAGGAATCTACCATAATAAGTGAGAAGGGAAAATTTATTATGACAGGTGTAGAGGACCTATCATAGTATATGAGCACGGTGGAAAAATTGAAATTATATTAAAAATATATTATGACAGATTTATTGAAACCTGTCATAATATCTTCAAAACCCTAAATTTTTTCCTTCCCTATTTTCTTTTTCTCTCTCTCTCTCGTCTCCATTTTCTCCAACATTTAGAAGCATAGTTTCTTTCTCGAAATAGTCATTCGCGCACCGTTCTCACACCATTCGCTCACCTTCCGCTCATCATTCGCTCACCTTCCGCGCGGCGTTCGCACTATTCACATGCCGTCTGCACTGCCCGCGCGCCGTCCGCGAGCTGTCTGCTCGTCCTCCGTGCACCATTCGCGAGCTGTCCGCGCGTCCTCTACGCACCGTCGGTTGTGAGTCTGCTTTGCAGCGCCTAAGGGGAAAACATGCTGATGTTTATCAAGAGGCCACTGAAATCAGAGTATACAATAAGTTCTTGGTTTGGTTTGGAATTTTTTGGTCTAGTGATATGAAAGTTATTTGCAGGTAAATTGAATGGAAAGGAAAATGGTAAAATAGAAAAATCATTAAAAAAAATCTGACTTACTATGACGTAACTGCCTATCATAGTAAGTCTGACTTACTATGACATGTTTCTGCAGTGTCATAAAAAGCGCGCATTTTCTATGACTCTTGAAACTATGACACCAGAATACCTGTCATAGTAAGCTCGTTTTACCTCCAGATTTTCAAAGCAAACACCATCGCTGCCAGCTCTAGATCCTAGGGTAGTTCTTCTCATGAAGCTTAAGTTGCCTTGAAGCATAGGCCACCACCTTCCTTTCTTGCATCAACACACAACCCAAGCCTTGGCGAGAAGCATCACAGTAAACCTCAAAGGATTTACTAACATCGGGGATGATCAAAATTGGGACACTAGTCAACCTCCGCTTAAGGTCTCGAAAACTTTCCACATAGTTGTTAGTCCAAGCGAAAGGTTGATCCTTCCTGGTAAGCTGGGTCAGAGGCGCCACTATTTTAGAGAATCCCTTTATGAATCTCCTATAGTATCTAGCCAAACCCATGAAGCTTCTGACTTCCGTCACTAACTTAGGACACTCCCACTCTATCACCGCTTCCACCTTAGCTGGATACACTACTATGCCCTGAGCCGATATTGCACACCCTAGAAACTGTACTTCCTTTATCTAGAAATTACATTTAGATAGCTTGGCATACAACTATTTCTCCCTTAGAATCTCAAGCACTATCCTCAGGTGCTCTATGTGCTCCTCATGAGTCTTGGAATAGATGAGTATGTCATCTATGAAGAACACGACAAACTTATCTAAAAATCGCCTAAAGATCATGTTCATGTAGTCCACGAACAAGGCTGAAGCGTTGGTGATGAGGGCGTATATTTGCCCTCATTTAATATTTAATTCTGGGTATTTTAATTGAATTTGTATGCTTAAAGATTGATTTAATTGGGATTTCCTATAATTAGGTTTATTGAGCATCAAATACAAAAACAAGTTAAAAATAGCTTTTTAGTTGCATAAATGTTCTTTGGATATTTTGAGGTGTGTTAGTACAACCACAGCTAAGTTGAGCTCATGGAGGTGTGGAAAAAAATTGCTTAAAGCTTCATGACACCTTAAAGATAAATCCAAGAATAGGAAATTATCAAAATCACAAAAATCCAAGCCAAGCATTCCATGAAGATGGCAAGAAAAGCTTGAAAAAGTGAAGAAGTTTGGCTAAGCCAAGAAGATAGCAACAAAAAATTGGACCTTGCGGTTTTCTTTATCTTTATGATAGAAGATAATTTGGGAAAAATATATCTTAGATATTTTATTTGATATTTTTAAATAATTATCTTATTTAATGATATCATAAAATATTAAAAGATAATAACTACCAAATATTTTTAGATATAACAACATCTTCTTGAATATTTTTAGTTCCATAACAAACAAATATATCTTGAAGATATTGAATTATTTAGAAGATAATTTAAAGAGATTGCAAAGGGTTGATTTGAAAAATTAGTACAAATACTAATTGGTGATAATTTATCATATATCTTTAATTAATTAATTAATTTAATTATATCAGATATTGATATTATCAACAAATTATATTTGTCAAATAGTCTATATCTCGCCAAATATTTTTAAATATTTATCTTTATCTTTATTTTAAAAGATATTTGAGAGATTTTAGCAACAAAAAAGCCCAGTCCAATTCCTATATAAAGACACCAAGGGAGAAGTAGAAAGAACAAGCTCGGGACTTCGGAGTTTAGGAACCATTTAAGGGGGCCTAATTTCGTTTCCTTTCTCCCTCCACTATTCTTTCTATTTTTATTTTACTTTTGCATTCTACGGATTGGTAAACTTATTGGGTTGATTCCATTGTAATTTCATTATGGATTCTGAAGTTAGAATGAAATAATTTCTTTGTTCCTTTTATTATTGTTGAGGTTTTAATTCATCTATGTCTTTTATCTTTGAATCACGTAAGAATTAATGATTTTAAATCTATATGCATGTTGATCATATGAGTCAAGGGTTTTTTTAAATTTAATTGAGACTTTACTTTGATTTTATTTAGAAACTTTCATGTGATTGAATGAGTTTTTACCAATAATTGAGACTTTGCTTTGATTAAAGGTATTTACTTTACCTAAAATTAATTGAGACTTTACTTTGATTAATTAAGCTTTTTATTTGATGAGGAGATAAAAGAATAGACATGATTAGGCATAGTAAAATTTGATTGAGACTGTACTTTGGTTGAATTTACTGTGGATAATCTAATAGTTCTCACTTTTAATTGAGATTGTACTTTGGTTAAAAGTGAGAACGCCAAAAAATTAATTGGGACTTTACATTGATTAATTTGTAAATCTACAACAATAATTAACTGAGCAATAATCTTTAGATAACCGATGATGGATCTATTTTAAAAAAGTAGTGGAATCAATCTATTTTTCTTTATCATTGTTTTTTTTATCTTTTTATTTTTTTATCTTTTTCAAATTTTATTTCTTTATTCCTTGTTTCATTTGATTAACTCTTTTGCATAGTTTTTATAAGAACTAATTTGTTAAAAATTAATTTCGTGTTCGTTGGGAGACAACTTAGGGTTACTTTACCCTTTCTATTTTGTTGACTACTTTCTTAGCAATACTGACGTTGCTATAGTTTGGTAGTATTAATTTGATCGTATCAACGACAGCGTTATCAGTTGGTCACACCAAAAGGCATAACCACATACTCATAATGCCCGTATCTGGATCTAAAAACAGTCTTTTGGACATCCTCCACCTTTACCAAGATCTGGTGATATCCCGACCGCAGATCGATCTTGGAGAACATCTACGGCCCGTGCAATTGATCCATCAGATCCTCTATTCTCGGGAGGGGGTACTTATTCTTAATGGTCAGCTTGTTCAACTAACGGCAGTCTATACACAGTCTTGAACCACCATCCTTCTTCTTGACCAACAACACTGAAGCTCCCCACGACGAAGTACTAGGCCGTATAAACTGTTTCTCAAGCAACTCCTCTATTTGTTTCTTCAACTCGACCGGCTTTGTCGGAGCCATACGATAAGGGGCTATTGATACTGGACCCGCTCCTAGTACCAGATCAATGTAGAACTCTACCTCTCTCCTTGGAGGCAACCCTGGTACCTCTTTTGGGAATACATCCTCAAACTTCCGCACCACGGGGATCATTGTTATCTTCTCCTCTTTCTCAACTTCCAACTAAGCAATGATCATGAAGCACTGCGCACCATCCTTGATCTCCTTCAAAACACCCTGAAATAATAAACATGCATTCTATAGTGCATAACCATTTACATGTCATATCATCATAACATGTGTCAACATATCATCATAACATGAGTCAACATAATCATGCAACATGCTTCTTCAATCAAATGGTTTTCCAAAAGAAATTAATATTACAAAAGTTACCCGTGACATTTTTCAAATTGATGGTCCTCTTCATTCATATGAATGACCTATATACTTTTAAAACCTAGTTTTGTCTATCCCAAACACAGCTTTTTCTAGCCCAAGCCTAGTTTTGTCTGGCCTAAGCCTAGTTTTGGTTGGCCCACCAAGCCCAGTTTCTACATTGGCCACCAAGCCCAATTTCTACATTGGCCACCAAGCCTAGTTTCCACACTGGCCACCAAGCCCAGTTTCCACACTGGCCACCAAGCCTAGTTCTCACACTGGCCCACAAGCCTAGTTTTGACACTGGCCACCAAGCTCAGTTCTTACACTAGCCCACAAGCCCAGTTTCATAGTGGCCCACTTAGTCCGATTTCATATTGTTCAAAAGCTCAGTTTATGTAGCTTAAAAATAACAAAAGAATGATAAAAAGACCAAAAAAAAGACATATATATAGGATCACTAATGTTGGGGATGGATTTGATCGCGGTTATTTTGACCTTTTGGCTTTGGTTTTACACCCAAGGCATATAGTATGCCACATTATCATCTTCAACCTTCTCCCAAATCAGAGTGCCCAACCCTTCCTCTCTGAAGTTAGAGTTTCCTCTCACCGACACCGACGCCGCAAACCACGCCGACAGTCTCAGCACCATCCTCGTCGCTTCAATTCAAGACGCCAAGGACCACATCGCGTAGATAAAGTACGTCTTCTGCTCCCAACTCTATCCTCAATTTAAATCTGACGCGGCATAGAAATGGCGTCGCATCGACCAACTCTAACTTGAGGTCGACGAGAACATGGCACTACACAAGAACCTCATGGTGTTGGTGCAGTCCAAAGTGTCCGCTCTGAAAGACGTCGAAGAGAAGCAAAACACTGCGTTTTTTAAATTGGAGGACTGCGAGAGCGAGAAGGTGAAGTTGCTCGCAAGAAGTAAGGAGTTGGACGAGAAACTGAGGAGGAAGACGCGAGAAGTTGAAGAGGAAGGGGCGCAAAACTTGTTTCTGCAACGAAACTTGCATTCGAAAATGGAAGAAAGAAAATTTGTTGTTGTTCGCGTGAAGAAGACGAACAGTGGCGTGATTGATTTTAAATCGAGGCATAAACATCTATATGCCTTAGTTACATGCAACCTGAGGCATATTCCACTCGAAAAGCAATCAAATATGCCTTGGTTATACGAGACCCGAGGCATAAACATCTATCTGCCTCAGTTATAAGAGACCCGAGGCATAAACATTTATCTACCTCGGTTAGATGTGACCCGAAGCATAAAAGTCTGCCACCTGTTTAAAAATATCAAAGCAACGGGAAAAATAAAAATTTTGGGGTGGTTTATGCCTCGGTTCTATGTACAATCGATGCATAAAAGTTCGAAAAAATTACAAAAGTGCCATTGCGTCTTCATATGCCTCGTTTGCGCATGAACCGGTGCATATTGGGCGCTGTAAAAAGTTTATTCTGCACTAGTGGATTTTGATGGAAATTTTGCATCATAAATTCATACATTTAAGCATATTAAGGTTTTGACACCTTCAGCTCTGAAAAAGAAATTAAAAAGAGAAAAATAAAAATGAAAACACAAAGGTCTTAGGTGATTCATGCATAACATGTACGTATGCATTTCATAATAAGGAGAAAAGAAACAAACAAATTCGCTTTTCATATTATACATGCAGTTAAGATATAATGCATTCATTTTCTTTCAAAAAAATAATCCATATTCATATTAAGGCCCTCTCTGATGGAATGGTCATCAATTTCCCTTTTGTTTATATCAACGACCCTCTCTGATGGAATAGTCATTGATCTCCTTTTTGTTTATATCAACTGGGCTCTCTCTGATGAAATGATCATTGATCTCCTTTTTCTTTCATATTAACGACCCTCTCTGATGGAATGGTCATTGATCTCCTTTTTGTTTATATCAAGGTCATCTCCAATGGAATGGTCATTGATCCCCTTATGTTCATATCTAGGCTCTTTACGAGGCAATGGTCATCGATTCTCTTTTATATCAAGGGCCTCTCCAATGGAATGATCAATGATTTTGCTATGTTCATATTAAGACCCTCTATGAGGCAATGGTTATCGATTTTATTTCATATCAACGCCTTCTTCGATGGAATGGTCATTGATCTCTTTATGTTTACATGAAGGCCCTCTACGATGGAACGATTATTGATTTCCTTATCTTCATGGAATTGGTGTATCTATTTAAATTAGTTGTTCTTGTTTGTCATTATTTCTTTAGTTTTTTTAGAACCCGCATGAAATTAGTGTTTCTGTCTTTTCTTATCTTTTACTCTAATAAAATGAAAATATCAAATTTTCATATTATAAAGTAAAATCTAAGAAAAGAGAGACAGTTGTCAACACCAAATTTCGTCCGGGTAAATAAAATTAAAATTGTTTCCAAAACATAAAAAAGCAGAAGTGTTAATTAAAAATGAGTAAAAATAAATTGTCTTAAAAAAATAATAAATTAATTAAGAAAAAGTTTCTTTAAATTTTGTTAAAAATATTAAAGAAGGTGTTTAAGTAATTTTTAGAAATAGGAGTAAAAAATAAAAATTCAAAACAATGTTAATTAAAAAATAAAAATTAGATTTATTTTATTTTAATTAAGTTTAAAATTAAAAAATAAATAAAAAAGGTTTTAACGTAAAGAGGTTTGACAATTTCTTACTATTTTTATTAAAAAAATAGTAAACAAAAATAGAAAAGAAAAAAACTTCCATTACATTACAATTTCTTGTCAGCTTCTTTTTTATTTCAAAAAGACTGTTTCCATAACGACGCCTGAAGGCCAACATCGCTCATTTTCACATCCAAAGAGAAAAAGATCTCAATCTATACAATTCATTCACAAAACACAGTTACATCTTCATCCACCATGATTCACATATTAGTGATAATTACTCATCTACAATACCATAATTCAATTAAATTTAGAATCAAAATCAAAGAAGCAAATCAAAGAGAGACAACAGAGATATTCAAAATCAGTATCGATTACAATAAGAGTAAAGACAAAATTGAAACATAAACAAGGTACACAATTTCTATCTTCCTTATACTATCATGTTTCTGTATTGATTGTGTACGGTAATTACTATATGAACTTATTAGAAAAAGAACAAAATTAGACATAATGGTTTGCATGAGATAATTAATCAACCAATTTAAAAGTTAAATAGAGATGATTGGGTTTAGGGGAGTAGAAGTGATTGGGTTTAAAAGTTAATTAATCAACCAATTTAAAATTAAACAAACATAGTAATGGTGGTGGCCGCACCCATTTGAATGGCAATCTTTCATTTTGGCAAGACAGTAACGTCTTCCATTGATGATGTCTCTAGTCATGCGTTTGAGAGGAGAAAACAATAACCCTCGTACAAGGGAAAAAGGTAGCACTGTTAGTGGCTGATGGTCAATGACTCTAATGGTGATGGAGTTGTTAGTGGTGGTCAAAGGTGGAAATGTGAAACAACAGGGTTGTTGTGCGTTAGGGATTTCGTGAGATTGAGAGAGCCTTGTAACGGTGGTGATCGGCGCCGTTAGTGAAAGTGAGTAGTGTCGTGGTTGGCAGCATGCGTGAGGTTGAAGATTAAGTTGGAAAGCAAGGACTCAAGTGTTGTGCGTTCTAGAAGAAAGAGAGAAATTGAACAAAACATTTTGGCAGATTCAATTTTTATTACGTGAACCCGTGCTTTAATTTGGGTTATGTTTTTGATCCCTTAAATTTTTGTGGAAATTGAAATTAGTCCCTCTCAAAACTTTGGTTCAATTTAGTTCCCCAACTTTAGAAATGCATAGATTTAGTTCTTTTAACCAAATTTTGTTAAGTTTATTTGATATTTCAAATGTGTTTCTCAACTAATATTGAAGCGAAAATATGATAAACGGTGTAAACAACTCAAATGTTATCATGAAACGCGCCTGAAACATTAAGGAAACTTAACAAAATTTTGTTAAAAGAACTAAATATACTAATTTCTAAAGTTTGAGAACTAAATTGAACCAAAATTATAATAAGGGATTAATTTCAATTTTCACAAAAAGTTAAGAAACCAAAAAAATATTTAACCCTATAAATAACTTTTTATATTATTGGTTGAATGTCAGCTTGATCTATATTTTTTAAATTTTAATCTTTATTCTTCGTAGTGTTCAGTTTTGAGATGCTAAATTTAATTTATTTTATTATTTTATTGCTTTTAGAGTATGTTTCTTCGATGCAAATAATAATTGTTTAATATGTAGTGTTGATTTTAAGATGAGTTTAACCAACATTAGTTGTGTTTGTGATGCGCAACTGACACAACGTAATAGTTTTCTATCACTACAAGAATTTTTATTATTATTTATGGAATTTTATAATCAAAAATATGACTTTTAGCAAATATAAATTTATTAACGAATTTTATTAATAAATTTTAAATTTAAATTATTAATAAATATTTTTGTTGGTAACTTACTCCATAATTAACTCTTTTAATAAATTAACTTGTAACTTCTATTATTCATGAACTTTTTACCGGTTAAATCCATTGATGAATTATGATAAATTACTTACGAAAGAAGGACAAATAAGTATAGGAGCAGGCCACCACCAACAAGATGATATTAGAAATGCAACGAGTAGATAAAAGGTTTTATATATAGTTTTCTTACTCGATTTTGGGTAGTAAAGAAAACAACAACTAAGATTCCTTAATAAAATGAGATTTTATTGATAATATAATTGCACAACTTTAAAACAAAATATAACAACATCCATATACCCCTCATCTTAATCCCTCTATATATCTCTCAACATTATCAATCTTATGTAATTAAAGACACCCAAAACCAAGCTAAACAAACTAAAAAAAAAAGGTACACAATAATACCATAAAGGTAAACACGAAGTTTCTCTATTTGGATTCATATTCCTTCTGCATTTCCACAACGTTCGGTACACAATAATACTATAAAGGTAAACACTGTGTTGTATTTTATATAATTTTATTATATAAATTATTATTTTTTATTTTATTATTAATGTGGATTAAAATTAATTAATAAATTATATTATTTGTAAATATCAATTATATTGCACAATTGGTATTAATTTATGGATAATATATATTGGGTTTCTGATGAACGATCCGTGATGGGTTGAATTGTTCAATGAACGGTCTGTGATGGACTTAAGTATTCAGGAACTTGTTGAGAGGTCCCTGGTCTCTGCAGGTAAGGATATAAAATTGATATCTCATTAGTCAGTTTTATGAGATGACGTAATAACACATTTGTAAGATACGTTCTAGCATAACCTCCTACCAGAGAAGAGAGCAGTATCGTCTCATGTAAACAATTTTTAATTTTCCACTGATTCTATTTGAAAGATTAGGTACCACTTTATTATACTCCTAATTATTGATCGGGTACGCTGTCGTATTCTACTATTCTATTAGTAACCGCTCTTACTGTTTGGAAATAATTGTTTATATAGATGATTTGATGCCTCTGATAATCTATTTAAGATTCATAATTTAATAATTGGTATCAGAGCATGTTAGAATTATGATTATGTTATATCTTTCATTACATCATCCTTGATCTTCTTTTCCAAATTTTATGAGAAAATGAAACCCTAATCATGAATAATTCCAAAATCGGGGATCAATCTTTCTCGTAGTGACTTCGATCTTTCTTTTAATTTTTTGGAAAAACCCTAACAAAAGGTAACAATTAATTATTTGGAACCCTAATTTTAAAATCACCAATTTCTTCTCTGGTTCATTTTCTTCTTCTCGCGTTAGAGGTTTTCCATGGCCAATATAGTTTCGAACCAATCTTTTCCCGGCGTGAGGGTAGGGGTGCTTCGCGAGCGCCGTCCTGGTTTCGCAGCTCGCAGTGGCCAGCGTTTCGCGCACCAGTTGTGTGGTGGCTTCGTCGTCTAGAGTTTGCGATCATGGTGGTTCGATGCCGGCGGGAGGAAACTTGGTTGTTTTCGCTATGACGGTGGCTTTGTCACATTTTAGGTTTGCGTTGGTGCTTGTTCTGTTGGGCTGTTCTTGTGTGGTGGTTCTGTGTTTTTCTTTCTCGCAATGGCAGTTGGTCGCCTCTATATGGGTGGCGGTGTTGATGCGTTAGTGCACCTGTGGTTCGCATCACAGATCTGTATCTGGATCTAGTTCGTAGTGACAAATACGTGGCTCGTGATGGTTATTATTTCGCGAGTTTGCAGGGCCACCATGGTGTGTCGAAGCTGTGCAAGTGGATTGTATTAATTAAATTTTTCTTTACTTAAACATGAAGTGAGTGATGATCTGGACCATAAGAATTTTGTTCTCTGGTATCTTTGCAGATACCGTAAGATATATGAGATAATTATATCTTTTGAGTGGTTGAAAAAAAAAATTGTGAGACAGATACTAATTGGATTAACTTAGAAGTGTTGAGAACATTGGTCTGGAAAATGAGTTAATTTCCAATGTAATTGTTTAATCAACCAAACTAACGTGATCCCTAAACTGAAGGTTATTAATAAAATTATGTTAGTCTTCTTTGGGGCATGATCAATGATACATCTGTTGTAATGCTTTTTCCGTTGACTTTAAAAGGATAGAGTTTATATCACATTTTTTTTTCTTCGTTGTAAGAGATTTCAATTCTTTGATTCACATTGTACTCTATAGCTAATTTGCTAATAGGAAGATGTTTCGTTGCTGCATGTTTGCTTCCTATGTGAATAATTGTGATTATTGGATTTCAAACTACGGTTTATGTGCTTTTCACTATTACGAAAGTTTGAGCAAATATAATTATATGGTTTGATTTAAATTTACCAGGTTGGTTTGGAAGATTTTTATTTTTTGTGTTCCGTGAAAGTCGAATTTGGATTTGAGTGGTTTGATAAAAAATCAAAAATCCACTTTTACCAAAACATAAATTGCACAAGCAATTTATTTTATTTTATTGATTTTGGTAAATAAATAAATAAATATTCAACTTTATGGTAGTTTAGTATTTTATGAACAAATTAAATGTTTAGTATTTTTGACCTTATAGTCAAAGTGACATATTTTAAGTAGATGATTCGAAAAAAATATGTTAAATATTTGTGTTTATGGATATCCATGCATTTTAATTTCAATTATTTTGGATTTTTGACCATCGCATGATGGTGATCATGTGGTCAGAAAATCATGTCACTTTGTTGTATAAATTGCTAAGATATTTCTTTTAAATATAATTATTTCATGCATTATATAATATTATTATATTTGGTTAAGCATGAGTAATATAATTTTATATGATTGTGATCTCACCTATCGTGGGCACAGTTATATAAGATTTTCTGTGAATGAAATAATTTAATTTTAATTATTTCATGAATAAAACTTAAGTTTATATATTATGTTCTCGACTTTTGGGTATGAAATTTTTGTACAAGTTCTCTACTATTTTGGTGACGTGATAGTATACTTGAATTAATTAATTTTATTTTATCCTTATTTGAAAATGTTATTACTTAGGGACGACAAATCAAAAAAATAAAATTGTAAAAACAGAATTTGGAGTCGCCACCATAGTTATTATAGGAAACTATGGAAAACCATAAAAAAGAACAAGGTCTTCGAAAAACCAGATTTTGGGTCTGGGAGTCGGTTACATGTGGGGAAGGTATTAGCACCCCACAACGTCCGTCCTAAGACGGTACCTTTACTTAAATGTGCAAAAGTTATGTGGTTTTTTCAAAATATTTAATTTTCCCCAAAAATATTAATAAAAGAATGTACAAAAACTATTTTTTTGATTTGTTGGGCCCGACGAGGATTAATCCTCGCTCCTATGTATCTCCATGTGAATGGGGAATCAGGGTTACGTAGTTCTTTTTGAAAAAACTATTTGAAAACCTTTTTTATTTGATTTTTTTAAAATTTTGAAAAGGTTTTTATTTAAATTTTTACTATTTGGAATTATTTTAAAATTGGTGTTAGACAAACAATAGAAATGAGAAAAACTATTTTTTGTTATGACTTTTAGAATAAGACAAAACAAAACCCAGAAGTAGGTGAAAAAACGTATAATATTAAAACAAAATATAGTGAAAATTTGGAAATGAATAAATGAAAAAATTTGGCATGATATACCTCTTAAACTTTCCAGTTCCTCCTCTTCTTTATCAATCTTTTGTTCCCTACATTATAATTATCTTCATATTTTTCCTACCCCGTGCAATATGTTTTTTTTTAAGAGTGATGAAAGAGGAGGGGTGTATGTGAGAGTGATGAGGGGAAAGAATTAGAGAAGTGTCAAGAATCTTTTTTTCGGTCCTAATAGAGTGTGTATTTATACTCACACCTTGCAATATCAATGTAATCTCAGCCTTAATTATAATGAACAATATAAGGAAGGAATTAGTCATGATAGTAGCAAATTATGAGTATCAAATCGCAGCAAATCAGAGCACAAAATCAATCATTATCAATAACAAATCAGAGCACAAAAGTAATGCCAATTAATAATATTGATTCTTACCATTTGAAGATATATTGCTTCTAATTATTATTATATAATTAATTTCTCTATCAGGAACAAAGGTAGAAAATATTTGAGTTATTGGGCTCATGAAAATTAATAACAAATTGGGCTCTTCCTCCTTTTTTTTCTTCTTTTTTTTTCTCTCTTTTTTTTTCTTTTTTTTTCTTTTTTTTTCTAAAATTAAAGTTTGAAAATATTTAAAGAAAATTTTGTTTCGCCTTATTTTCTACTTTTATTTTTATTTTTTGAAAATAAATTTATTCACCTGGACGAATTTGGGTGTTGACAGCTGCCCCTCTTTACTTAGATTTTATTAGATAATATGAAAATTTGACTTTTTCATTTTATGGTAATAAAAGATAAGTAAAGATAAAAACACTCTTTTCGTTCGGGTTTCAAAAGAAGATAAATTTGAAGACAAACTTGACCATACCAAGTAGAGGGTCTCGATGTGAGACACTAATTCTTTTTGTTGTTTTTTTTTAGACCAATCCCGAGGAGAGGGTCTAGATCCAAAGGATTCGGCAAACATTACCATGTAGAGGGTTCCGATCCAAAATTTTTCTTTTTTTGATATTTTGAGAAAAGATTAGACCAATTTCGAGGAGAGGGTTTATATCTAAAAGATTTAGTGACCATTATCGCGTAGAGGGTCACGATCTGACAAAGAAATCAATGATCGTTGCCTCGCAGATGGTCTTGATGTAAAGAGATCAATGACCATTGCCTCACAGAGGGCCTCGATGTGACATAAGAAATCAATGACCATTGCCTCGCAGAGGGTCTTGATGTAAGGAGATCGATAACCATTGCCTCGCAGAGGGCCTCGATGTGACATAAGAAATCAATGACCATTACTTTGCAGAGGGTCTTGATGTAAAGAGATCGATGACCATTGCCTCGTAGAGGACCTCGATGTGAAGAGATCGATGACCATTCCCTCATTGAGGGTCTTGGTGTAAGGAGATCGATGACCATTGCCTCGCAGAGGGTCTCGATGTGACAAAGGAATCAATGACCATTGCCTTGCAGAGGGTCTTGATGTATAAAAGGAGAACCTGAATTTTGCTTTTGAATTGATGACAAACACCAAGTGAATGTCTAACGTTTTTGAGACTTAAACAAAAAACTATCATTGTTAACTTTTTTTTTTAAATGATTTTCAATGATTTTGTGGAGTATGATGGATGATTTGATGATGCATGACATGTTATGATTTTCTTTTTCAACCTATATGATGATGCATACATGGATGCGTGGATGCATGGGTGGAATTTGCTTTCTTTCATTTTCTTTTTTTTTTTAATTTGAGAGCAAAGAAAATTAAGCTTAGAGGCTAGAAAAAAAGCTGTGAGGCCAGACAAAACTAGATTTAGGGGCTAATGTGGAAACTGGCCTTGAGGTTAGTGTGAAATCTAGGCTTAAAAACTAGTGTGGGAATTGGACTTAGGGGCTAGTGTAAATTGGGCTTGGGGGGCCAGTATGGAAACTGGGCTTGAGGTTAGTGTGAAATCTAGGGTTAGGAACTAGTAAGGGAATTGGACTTAGGGGCCAATGGAAATTAGGCTTAGGGTATATTGGTCATTCATATAAATGAAAAGGACCAAAATTTGAGAAACATCATAGAAACCAAATTGTGTATTTTTTTTTTTAATTTTCTTCCTTCTAAAACGCAAGCATTTAATAACCATTCATATGAGTGAAGAGGGTTTTGATTGGAAAGATGTAAACTATTTTATTCAAAAAGATGAATGACTCGTATATGCATTGGCTTGGTATGATGTATGAATTCTTATATATTTATAATAATATTGCAAAAATAATAGCGTTGTTGTTGTTGCAACGTGAGCAAGCCTCCCTTATTTTAAGGATGGTGCATCGAGATCTCCTCCACATGTTGATCCCACCTCCACATTTTATGGGATATTATTTTTCAACACTAGGCTTCAGTTACAGAGAATGGATTATTAAATCCCTTCATCACACAACCATTTTTCTGATCTCTCATTTTCTTATTTTTCTTATTTTTCTCTCTTCTCTTATATCCTGGGTTACTTACTCTTTAAAGAGTTTATCTTGCTAGTTTCTGTTATCCTCGGGATATATCTGAGTTATTCCTGTTTCCAACACGCCTCAGGAATTTCTTTTATTTTTGTTTTTATCTTTTTTATGCATATTTGCTAACAATCTTAAGGAATTATTCTTTCAGTTGAAATGAAATGAGATTTTTTTATGATTTTTTGTTCTTTTCACTGTCACGTTTGCAAGTCCGTGATACCATAACTTCTCTCTTTTCTTCAATGAAACGGCAGTCCAGAAAAATGTCGTCTTCTTCGCTTACGTGAAAGGTGCGAGCGATGAAGCTGAGATGGTTGGGTTTGGAGAGAGCAGTGGAGGAGTTGGCATTGGAAGCGGAGAGAATGCAGAGAGTGAGGAGAATAAGAACGAGGAAGCAGCAGGTGACGAGCAGCGACAACGTCAACGTCCACGACGGCCTCGACGATTTCCGAATCTGAGGTTGTCTGGTTTTCATCATTACGAAGATCATGAATGAGTTTTGCCGGTGGAAGAGGAGAAAGTTGATTGGTTCAGTGTTTGGGCTCTGTAATAAACACATGCAACTTCTCAAACATTTAGTGTATCTAATTCGAACATCCATCGCCACCTCCAACGAAAAGGTCACGCTAGCCGGCTACTACCCCGTACCGGAAGACTTCGAGCCCTGACGCTATCTTGGTTGTATCACACATGTAAATGGATTGCTTGTTATAATTTGATTTATTCCTTCCACTACTGCAACCGTGGAGAATGCCCAGCAACTCCCACACTGGACCTGATCTTTGACGGGGGCAACGACACCTTTCTCCCTCCAATTCCACCATGGTAGGTAGCGTCTCGTCGTTGTCAATGATGAACATGTCGAGGGCGAAGGAGCAAAAGGAAAGAGAGAAGAGGACGAGCACCACCAGAAGTGCATGGTGGGAAGGGAAACGTGATGAATGGTTTCGGCAAAGATGAAAAATAAACTGCCCTCACGTGCCTAAGAGAAAGAGAAGTTACTAAAAAAAAGAGGAGTAAATGCATGAAAGTAGGCTTTGAAATCGTGGTTGAAAGTGGTTTCACTGTTGCGGGTCCCTTACTATTCACGTGATTACAATAGTTGAATATAAGATTCATATATACATATGCTGGTGGGTCCCTTTATTGGAAAAGTTTGGTTGCATGAAGAAATGGTGGTGGGCCATGGGTGCGGTTATTTTAGGAAAGTGGCATATAATTCAAAATTAAATGCCTATAATTCCTTACAAATTATAATGTTACGGTGCAATGTTGATTCCACAATATTTTGAGACCAAAATAGGGTTTCAGAATGGATTTTACGGTGGATGATATCATCAGGTATTTATTTTTTCTTGTCAATCATAAATATTTAAGATTCTGAGGTTAGATAATTTTGCTCAACTATTTAAAGGAAATAACTATTTGGAATATGGCTTTTCACCTAATGATTGATATATGCAGTTTGATAGTTTTTAGAACTAAATTGTTTTAGAATTTTATTATAAAATTAAGTTGTTTCTAGATGAAGCCATGTGATTTTTTTTTATAGAATCATTAGGAAGGGGAATAGTATTACTATTCTAAAAGTGTTCTTGAGAAACTTTTTAGGAAGCTTAGAAATTATAAATGAGTAAACATCCCTTATGATACTAATTAAAGAAAAATGGAGGAGAATTATTTTCTCAACCTCAGTATGCCCAAATAATTGGGAGCTTACTACATGTGATGGTCTTTTCTAGACCAAGTGTTGTTTATGCAGTAAGTAGACTGAGAAGATACACTTAATATTCTAATTAGGAATATTGAGACTTATGAGATGTTTAAGAGATTCAATGGAATATGTCATTGAATATAGTGGATTTCCCCATTGTACTAGAAGGGTACAATGATGCTAACTGAATCTCTTGAAAGGGCTGATAATGAAGCTGAGTAGTTGACGAACTTCTTAGCTAACATTCCACTGGGAATGAAAATACATTGTGATTGCCAATCGGCAGTAGCTACTGAAGAGTGAAACAATTTTCATTGAGTATGTGAGTATGTGAAGTCAAAATGGAATCTAGCAAATCCTTTGACAAAATCGTAGGATGAAATATGATTATAGAAACATCGAGGGGAATTAGACTTGAGCCACTTGAAACAAACAAGTGATGGTAACCCAACCTTTGTGATTGGAGATCCCATGAATAAGGTTCATATGGGTAAGAACAAGTCACTTGTTAGTTCTAATAGCACTAAATTAATTGATTGATTTTAAATCAATTATGTTCATTCCTCTAGTGTGTGTGAAAGTGCTAGAGACTGCATTATCGAGAGGATAAACTTTGTAATTAAAATTCTTTGAGGTGTAAGAATTTTAAACAAAGTTTTAATGATTTTCATATCCCTTATGGGTGGTGTATGAATTGCAGCATACACTTGATAAAATCACCTATATGAGTGTCGAGTGGGGCCGCTTGTATGAGATCTTGGCATGATTTTTAGAGCACTCATGAATACCGGGCATGCGCATGGCCTAGTAGCGCAACACAGCGATAACAGCAAGAATTGTGGGGGTGTATTGTTATTGATAAAACGCTAACACACATCAAGTGTCCTTGGTTCATATAGCTTGTTATACCAACTACACTGTGTGTTAAGTTTCTCAATCTAAGACTGGTTCATATAGCTTGCTATACCAGCTCTGATGCATTACATCTAATATGAGACCCATGATTTTTCTTTCTTTCTATCCATCTCTTATCTTTTGCAATGTGGGGGATTGTTATATATTTATAATAATATTGCAAAAATAATAGCGTTGTTGTTGTTGCAACGTGAGCAAGCCTCCCTCATTTTAAGGATGGCGCATCGAGATCTCCTCCACATGTTGATCCCACCTCCATATTTTATGGGATATTATTTTCAACACTAGGCTTCAGTTATAGAGGATGGATTTTTAAATCCCTTCATCACACAACCATTTTCTTATTTTTCTTCTTTTTCTCTCTTCTCTTATATCCTAGGTTGCTTACTCTTTAAAGAGTTTATCTTGCTAGTTTCTGTTATCCTTGGGATATCTCTGAAATGTTCCTGTTGTACCATGGGGGGTTTGCGCATATACTGCGGATAAATCCTTAAGGGCAGTGTTTCCAACACGCCTCAGGAATTCCTTTTATTTATGTTTTTATCTTTTTTATGCATATTTGCCAACATGAATTACCTTATGTATGAATTTTCTTTTGCATTTTTTTTAAAAAAACATTCAAATTGTTCCCCATTTCATTGTTATTTTCAATTCATGGAATTATTCTACTTTGATATTTTTTTTACTTTTTTTAAATCATTTCTTTGGTCTAATCAATTTACTAACAAACATTTTCTTAATCATTTCTTTTGAAACACTATTTGAATGACATGCATGAAATTGCCAAGGGCTTGGAAAGGCTTGGATGAGGTGATGAAGATTAACTAGGGAGTTGCCCCAATTTGAATTGGTCTCGGAGCACAAAATATGTTTGGGCTTTCCCTAGTTTTGGATGGTATGAAGGAAAAGATGGGGACTTCAAGAATTTGCCCTTATTGTGAGAGCCTGGGATGGTCTTAGGGTGCAAAAGCATGTTATACTTTTCCCAAATGAGGAGATTAAGAAAATGACGGGGTCTTCACAAGTTGTGCCTAATGTGATTAGAGTCTTCAATGTAAATAAATGCCCTAATTCAAAATGAATGATGGGAATATATGAATCACAATCAATTTGACTGCCCCAGTTTGGGTTTGTGATTGATAAAGATGGACTATGTTAAGGTTGGTCAAGGTTTAGGCTTAGAGCGGAGGATACTGTATGAGCAAAAATGGAATTTCATGAAGAATGAATTGAAAGAGGACAACCCAAATTTAGCTTAATTGTCTTACTGAAGCTTTGAAAATATGTCACCAAGCAAAAATCTCTGAACACACTTTTTCAATCTTTTTTTTTATCTTTTTTTTAGAACAAACCTGTTAGCAAATCAAAACTTTCCTCTAAATTAAAACCTTCGAAAGATGACAACCAATATTTGATCTATGTGGACTTTATTAGGCTTGTATTGTAGCCAAGGCTAGTGGTATGGAAGTAAATGATAGTAAAGGACCAAACAAGTGATGTGAGGACTATTTCTACAAGGATCTTTGAATAAAGTTTCATTCAGAATTTGTTTAACTTCTTCTTGTTCACCTTTTTTTTTCTATATTTTGACCTTTTATTCTCATTCTTCAAACTTTTGTTTTTTTTTCTCTATATAACCATATCATTTCTTTCTTTTTCTTTTTTCTTTTTATTTTGATATTTTTGTATTTGTGAACTACCAGTCAGATGAAACAAATGCAAATATTATGTCAACCATTAGTGGAAGGATGATCCTTGTTTTGGGGTAATTTGAAAGAAATTTTTTGGAAGGCTCAAATTGGGTAGCAAAGGATAATTACTTTTATTTTTATTTTTTTGATAAAGAAACATGGCCACACATCATTTCAAATCATGGTTGTTTTTCTCCAACAAAAACTTTAATTCAAAGGAAAATAATTTAGTTCATGTAATAGGATGTTCATTATTTTGTTCTTTTTTTTCACTTTTTTTTGCCTTATTTTTTCCTAGACTGTCCTTTAAAGTTGTTAGTCTAGCGACCTTTTCTTCTTTTTTTGTTTTTTTTTTTGTTCAGAGAGTTTCTTGAAATCATTTTAAGGTATGTGTCCCTTTTTATGATGATCCTCCATGGAAATGAAAACAAGGTTTATGGTGGAAGAGAGATGGATAGGGAAATAGATTTAAACAATTTCATCCATGCAAGATTATATGGGTATTTCAAAAGAAATGATAACAAACAAAAATTTATTTCCTTATTAAATCCACTGATTTTACCAAAGAATGTTTTATTATTTTCTCATTTTTTAATAAGAAAGATTCCAAGAATTTGGTGACAAGCAAAATGGGAAACAATTTGAATTTATTTTAGTGCAATTTTTTTTTTTAAATTATACATATGCATGTTGAAACTATGAACATGGTACAATGGATGGCCACATAATGGAATGCAATGCATGTTTGTGCCTCGCAGGGAACTTATTCACATGATATGCAAGATTGTGATGAATTTATTATTATATACAAGGAAAGGTGAGGGTAAAGGACGCAAATAGTCTCCCTTTAGTGCCTTTCTTTATTTAACATGGGTTTGATGCTTAAAGTTCTAAGGGAAAGTATATGTGCTCACAAGGATAGTTCCTTAATACCTAAATATCAAGGTCAGTAGAGCTATGGTCCACTTCATGGCATTTCGCACGACAGTTGGTAAACAACAAGAAGTGGGAGTACCAATGAAGCAAACAAACTCTAGTTGGGGTTCTCACAATGACCACTTGGGAAGTACATCCACTGTGACACTGCTACACAATCCCCTCTAATTCTAAGCAACTCAGACCCGGGTATAGGGCCCCACTCATGTAATAAATAAAATGTGTGTGTGTGAAGGGAGAACACAATGTATACCTAAACCCACACCTGGCAATTATTCTAAATACAAA
>Ga0214543_1004558_pt1 | contig 26143 bp, 12 predicted proteins | sample CNSS2metaG_FD_160094 | JGI IMG/M metagenome (GOLD analysis project Ga0214543, IMG submission 160094) | Root nodule microbial communities from cowpea collected in UCLA plant growth center, Los Angeles, California, USA - CNSS2 | ecosystem: Host-associated > Plants > Roots > Nodule | place: USA... | reverse complement strand
CCTCATTTCTTTTGCAATATCAGGTGATACATATAGTTGTTGTAACCTTGGAGCTAAAGGGAAATAACGCATAACTTTGTGGGGTAACTTGTTATTCAAATCTTTATATCGAGGAAATTTACAGGTTAGACATGATGTTGATTTCAAATAATCACCTCGAAAAAGAATGCAATCATTTACACAAGCATATATTTTTGTGTAATCATGTCCAAGTTCACAAATAACTTTTCGAGCCTCAAAATAAGAGGCATGATATTTCCCTTTCTTCATAGTATTCTTTATTTTGGAGTGCACATCTGAATTCGCCCAAGAAACATATGCTCAAACTGCTAGAAACATTGGGTCGCATAGGATCATTGGAGCTGCCTTTTAAAGTAGGCCAATAAAAGAAACCATATAGAATTGGGCCACAAAAGCTCAAATAGATTATAGAAGAAAATGGTCCTAAAATATAAAGCCCAAAATGAAAACGTTTATACACATTTCTACATTTATTTCACTATTTAAAAATAAGGAAAATGAATATGGACCTAGTCATTGGCTCATGCTACAAGCTCTTAGGGTGATTTCCATCACCACTAAGAATGACAACAGGGCAGGACGATAACAAGTTTCACTATCATATACCCATTCCTAAAAGAAAAAAAATGCATGTATTTTTTGTGATTTTGGTTTATATTTGAAGTTTAACATCTTTTGGATTGTATTTAGATTCTATTGAAGTTTATTTACATTTTAATCATAATTATAATTTAGTTTTTTTTTAAGATGGAAGAAAGAAATTGTATTTTTTTTAATTAAGTGAGCTAATGAGCCAACCCGTTTAACTCATCAACCTATGGTGGGTTGGGCCGAGTTTGAATTTTTTTTGACTCGCTAATAAGTGAGCCAGGTTGGGTTAGATCACTAAGTGGTCAACTCGTGGTGGGTTGGGTCGGGTTACTCGTTTTGACAACTCTACCCACACCCAAATCCAACGAGTATCAAGTTTTTGTCCCATTCCCATCCCTACCAAGTGATGGGTATATACTTGTTCCCGTACCCATACCCGTTTTCTTACTATTTCAATATCAATTAATTAATTTTTATAAAATAATAAAAAGTTACAGTAAAGGAAACATTAAATTATTAAATATTCAATATTAAAATGAATGTTGTTTGTTCAATATCAAATATTTAAAAATAAATTATATTATAATTATATACGTTTCAAATTAGAATACCAAATAACATTTCGTGAAAACCAAAACATTTATTAAATTTGCAAACATTAAGGAAACCTAGTTGATTAAATTTAAAAATATTTTTAAAAAAGTATGAAAGAAAAATAAATATTTAAATTAAAAATTATTTTAAATGTTTATTTATTTCAATTTTTTAAACTCTAATGAAATCTCTTTTTCTATATACTAATAAAAGTTATATTACATCACTTGAAAAAAATCATACAAAGAACAAAGATTAAACTAATAATAATAAAATGGATTAATACCTAATTTGGTCCTCTAATTTCATTGGAATTTTAAAAAAGACCCATAATATTTTATTTGTTCAATTTAGTCCTCCAATTTTAAAAAATGTTTAATTTGGTCTTTTTCGTTAAATTGACGTTAACACTGTATCTGTACAGTGCCACGTGTCATGTTACTATCATGTGACCGTGTTTATTTTTAATTTATTTCCCTTATTTATAATTTTGATTCAATTTGGTCATCTTTTTCTAAAAAAGGTTAAAATACTCCGTTAGTCCTCGTTTCTGTACCAAAATCTCAATTTGGTCATTGTATTTTTATTAGTCTCAATTAGGTCCACATTTTTGTAGATCAGAAACAATTAAGTCATTTCCGTTAGTATAGAACTAACAACGTTAAGTTGGTGCCACGTGTTAGTTCCTCGTTTTTTTGAATTTTTTGAATTTTTTTGAATTATTTTTTAAATTATTTTTAATTTTTTTTAAAATTTTATGCCACGTGTCACGTTTGTAGTGTGCCACATGTCAATCTAATATGGTGACACCTGTCAAATTATTGTATGAATCTCAATTTGGTCATCATATTTGTTAATTTGATTTGATTTCAGTCCCAAATTTTTTTATAAAAATTTAATTTCATATGCTCCAAATTTAGATCAAATTTAATTTTTATATAAATTTAATGATGATACTTTTATTACAAGTGATATTTCTATCACATATTTTTAACAATATTTAATTTATTTAAATTTATATTTTACATTAAACTTTATTTAAATTTTATTTTAAAATTATAAATATATAGATTAATAAATTATATTTGAAATATTTGTATAATATTATATATCAACAATTTTTTAGAGTTGGCTTAAAAATAACAATTTTATAAATTCAAATGTAAAATTTTAAAACAATTTTATAACAAATTAAAATAAATATATTTAAAATTTTAATATTAAATACAATTAATATTATTAAAATATTTAATAAAAATATCAATTTTAATAAAAATAATCATAATATTATATAAAAGTAAAATTTGGTCTAAATTTGGAGCGTCTGAAATTGAAAATTTTTAAAAAATTTTGGGACTGAAATCAAATCAAATTAATAAATATGAGGACGAAATTGAGATTCATACGATAATTTGACACATGTCACCATATTAGATTGACACGTGACACACTACATACATGACATGTGGCATAAATATTTTAAAAAAAAATTAAATTCAAAAAATCCAAAAAATTCAAAAAAACGAGGAGCTTACACATGGCACTTACTTAACGGTGTTAGTTCTATACTAACGGAAATGACCTAATTGTTACTAATTTACAAAAATGTGGACCTAATTAAGATTAATAAAAATACGAGGACCAAATTGAGATTTTGGTACAAAAACGAGGACCAATGGAGTATTTTAACCTTTACAAAATGAAGCAATTCGGTCCCTCTCCAATTTGAGACCAAATTAGTAATTAAACTTAATTATAACTTATATATACATTTATATATGCATTTTCATTAGTGCATGAGAGATTTGACTTTGAGAGCTTTTGTTGACTTGATCGTTGGGTAACCCCTCATGTTCTATCAAGTATATGGTGATGAAGGCATGGCAAATATGACCGAGGAAAGATTGTGGTAAGATGAGGTTTGAGTCCCATAATAATCTAATGTTGTTCATGCAGGAACACTTTTCAAATATCAACTTAGTCAATGATTAATATATAACGAAAATGTTTTAGTGAAATGAAAGAGTTCTTCACATGAAACAAACATTAATAATAATATAATAAAAAAGAAATTTTTTTTTATATTACCTAATAAATGAAATGTTTATACTATCGAACAATTAAATTGATAATGGTAAACATTCTCACGTGAAAAGAAAATATACAATAAATAAAAATATTAAAAAAGGGTAAAAATATTCAATTGTGAGACATAAAAAATATTTAATTGACATGCATCGTTTGAACATAATTGCATAAAAGTTATGATAAGATGAGAAATGTATTAGAGATAAGAATGAATTTCATGACAAACAAAATAATAAGAAGAAATAAAAAATAAAAAGTATGTGTGTGTGTGTGTATATATATATATATATATATAAGATTACTTAGACAATGAATATTTTAAATATTTAAACGGGGATCAGGATGTGGTGGAGACAGATATGGGGACAGGTAATAGATATGTACATCCCACCATACCCAATTAATGTAAAGATTTTCCGTCAAAACAAGAACGAATTCGGTAATACCCATAACATACTCCATGTTATAATATGTATTTGTAGGCTTTCTTAGGCCTATTATATGATAACAAATATAATAACAGACATCATAAGATGATATATCTTTAAGGAAAATTATATTTTGACTCTCATTTTTTGACTCTCGTTACTGCCTGATGTGGTTTTAATGTGGATTATTGATTCTTTCAAAGAGAAAGATAGTGGTACATTAATCAATGACCCACATTAAACTATGTTAAGGAGTAAAGGATGAGAATCAAGAGATGAGAATCAACATATGAGAGTCATAATATCACTGTCCCATCTTTAAATATAATCGAAATATCTCCTTTCCTTATATTTAGGAAGGTCATTATTTCATGAAGATCTCATACTTGCATCTAATATTTATTATGACTATTTTGGATTTGACATTGATAATGACCTAGGCCGGATAGGTGTATATATATATATATAATCTATTTAAATTATAAAATTTTATAAAAAAAACCTTAAATGCTTAAATTTATCATGACAGTAAAAATCACACTCAGCTCTAACTTTGTTATTCTTATTCTTGACATGCTCAATGATTCTTATGCAAAAATAAAGGAAACGGATAAGATGATGGTTAATAGATGAACCAAAGTATAAACAACCCTTTCTACAACTTTCAAGTCTATTGTCATTCATCCTTGCGCCTTCTGAACCACATCGCCAATTCACCTCAGTAGTGATGACTTTGAGACTTAAGGGGAACATTTACGGATTTTACAGCTTCATATTACACTATAATTATGCTCTTCTAACGTAGTCTTTCATACATAACTTAAAATACATGTTACATACATGCATATGTTTTAATATTTGGTGTTTCAGTCATTGTATTTCTCACGAATCCCATGCTTTACCCGCTGAAAAAATATCAATGCTGCACCAGATAAATTTATAGGTACATTATTATTTTTTTAATTTTCGAAACACCAAATAGATTAACTAGAATAAACCCACGAAAAAAAGCATTAGATTTTTTTGTCCAAATCCACAGTCGGAGCCACACAGCATCGAACCAGCACCACAAATTCCCACGTACAGCGATCACAGTCAGGAACCTTAGCGGGTCCACAAACAGAGTCCACGTCAGCACCTCCAGATAAACATTACGATAAGTGCAACCCTCATCTCCACCGTTAGATGGATACTCTCAGGGATCCAACGCTTCAAAATCCCCACTCGCGGATTATCCAATCTCCCACCTCTCATCAAATATATCTCCCATCCCTCTCTCTCACACCAACCACTAACTCTACCAAGCACCACAACTCTCTCACCACCGCGCACGTTAGCACAAACTCATGGCCACCGCAACGGCTACAGCAGCGGCAACGTCCTCCTTCATGGGGACGCGCCTCCTGGACGCGCATTCTGGGTCGGGGCGGATCCAGGCGCGATTCGGGTTCGGGTCAAAGAAGAAGGCCGCGCCCAAGAAGGTGTCGAAGGGCCCGGGCACGGACAGGCCGTTGTGGTACCCCGGCGCGAAGGCACCGGAGTGGCTGGACGGAAGCCTTGTCGGTGACTACGGGTTCGACCCGTTCGGGCTCGGGAAGCCCGCGGAGTATTTGCAGTTTGAGCTGGACTCGCTGGACCAGAACCTGGCGAAGAACGAGGCCGGGATCATCATCGGAACCAGGACCGAGGCTGCGGACGTGAAGTCCACGCCGTTCCAGCCCTACAGCGAGGTCTTCGGCCTCCAGAGGTTCCGTGAGTGCGAGCTCATCCACGGACGCTGGGCCATGCTCGCCACGCTCGGAGCCCTCTCCGTCGAGTGGCTCACCGGTGTCACATGGCAGGACGCCGGCAAGGTACGGTTCTCTGCTGTTGCTTCTTCTCCACATAACAATCATTTCCTTCCAATGCACTTTTAGAGGATCTTTGCTAGAAAAATTTTCAACCTTAAGTATGAAAATAAAAAATAAAAAAAGAAGTTAAATGATCTTGCTAAAATTAATTTATGAAAAATTAAAAGTATAGAAACATGATTGCAAAATTAGTAAATTAATTTACGAGAAAACTTGTTTTAATTTTTTCATTTCTCATAGAAGCAAAACTTATTATGACAAATCTTTTCATAATATTTTTAAGAAATATATTGAATTTCTTTTAAATTTAAAATAACTTATAAATAAATATAAAAGGATTTCCCCGAATTAGTTTTAATTTACATGTAGAAATTTATACTATATCCAGACAAGTTTATACAGAGCATGATATTACGCACATTACTCTTATGATGTAGTTGGTTGCATAAATCACAGAACCTTATCATATTTAGATCTAAAACATTTGTTATTCATTGTAATTCGTATGAATTTTCTAGATTAAGAATCAGGCATGAGATATGATGAATAAGTAACAAGATTCGAGTGGCTTGTAAGATCTACATGAATTTGGATCAGTAGAAAACGAGTTCATGAAAATGAATTAGCAGAAAGTGTTGACAGAAGTTTTCCTTGACAAGAGAGAAGTAATAGAAGTTTATTATGATAATTCTGTTTACTTCCTTACAAAGAATGATAATAGAAACTAACATGAGAGAATTATATTCAACAATTTCGAATGTTTCTGCATGGTTTTGGTGTGTAACCTTTAGTTTCTGCACGAGAAAAATGAAAGACACTTCTTCATGGTTTGGTTTTAAGGTGGAGCTAGTAGAAGGATCATCATACCTTGGGCAACCACTTCCATTCTCAATCACGACATTGATTTGGATCGAGGTTCTGGTAATTGGGTACATAGAGTTTCAGAGGAATGCAGAGCTTGACCCAGAAAAGAGACTGTACCCAGGTGGCAGCTACTTCGACCCTCTTGGTTTGGCCTCAGACCCAGAGAAGAAAGCCACTCTTCAATTGGCAGAGATCAAGCACGCACGTCTTGCAATGGTGGGCTTCTTGGGCTTTGCAGTCCAAGCTGCTGCCACTGGCAAGGGCCCACTCAACAACTGGGCCACTCACTTGAGTGACCCACTTCACACAACCATCATTGACACCTTCTCGTCATCTTAAGAGAAAAAGTCTTGTGCCTCGTGGCCATATTGTAAACGTCTTTCGGCTTTGGGTTGTAATTAATCAAACATTTCACTTATAGCTGAAGTAGTACTTGTGAAACTGGTAACTTGAATTGGAGAGGCTTAGTAGAGTTCTTCTGCTTCATCGTAAAATGTTCTTCTCCTGTTACTGTTAATTAAGAACGAAGGAGGGCCAAAAATACTGATAAAATTTAAATTACCATGCAAGGTAAGGACAGGAAAATGGTTTCAGGCTATATTGCAGATTTTAGTTTGTTTATTTGATGAGTTTGAGTCTGGATAACCACTTACTAAAGTTTGTCACAATGGTTTTTAATTGTTAAAGAGCCAATTCACAAAATCTACTGCATCTAATACTACGTTTTCATTACATTAAGCAACCGCATAATATATGAAATAGCATGGGTTAATGTGTTTGGGATTAATTGTGGATTGAACACATGATACAATTGATTAATGATATTTTATTGATAAATACTAATGGCTCGATGGTAGACAATGGTCCTTCACTTTTTATTAAGGAAAAGGTTGTAACTAGTTTTTTTGTTTTTTCACTTAAATAATATACATGAATTCAAAAATTACCTATATATAGATAATACATTTTTTAAGTTAGATGGACAAACATTTAAAACAATATTTCCTATATAGGAGTGTTACGGAATTGGCTCAATATACGAAGTATATAAAAGAGAGAAAATAGAAATATATATTTGCTGTGTTATTAATGAAGTTGAGATATTGCTGATAAAAAAAATTTAATGAAGTTGAGATGATTGAGTTTCTTCAACTAATTTCTTATAATGAAATGGAATGAACGATGATGGGTTGGAATTAATAAATAAATAAATTTAATTTTGCGATTATGTGAAATATAATTCTAGGTCTAAATATAATTTAATAAAGGAAAAATATGTTTTTTGTCCCTGAAGTTTGACCTTAATCTGGAAATGGTCACTGATCACAATTTTGTCATTGTTTCGTCCCTTCATTTTCAAAATAATTATTTTTAGTCCCTATTTCTGGATATCGTTAAATATTACAAACTACATGTTATGTGTTATTTATTTTTTTTATAAAATAAAAAACTAGCATCGACCTAATCGACACTTTTCACAAAAATGAAAAAAAAAATGTTTTTGATCTCTGAAGTTTGAACCTAATTTGGAAATGGTTTTTGGTAAAAACTTTGTTATTGTTTGGTCCTTGCACATCATTATTAATACATAATAATGATATTACTACTACTACTACTACTATTATTATTATTATTATTATTATATAATTAATAATAATATTATTATTATTATGTATTAATAATAATATTTATTATTAATAATATATAATAACAACACTAGTATATAATTGTTATTAATATTATTAACAATTAACAAAAATTATATATTAATATATAAGTAATAATATTAATATTATTATTATTATATACTCTTATTAATTAATAATATTACTAATATTAATAATCAATAATAATATTGAGAGTAAATAATAATAATGTTACTATTAGTAATATATAATAATAATTAATAATAATAATTATATATTATTAATAATAATATTAATAATAAATAATAATATTAATTATTATTAATATTATTATCGATATAATAATATTATTAATTATTAATTATTGTTAATTATATATTAATATTATCATTATTAATATATAATTATTATTAATATTAATACTAATAATAGTTATAATATTAATAATAATATATAATAATAATATTATTAAAAATTATATAATTATTATATAATAATATTATTATTATATAATATTATTTTTATTAACAGTAAGATTATTATTATTATATATTAATAATGATTTTGAATGTACAAGATCAAATTATGACCAAGTTTTGACCAGAGACTATGTTCAAATTAAGTTCAAATTTTAGGGATAAAAAACATATATGTTTTTCAATTTTCGTGAAAAGCATCGATTAGGGCGACGCTAGTTTTTTATTTTATAAAAAAAATTAAATAGCATGTAGAACGCCTTTTATTATTTGTAATACTGTACAAAAAGTTATGATTTTAAAAGTGCAGGGACCAAACAATGACTAAGTTTCGACTAAGGACCATTTTCAAATTAAGATCAAACTTCAAAGACCAAAAGTATATATTTTTCTTTAATAAAATAAATATATTTATTAATTATTGTAAGAAATTATTCTTTAAAAATTAACTATAACAAATTTGATGGAACACCAAAATATTTTTCATGGGCCTTGAGTACTTAAAGAATAGTTATATGATTAACTTTATAATGTGTTTGAACTCGAATTATATAGATATGATTATTAAAAGCACTAGTTCAAAAGGACATTGCAACGATACTAGTTAACTACATTTCTTGTGCCAACTAGCAAAATAAAAATGTGGTGGCATACTCATAAATAATGTAACTTTTTTTTTTATGACGGATCATCCACTAGCCGTCATTAAATTCATTAAAAGGTTAAATGACAACAGTTTTCCTATCGCCCATCGATAAAAATGTTCAAAAACAATGATGGTTTTGCGATTAACCATTGTTGTATAGTCGTTACTTAAAATCATATACTCATCTTTCACTTGAATACTCATAAAATATCATATATTGACTTGAACGTCGGAGTCCTTGTAGTTGGACTTCCCCCCTCGTGTCAACTCAGAGGTTGAATCCGCCTTAGAGATCAGGCCAGTCCACCACGGAACAACCCGACTCATTTTCGGTTAGAAAATGTTTAAATTTTATTTGGATTTTTAATTAATTTTAAATCAAATCCAATTTAAATTTTATATTGATTCGAGTGCCTTTATGAAAAAAAAAAATGGAACGATATCAAATCGTAAAGAACCTTGGTCCTAAGTGCAACAAGGTGAGAAATAAAAGGAGCAAATATAGTATAAGGGGCCATAAAACTATATTTTTTATTGATTGAGTTTTAATAATCTTATTTCTCTCACCCTCTTTAACTAGGTACGTACTATCACCGCATAATTTTACACCAAATGTGGTGTTGCATTACAATTGTAGACGCAAACACATGCATAAGTATTATTAATATTGTCGCGAATGCATTGTCCAAACGGTTGTGAGTTTTTAAACATGTTGAAGCAATCCGATCCACATTGTTGGAGGGTGCAATTTGTGGGCTGTAACACTTTTTGACATCTTTGTGCACCTGCTTCGCTTGTTCTTGAAATAACTGAAAAATGTAAGATAGAATTAGAATAGATCATTCATCAGTGAACAATTTAACATTGAATAGGATGTTAGCAAAATGTTAGAATATGAGAAATTATCAAACCTGAAATGATAAGGATAAAGGCAAGTATGTGTGAAAAGAAAAACTTAGTCATTTCTAACAAGTGTGGTATATCAAAAGAAATAAAATTTATTCTCAATAGGTTTGATTGACATGCAGTTGTTTGTTTAAATAGAGTCAAAAATCTCTTTGAACTCCTAAAAAATTGGGGTGGAGTGGAACAATATACTTTGTAGTAATTAATTTATTTTTTGTTATGTATTAATTATATGAAGTTATATTATACATTATATATTTTGTCAATCTTAATTATATATTAATTAAATTTAATAAATACATTATATTTCATTTATTATATTTTAATTGATTATATATTTATATATATATATATATATATATATATATATATATATATATATATTTATTTAGAGTATAGAAGTTATATATTCATTAATTAGTTACATATATTAAACTTAATAAATATATTATATTTTCAAATAAGTTCACATTAGATATAAATGTTGTTACATGAATATTTTATAAATAAAAATAAATAAAAAAAAGAAAAAGAAAAGAAAATTATGGAGATCACATCAAACTCATGATAAAATTACATTACACTTATAAGAAAATTACTTTGAACTCCATGGCGTCATAGAAAAATCTCTTTGAACTCCTTGAAAATTGGGATAGAGCAATTGTGTTTATAGTAATTAATTTTTGTTTAGTTGTATATTAATTTTATGAAATTATATTAAATGTTATATATTTGACAATCATAATTATATATTAATTAAATTTAATAAATGTGTTATATTTCATTTATTATTTTTTAATTATTATATATTTTAATATATAAATTTAGAGTATAAAAGTTATGTATTCACTAATCATAGTTACATATATTAAAATTAATAAATATATTATATTTTCAGTTCATGCTAGACATAATTGTCATTACATGAAGATTTTATAAAAAAAAACATAAAAAAAAGAAAGGAAAGAAAAACATGGGGATCCCACCAAATCCATGAAAAAATTACATCACACTTTAGAACATTAAAAAATTTATCATGAACCAATCCTTTCACATTCCAAGATGTAATTAGCCAAGAAGGGGCGGGGGATGGGAAAGTTGAATTGGGATTTTAAAAAACTTTGGTTCCTTTTAGACTTGTAGAAACACCTTTGTTTGAATCAGAACAACCAAGAAGTTAGTATGTAATTACTGTTGGACCATGCACTTTCAATTGATTAAAAATAGAATGAACAAGTTGATTTCATTAAACAAATACCCAACCAGCCAAATCAGTATATTTCAACAAACTAAAATATAAAAGTAGTCGATTGAAATACTGGAAAATTTTGCAAAAACCCAAATTTGAAGATTAACTCAGAACCAATATTAGAACTTATCATGATTGATTTAGTCATTAATAGAAGTAGAAATACAGTCTCAAATTGTGTCAAATCACTCACGAACCATACACAAATTATTAAAACCAGATTTCTTGAAACTTTATATTAAAAATCAAGCAAAGAGAGAGAGAGAGAGAGAGAGAGAGAGAGAGAGAGAGAGAGAGAGAGAGAGAGAGAGAGAGAGAGAGAGAGACACACATAAACACACATATATATATATATATATATATAAGAAGATCGGATTCGTCGGATGCTTGCACTTGTGGTGGCCTTTATTGTTCTGCAGAGCCATTGCCAATGGGTTTCACCCTACCACGCACAAGGTTAGCCTTCAATCATCTAAGGTCATTATCTTGCCAAAGACTAGGGCCTCCCATTACTCTCACCACTTGAATCAGTCTGCTTTACGTGAGACTAACTAATTCTTTAGAGTTTCGGGATGCAATCCTTACTTGAATCTTATCTAATTATATACACTACAACACCACCATGAAATCTCAACAAGAGATTTATGGAATTACATCTATCTCATATCATAGTCATGTTTCTCAAACCAAACCAAATTGTATCTCATGCATTATGATTTAATGCCAAGGCTCATCCAACCAATCCAAATCCATTCGTATTTCATTTCATACCGAGCAAGTCAATATCACATGTAACATACATAATCATAGATTCATACTTTTAAGATTAATTGAATCAATCCACAAGTTAAAGTAAGGAATTAAAATTCTACATCAATTCTCGCTTAAGTTAGAAATTCTCACTTAAGCTAGGAATTCTCACTTAAGCTAGGTTGGTCTCGCTTAAGCTAAAAGTTCTGGCTTAAGCTAAACTGATCTCATTTAAGCTAAACTGATCTCGCTTAAGCTAAACTGATCTCGCTTAAGCTAAACTGATCTCGCTTAAACGAGATTGTAAACAGGGAGCAATGTAGGTTTTTGCGAGTTCTCGCTTAAGTGAGACCTCCTCGCCTGAGCAAGATAACTCATCACTCAAAACGGAAGCTCATCGCTTGAGCGAGAGTTCGAGCAAAACTCAGGGCAAGCTTTTGCTACTCTCGCCTAGGCGAGACGTGCTCGCTTGGGCAAAAATACCAGTTCTCGCTGTTGTTCACGCATGTAACAACCAAGCATTCGAAACCAAACAACATCTCAATATTTTCCAGACAACCACAACATCATACAAGCATTATAAACGCGAAACTGAACTAAAAATAGGCAGATACTAAGAAAACATTAAAAAAAATCCTAGTTTCCCTTACCTTTGCGTGGAGCTAAACTTAAGGAACCCTTAGTAGAGGAGAACCAGGACCAAGAGCAGCTTTAAGAAGCTAAAAATAGAACAAATATGAATGAAAAAAAATGAGATTATAGTTGGGACCAACATGAAACCAAGCTTAGGAGCAGAAAAGGAACATGAAAGAACTTGAGTTTCGAGTTATACTTACACGAAACTGGAACATCTAGAGAGCTTGGTGGATGGAGCAACTCAAGCCCTAGTAGAGCCTATGTTGGAGAAAAGAAGTGAGTAAAAGAGTTGTCTTAGGAGTGAGAGGCAAAATGGAGGGTGAAGAGGGCAACTGGGGGATTATGGGGATTTGGGGGCTGTCCTTGGACCTATCTAAAAAGGCCAAGCCCAAAATGGTTTGAGACAAACAAAAAAAGGGTTTTACAGTTATAAAACATATAACAATACAAATTTTATAATATTATAATAATTCACTTTCCTTCCTAATACAAATAATAAATAAAAATATTTTATAAATAAAAACATCATAATCCGTACGCACGGATATAAGACCAGTCCTCTTAAGAAATTTTAGCCTTTTCACTTTATATACTACTTTTTGGATTTTACTTTAATTTTAATTTAATGATTATAACATATTCTTTTTTTAATTTGCTTTCAATTTTTTTAGATTAATTTTTTTTTTAAAATTAAAATAGTTATTTTATTAATTTCATCTTTTAAGTGAACTGTCATTATTTTTATTTGACCGGTTTTTTAAAATTAATTATTTCTTAATTACTAATGAAAACACATGTTCATGTATTTTTTCTATCATAATAAAATATAATTAAATTATTATTATTGTAATAATAATTATAATTATAAAGTTAAATACAAATAATTATTTTTAATTTTATTATGAATAATTTTTATTTATTTTGTAAATAATTTTTTAATTAAAAAATAATTAAGTTTAAACAACGATCGTGTGGAGAAAGCTAAATTTAAAAAAATTGACACTTGAAAAAGAAAATTGAAAAAATAATTATTTTTATTTTAAAAAACATTTATTTAAAGAGTAAAGTTTTAAAAAATAATTATTTTTATTTAAAATTTGGAAAATAATTGTGAAAAGAGAGATTCTCATTACAAACAGATAAAACTTCCTGCAAAGTAAATAATTTTTTTTTTACAATAAAGTTATAAAAATTATTGGGTTGAATATGTTTCTGATCCCTTAATTTTCTAGTGAATTTTGAAATTAGTCCATTTCGAAACTTTGAACCAATTTAGTCCTTCATCTTTTCAAATACGCGGATTTAGTTATTGTAATCAAATTTTGTTAGGTTTATTTGATGTTTCCTACGCATTTCAGGATTTTATTTGAGTTGTTTATACTGTTTGACACATTTTTGCTTTAATGTTAAGTCAAATACTATTATGAAACATGCTAGAAATGTCAAATAAACTTAACAAAATTTGATTAAAAGGACTAAATCCACGTATTTCGAAAGATGAAGGACTAAATTGGTCCAAAGTTTCATAATGGACTAATTCTAAAAGTCACTGAAAGTTAAGGGACCAAAACCATATTTAACCCAAAATTATTTAATTTAATTTGGTAATTACAATATTAACAACATGGTCATTACCATCTAGCTTAGCATGTTTGGCACGATGTACATCTACCTCTTGACCACGTTCTACCTCTACCTTTTAACCACCTTCTCTCTCTACCTCTTCACCTTCTCCCTCCCTTGCATGACATGTGGATAATATCTCTTCTTGTAGTAGCGACATCTGCTTCTTGATCTTCCTTATGCATCTTCCATGGGTTTTTAACTTCTTTAACAAATCTTTGTTGGACGTCGACTTCTCAGCAAAATGCGAATTTTCAAACTGTGGTTCCTCACCAAGATGCAACACTTCACGAATCATTTCATTGCCATAATCCTCTTCTCTCAAACTCCATTCCTAAAATATCTAATTGAAGACAAGACATAAGAAATTAGTGTTAAAACATAGAAAACATTTTAAATAAATAATTAAAAATTATCATAACTTATGCTTGACTCTCTTGGAACAACAACTCAATGCGTCTTGACTTTAAGTGAACATCAAGCCAAGCCAATATTCCTGGAAATATCGAGTCTCTATCCGGGCCAGATAAACCAAGTTGTTCAACTGTCCATATCTAAAACAAATAGCATTGCCCATTACATCAATATAAATATAGTCCAACTAAGAATCCATCATAACTTATAACCATGTTTACCTACAACACTGCTGCTGAGCCGCTAAGGCAAATCTCCCGCTGGCCTAGTGCCAAAAAGGCACGACTTAAACTCTTAACCAAATAACTATGAACAACTTTCACCCAATTGTAATTTGACAAATTGTCTATATTGTCTAAAAAACTATAAGGAATATTACTAATAGTTTTCAAATTCCTAGGAAAGTAAAGAACCACAAAACAAACAAATATATACAAACGACATACATTTTCAACATCATTAAACTCACTCTTTATAACACTTTTCATCATTTGAATAACATTTTCAATTGTTATTACTTTGTGTCTCAAAAGTGACCCCACCACTCGACACACATTTTTATTAAATTCAACATCTAATCCAACAACACCCAATCCTAAAGACATGCAAATGTCAGTACAACTTAATGGAACAGACTATTGCATCACACCAACATTTCAACATCTCTAACAAAAGAAGGTTGCATATTTGTAATGCATTGTCCATGTGCAAACACCATTTGAATGATGTTTCTTCAATCCTTGCACGGTTGTCCAAGATGAATCCATTCATTTTAACAATGAACTTTGTATAACAAAATGTACAACGACAAAGCCTAACAATCAATAAAATCAGAAAAATACAACTTCACATTACTTTTCACAAAAAATATGCACAACAACATATACAAAAAAACACAACGGAAAAATCTTTTCATTAAATGGTAATTTGACCAACCATCACTTCTTCATATCCTATTCATTGCAAAAAAAAAATATATATATATATAAAAATAACAATCACCAAAATTGTAACAAAACCAATTCAACAACACATAACACACGCAACAACAGAAACTTTAAAACCAAACCAAACCTAAAAAGAACCACAAATTCACCCCCATAACCCAAAAGAAACCAAAGTACATTTGTAACACAACCCACAAAGGACTAAACTTTCCACCACAGAAAACACGAACACACTACATTGAACGCAAAACCACCACACTTACAATCACCCGCGAATGTTGCCCAACAATCCAAAAATGAAGTAAATGGCCTACAAATTTCTCAACAAACAACAACACACAAACAACCCACATCAATATTCACTAACCGCTTGTTGAAAAAGTGCTTTGTTCAAATATGCTATGTCACCCAAAGCCCACAACTATGCCAAAGTAGAACACCAATCACCATCCAAACTACACACAATCACACTAAGAATCCACCCAATAATGGGGACAACACGAACTGCACACTAAACCACACTTCAAGCAAGTACTAATTTTGTCCCCTAAAGGCGAGAACTTTACCAAGCTAGAAACCATGAACATGTTGTTAGTAAATAAAAGGAAATTCACCAACCATCGTCAGCGTGGATGACAACAACAAAACCCCCTACTCTTCATTCCCCTAACGTCGATGTGTTTTCGTTCTGTTTCTCTTCTCTCTACGAACTTTCTACCAAAGACGATGCCAAGTGTTTTGCTTTTGCCTTTTGCCTCCAAAAACCATCCACACATGCTAGCATTAAAAAATATTAAATAAATCAAAATTGTTATGACACATCACCCATGTAAAAAATAGTTAAAAACAGATGTTAAAATATCATTTTCGCATATAAATTTCATGTGAAAAATTTCATGTGAAAGGGTAAATTATTTGAATTATGTTTAATTTAATTAACTTTTTAGAGTATTTCACAATATTTTTTTGTGAGTATTTTTGAATTCATTTTCATTTTGACAAAATTCGCACATTTACTAAGTATAGATATGAATATGAATAATACTTAGCTTTTAATTGGGTATGAGGACAGGTATGATATGTATATCTATCTCGTTCCTTTTCCTATAGTTTCCCAATATTCATTCCTATTTTCACTCTGTTCTTATTTATATTACTAAAATATTAATAGTTATTAGATAACCTAATATATATCATTAAAATTCACTTTTATTTTATTGTTATTTGACATTATAATTTAAATTTTATACAATTATAATTTATTTTTAATATTAAATATATTAGTTTGATATTGAATACTTGTTATGTCATTTTTTTATGATTCTTTTATAAAATTTAATTATTTGATATTGAAAAGAAAATGAACATAAGCATTAATATATTTGTTAGCCGGCGAGGATGAGAATGAAATAAGAGTTTAATACCATTAAATATGAATATGAAAATACATTTTCACTTCGAAAATTAGATCAAATAATAAAATCTATCCCTGTGCCATTACCGTCGAGAAAGGTGCAAATATAACTCACATTCCTTAACCTTTCAATTTCCCTGTCGTTGTAAGTAGACAAACTTCTGCATGCCAAACGCTTTTTAAAGAGGTAATAAAGTGGAACTCTTTGAGAGTAGTGGTGATTACTCTTTGCACACATTTTCCTCTTGCACCTCCATCGGGTTGGAAAAGTCTAAAATAACAATCCATAATGAATTTTAGATTACATAGCGACAGAGGACTATTTTCGGAACCCATTCAGAGGAACTTTGAGCAAGGAATCATGACAATTCAAAATACCTATGATGAAGTGAAGAATTAAAGATTAGATGAATAAATTTCTAAATCCATAATTATTAAATCTATGTAATTGGACTTATCTTTCATCTTTTAGTTGTTCTTAGATTTATTGGACACATGAAATTGGACTTATTTTTATTTTTATCTTTTATCTTTTAAACATTAAAGAGTTTATAAATATAAACCTACAATAAATATAAACACTTTACTTATCAATCTTCTAAACTGTGACTTTTTTTTCATTTCTTATTCATGTTCTTTATAATTATAAAAATTATAAACTCTAATTTATCTTTTAATATTTCATCTATTTTACAGGAGAAATTAAGTCAATAATGATCATCAACTTATTCAAAGTCAACAATAATCATCAACTTTTCTGGATAGGATTGTATTGCATAGTTATACAATTTGAAATTTGTTTCAAATTGTATAATCCAAAATAATTTTTGGATCCAAAAATATATTTCAGAAATTATCCAATATGTAATACATTTACACATTTTTGAGTTCTATATTACGCAATCTAAACTTGAACTTTTTCTATAACTACGGAAGTGTAGGAAGAAGGTATCAAGGTGATAAAAGAAATACCCCAGCGCAGTCAGATACAAGAAATGTTAATATACACTTGGTTGCATGGATCTCGATAAGATTGCAATTGTAAAATGTTGAAGAACAAGAAATGAAAAGAAATATGAGAGAGCTTTCTACGGCTTTTTTAATTCTATTTTTTCTTCCGTGAGTGGCTATGATTCATCTTAATATTACAAAGATTGCTACATTGAGGCATATTATGGCCACTTGACAGGGTATATAGACAACAGCAGGATTTCAAGATGTGATGTGAGTATAAACCTAAAAGCTAAAGGTAGCCGCTTCAGGAATGAAACGAGGTTTCATTTGATTCATTTTGTAATGTAGGACGAAATGCACATAGCTAAATCATGTTTACACGACAAATAAGAGCCTATGAAATAAATTACATTACCAAAATAATCCAACGAGCGCAGTAACTTCTGAATACAATACCAGATCAAGATTCAATCACCTAGTAGGCAAAGTGGCTGTCTCATGCTAAGCTCCAGTTTAAGCGAAGGAAATTGCTCCAAATCATGAGACGCGCTTAAAATTTTCTGCAATCAGTAAGTTTTGGACAAATGGAAATTATTTTTTCATTTTGTTAAACAAAAGCATATCACTATCACTAGATATAATGAAATCTAGCATAAAGTAGTTCAACTGGTAAAACGTTCTTATAATGGGCAGTGGAACTGGGGTAACTGGAATGAACTAAAACCCTGGTCGACATCGAAAGTAAAACCTAAACTCTAAATCCTAAAACATAAAATCATCAAAAGTTTATCAACTCCCCACACACATATTTATATCCTCATTTGACCTTTAATTTTGGTTTCATAATTAATTTTTGTGCTTAAAATGTTATTTTAATTAGGATTTATTTTAAGATAGCTAAATGAGCTTGAGATATAAAAACATGTTAAAAATAGTTTTTTAGTTGCATAAATGTTTTTTTGTATATTCTAAGGTGTTATGTTGCAGCTGCTGAGAAGCTAAAAAAAATCAAGCCAGTGCATGAAAAAAGCAAAAGCATGAAGACAAAAATGGAGGATCGAAATTTGGATAAAAGCAGTTCCATCAGTTACATGCATCACTACCATTGTTACATAGTTGACAAGTAGTTTTGAAACCATCTCCACCATTACATACTCGACCACAAACCCATAAAGGCCATAATAGCCTGGGGAACTGCCATTATCTTGTTGCTCACAGGATTGAGAAGGAGCAGAATAAGGTTTCATAGTGGAAGCTTGTGCAACATTGACAGAGATATTAGAAAAAGGAAGTTCCTCACGAAACTTGCCAAATTGAGCTTCTTGGAACAAGAAACTAAACATCTTCAATAGAGAGAGGATCAATTGGACTATGAATCATCATAATGAAGGAATATGTTCCTTTGGAAGGAAGTCACGGAAGGATTGCATCAATATGTTAATGTAAATAAACAATATCCTCAACATTTCCATATTGATTAGGAAAACATAGCTTTAAAAGTTTTCAAATATTTTAACATTTTTGTCTCCTTAATTTAGAGAGTTTGATTGCTATAAATGAAGGTGATAAGAATATAACATATGTGATTGTTATCAATAAAATGATTTTTTTTTTATTCTTTTATATAGTTCAAGTTGGAATCAGCTCTCTCAATTTTGGATGCTCAGTTTTTGCTGCTCTGTAAACAACCGTCATTGTCACTGTCCGCTACCACCATTGAGGTCAGTGGTAGGCCAAAAAGACATGTCTCACACTTGCGATCACAATGTTGTCAATGGAATTGCCGGTGGACTTGTCACACATCGTCACATGCCACCACTGGTCCTGACACGTGTATTCCACCCATCAGCTTGGCAAAGTCCACTGTCCATTGTTGCCATAGGCAAGGTCATTGGGATTTTTTAAGCCTATTTCAAAACTGAGTTTGTTAACTCAAATGATTAATTATCAGATATTTTTACTAAGCATTTATGGAGACCTAGAATTGATTATATGATTTATATGTTTGCATTTTATTATAAATACATTATCCTGTGCGTGTATTTACATCAAGGATTCAACCTATGTCTCTCTCTCCCTTTTATTTAAACAGATACCAATTAAATTATTCTTTATTTTCTCACAAAGTTCAAGTGTACTAAGCTTGTGAAAAAGGCTCTTGAGAACTGACAACCTGAATTTCGTGACTTTTGTTTAAGGATAAGATAACTTCCCTCAAGGAGTGATAGGAATTCATTCTCTAAATGGGATAGGTGCAATAATGTGAATTCCAATAGGTCGAAATCAACAAAGACTAGTGATTAGATGGATATGTGGTCGTGGAAGTTAGTTAGAGTGAGAAACAAAAATATTTCTCGTACATGGGGAAAGATGAGATGATTGGGGATTATTAGAAAAGAATATGAGAGAAGAATGGAAACATGAAATTGAAATTGTATCTTATTCCACACTCAACTGAGAGTTCAAGCTTTGTATATATAGGCATTAAATCCTATTGTTCTTGTTACAGACTAAGAAAGAAAAAAGCATCCAGTTGAATAACCGAATGTTTTACATCTCTCTAATAGGGATTATCGAGAATCTGGAAATAGAAAAGTCCAGAGTATGATGCTTTGACTTTGGTGGAGTATTTTGCTCTCTTTTAGCTATGCCTCTTATGTTTTTCTGCACTTTCTATTTGTTGTTGTCTGACAATTGGAGAAGATATCATAAGCCAATTCAATTAAAGAAGCCTAGGATATTCTAAACAAAATCATACAGAGGTGCTGACTAATCAAAGAAAATGTACTTTTAATCCCTATGCTAAACTAAATGAGCTGATGTCCATGACTGATCAAGAATCCATAGGGAATTACTTGACCAAAATTCAAGTGGTAAAACTCAATGAAAGATTTGCAAAAAGAATATTTTAGATCAGCAATAAGTGATCATTTATTAAAGTTAAGTTGAATGAAACATGTACTTCGGGCAATTACTAATTTACTATATAGACAGGCATGACAATTAAAAGTAATAAATCACCACATAAACAATTAAGAGTGTGTTATTCAACAATTACCAGTGCAGCAATATGCGCGTCTTGTAAAATATTCCCATCAACTTCCAATCTGGCAATAGGAAACTCAGGAAGATGTCCAGATTGTTTCTTTCCAAGCAAGTCACCAGGTCCCCGTAAGAGAAGGTCCATATTAGCAAGATAAAACCCATCTGATGATTGTTCTAGTACCTTCAAACGATTTAGGCTACTGGCAGTTGACGTTACTAGTATACATTTTGATTGCTTTGTACCACGTCCTACTCGTCCTCTAAGTTGGTGCAGTTGTGCAATTCCAAACCTCTCAGAGTTCAACACAACCATCATAGATGCATCAGGAACATCAACACCAATCTCAATTACTTGAGTTGCAAGTAGTATATGTATTTCTCCACTTCTAAACTTTCTTAACGTTTCTTCTTTTTCTTCACTTCTCATTTTTCCATGTAGTAAACCACAATTATATCCTTGAAATCGGTGTGATATAACTTCAAAATCTGCAGAGGCAGCACGAAGCTGAGGCAACTGTTCAGAAAGTTCAATAATCGGGTAGACAAGATAAACTTTTCCTCCATCTTCTAACTCATCCAACATCATCTGTATCAGAAGAGGGTTATTTAAATTGATATCATAAGAAAAAAAAGTGAAAGAAAAACGTTTCTAAAACATAGAAAACAATCGAAGGTCAAGGAACACAATAGACATAACAAGATATTTCTCAATAAAACACATAAGCTACTATTTAGTCATAACTATTGGTTTACATTCTGCTTTTGTAATAGAAATGACAATGCTAACACATCACTATGTTGTTTGCTATCCCAACTATGTCACAAACAACATCAATCATACAACATACCTCAATATCATAAAAAGAAAGAAAATACAAAGTTTGTAAAATAGGGTGTATATTTTTGTTAAGTAGTGGACTTTAAATCTAACTCAACCTTACAAAACAGGCTTGTAAGGTGAGATTTGTACCCACTTATATAGTATAAACTTGTCTTATCTCTAGTTAATGTGAGATCTTCAACAATTTTCTAATTTGTGAAAAATACAGAAAAGGTATAAATAGAATACAAGGGAATAAAACTGATCTTGGTAACATTAAATCTTATTATGGGCTGTACAAATCAGAATTGGATAATTCTGATTGATATGTCCTCATCTCCAACAGAATCTCATTTATGAGTTGATTTACACTCCTCCAAAATCTTGGTGGTAGATGTCTATCATACCCACCAGAAGAGATCTAATGCTATCATATGTGCTCCTTGGAAGAGCCTTTGTCAGGATGCTTGTTGTTTGTCTGCATGATGGAACATGGTCAACACTTATAATACCATGGTCAATTTTTCTTTTAATGAAATGTCAGTCAATCTCGACATGCTTTGTCATATCATGGTGGACTAGGTTCTTTACAATACTTATAACAGCTTTTTTGTGACATAATAACCTCATATTAATTCTTTCAAGTGTTCAAATTATCCAATTTCTCATAATAGAAGTAGGAAATGAAGCAAAAGCCAAACCAAGCAAATGATGGAGAGCGCTAAGTGAAAAGAAGAAACACACTTAAGCGAAACCAAACCAACAATGCACTTTGAAGCACAACTATGAGAAACTAGCTTAAGATTGTTAGTGTACACAATTATAGTTGTTACTTGTATCTAATAGTTAGAGGTTAACTATGCTATGGTCAATGGTCAACTATAGTCAATAGTTGACCATACTATATGGCTGTATTTTACATCTTGCAGTACAAGAATCCATAGGGAATACTTGTCAATATGTACAAAACTTTGTAGTAAGTTCAGTTCGAATAAAATCAGTTTCGTTAAACATGTCTGTTCTGTTTCTCTCTTAGGGAGATTATGATGGTATCATGAGCTTCTTTTTTAACCGATCATGCTTCCGCTTTATCTCGTTTGATGCTTATTTGGTGAATTCTTCTAGCGTCTTGTTTCTTATGTTCGTCACTGTAATTGTTCCTTCCAACAGTGCTCTTGAACCACTGGTTCGCTGCTTCGTGTTTGGTGCAGTCTTTCGGTGACACTTATTTCACAATTGCTTTCACACATCATGTTCGGTTCTACTCTCGCATTGGGTGTAATTGTTTTGGTGCAGTCCTCGGTGAAATTGTTTCGTGTTAGCGTTCAGTGCAGTTGTTACATGTTTTAGTTTTGCAATATATACTTGTGTTTTGCTCTGCCTCACGTGTCCTTTTGCAAATCACCTTTTTATTTGATTGTTTGAGCTACATCTTCTAGTTTCTTGCATCATGCTGCTACGTTATGACTTCCAATTCTATTTCGTCAATTTTCTAATGCCAGTTGCTGAAAAGCTAGATTGTACAAATTATCTTCACTGGCAGCAGTATGTTGAACCAACGATTAAGTCTCACAAACTGCAATCTTTTGTGTTAAATCCAGTTATTCCTTTTAAATATCTCACCAAACATGATAGAACACTTGATACTCTAAATCCTTAATACGAAGCTTGGGAAGTTCAAGATCAAACTCTACTTCTTTGGCATAAATCAACTCTCTCAGTCTGTTCTGTCACGTGTGCTTGGTGCAACTCACTCTCATGAAGTGAATTAGCTGATTGATATTTCCATAACCAGCAGGCTTGTTTATATATAGGTCCAATGGCCTAATTATTCTGAATAAGAAATAAAATAATCTTCTTTCTTAAATTTGAGATGTTATCAGAGCTCCTGATCCTAAGAGCCTCTGACCGTTGCGTAAAACCCTAAATCACAGGTCGCCACTACTGCGCCACCTTGAGCCACTCTGTTTTTCACTTGCAGCCTTCATTGCTCTGTTTTTGCGCTACAACCTTCATCGCTGCCTCTGTTTTTTCACTGCAGCCTTCATCGCTGCTAGTCTCACAACTTTCATTGTTGTCTCCCTATCTTATTGCAGTCTTCATCCATGGCTGATACTGAGAATTCCCTTACTAAAATAAGGGAAAAATCACACTGTGTTGGAGAATTGCAGAATATTCATTATTGGTTAACTAGGAAGAATTATCTTAAATGGTATCAACTCATCAAGACCATATTGAAGGGAAAAGGGAAGGGCAAGTCACCTTACTAGCAATGCCCCTGATGAAACAAATTGATGAAGGATTGACCCTAACCAAGGATGGAGGTACATGCTTAAGAAGACTAAGTATGTTTAGAAAGGAAGTTCACTAATCCTTCATCCATGTTCATTGTTTTCATTATGTTTGACATTTCCTAAGTTGACTTAGTTGAATCAACCTTAGTTGATTTGTTGACCTTTGACTAGGTTTGACTTATTGACTAGAGTCGACTTGACTTAAGCCAACATGCTAATACTTATTTATGTGTTTTGTAGGATTAAGTAAGCTTGATTATGGTGGGTGATGTGGCGCAACACTAGTGGAGAAGTGGAGATGAGATGGAGCATAGGTGAAAGAGAGAGAAAGGGCAAAAAGCATAAAGTAAAAGGCATAAAGCAAGTGTACCTATGTACCTTTGGTCTCTTTTGTTTTTAGCACACTTTGGCCACTTTTGGAGACATGAGACACCTTCTTGGTCTCCTTTAGTGCTAGAACGAAATTAGCCTTGCATACACCATAGTTAGCTCTTTTGTCTCTCATTTTGTAACCTTATTTGACCTAGTTTCTAGAAACTAGAGTTAGGTTTTTGTAGAGATATCCTTAGGTATCTTTTATTTGCTTAGAGGCCCCTAAACTCTTCTATTTAAGGAGCACTCTACCACTTGTACAAGGGTTGAACATTTTGAAGTAAAAACATTCTTATGTCTCAACCATTTGTGAGAGTTTCCTCTCTAGGGATTGAATACTTTTAAGCCTTATGTTGCATAGCAAGTGGTGGCACACATCCACTCATCTTCAAAGATGCCATAGCTTCTTGCCTAGCCTTGTAGTGGCGTGCTTCTCACATTTTTTACCATTCGTTTCCTTTTCATTTTATGCTTTCTTCTTCCTTTAATTGTTCTTGGTTTTCTATGGTTTATGTGCATTCCATTTCCTTTTTGTTTTGAATCAATCCATCATCTTCTTCTCTTGAGTTTTGTGAAAGGAACCTTCACATCTAGATAACATGCTATCTTAATGTCTATTGGAGATTTCACTTAGCTTTCTTAATCAACTAACACAATATTCAATAATTTTAAAAAGGAACAAGATAATCCTTTATCACAAATGCCAAGGCATGGCATGGTTGTATATGGTTGTGGAATTTGGGAAGTGATGGAACAAACCTATTCCAAGGCAAAGGATGTTAGCATGCTGCACAAATATATGATGTAAAGGTGAAAACTTTGGGAGCCAAACTGGGAAACAAATTTGTTACAGAATATGCCAATCAACTCAAGTCTCTATGGATGGAATTGGATCACTATCGCGTTATAAAAGCAAGGTGTCCGAAAGATTCAGCAATCCTTAAAGATTACATTGAACAATATAGGGTTTATGATTTTTTGGTAGGCCTGAATTCTGAATATTATCAAGTATGTATCCAAATTTTGGGAAAAAAGAAAGTCCCAGGAGTTAATGAAGTGATAGTTATCATTCAGAATGAAGAAACAGTTGAAATTTGATGCTGGAAACCCCAACTGTTGAAAGCACAACATGAGTAGTTGAAGAAGGAACAACCATGGTTATTAATCAAAAGAAAAATGGATTTCTAAATACAGAGAAAAAACATGAGGATGTACTCCTAAACATATTCTGGTAATTTTCCATTTTCTTTTGGACTTCATGATTCAGATACAATATTTACCCACTCCTAAATATTAGATTCCGGAGCCACAGACCATATGACACCCTTACCCTAATACTTCTCCACATATTATCCATGTCCTAGCAACAAAAGAATTTCCATAGTAGACGTACTTGAGACTGAGACTTTAAAATATATGAGTAGTGGACAACAGTACCACTCTCCTCCTCTTCTATTTATAATGAAGCAAGTACATATGAAAAGACTACTCTAAGATACTAGGCATGATTACATG
>Ga0214543_1004554_pt1 | contig 26162 bp, 9 predicted proteins | sample CNSS2metaG_FD_160094 | JGI IMG/M metagenome (GOLD analysis project Ga0214543, IMG submission 160094) | Root nodule microbial communities from cowpea collected in UCLA plant growth center, Los Angeles, California, USA - CNSS2 | ecosystem: Host-associated > Plants > Roots > Nodule | place: USA... | reverse complement strand
AGATATATATATATATATATATATATATATATATATATATATATATATATATATATATATATATATATATATATATATAATTATAGTAGGAGGCTCGTGGCTCCTCCTTATTCTTTGTTGGTTTGTAAGATACTATCATGAGTATGAAATTCTTTCTAACCACAAGTGAATGTGTTTCTGTGGCAGTCATTTTTACTCGATATAATTTACACTTCTTTTTTTTTTTTATAGTTTTCGTTTACCCAAATACTGAAGAATCTAAATTTTTCAATTCATGTGATGGTTTTTTATTAGTTGCAACAGTGATGCGATTGCTTGTGCATGAATATTTTACAGCCATTCTATTTTATCAAGGGGAAGGGAAATGTAGGAATTTAGGCACACACTTTTTCATCATATGGTTGGTGTTTTTTCCTTCCCATAACTGTTTTACACATTTTATTTTCCTAAGGTGCGTCGGTAACAATCATTTTTATTTTTTTAAGGTTTAATAGTGGTTTAGTTCTTCAATTTGTTACTTTGATTCATTTTGATTTTTTTATTATTTTTTCTTTTAATTTAGTTTTCTAATATTTTAAAAATATTCAATTTAATCATTTTATTATTTTTATTCAATCTATTCCTTATTTTTTTTAAGCAATTAATTTTGTCCTCTCTAATCTGGGACCAACTTTGTAATTAAGTTCAATTACAAGTTATAGATACATATTAAAATATATTTTATAATTTATACATCAAATCACTCTACCTAAATACTCAAATTATTTAATTTTTTACACCTCACCTACACACTCAATTTGTTTATATTTAGGTGGAGTGATTTGATGTTAAATTCTAAAAAAATATTTTAACATGTACATTTAAGTTGTAATTAAGCTTAATTACTAATTTGGTCTCAAATTGGAGAAGATAAAATTAGATCGTTTTAAAAAAGGATGAAGGCTAAATTGAATCAAAAATAATAAGGAGACTAAATTAAACTTTTTTAAAAAATTGAAGTCTAAATTGAACCAAAAAATAATAAGGGAACTAAAATGAACCAAAGCAACAAATTGAAAAACTAAATCAATAATTAAGCATTTTTTAATTAATTTTAAAAAACGTGAGTTAGACCGACACAACAATTTTAATTTTAAAATAAATTCCGAAAAAATTGAAACTATATTTGCTACACAAGTTAAATTTTAATAGGAACTAAAACCAATACTTTTGAAAACATAGAAATTATACAAAATATTATACTAAATTTCGAACATAGACCGTTTCCAATTTTACATCAAATTTGAGAAAAAAAACCATATTTTTTTTCTTTTTATTATTATAATTATTATAGATTTATTACTAATACTTTCTAAATTATTTTAGTATGATAATACAAATTTAAAACATTTTCTTAAAAAAATAGAAAAAGAATTGCTAATTGAAACTAAAAGATCATCATAAACAAAAGCTTTTTTTCTTAAGGAAAGGAAATTTATTTGTTGTTTTATTAATTTGGAAACTTATAAGTATAAATATAAACCACCTTAAAATTGTACTTTAGTGGGTGACAACATTAATTATATTTTTTCCTTATTTTTACTTTTATTTTTTACTATATATATATATATATATATATATATATATATATATATATATATATATAATAAAAAAGTAAAATGGAAATATTAACATTTTATTAGAAAAAATATTATATATATTGATTTCTAAAAGAACCTTAAAATAGACTTACTAAGGAACAAAGCAATTATTATACTTTAAAAAAAAAATCTTATCGATAGTTTGTTTTATCTTTTTTTAAACATTTATAAATACAATCTGTTACCCACGTTAACAAGACATTTTTAGCACAAAAATAATTAATGTTTACAAATCCAAAAATATATTCAATAAACTATACGGAACTTCTGATCATTTAAGCAGCAAACTGTTACATCAGGAACAAAATTAATGTTTAATGTAAGATCTTGGATCATCCTTAAGCCCATGTTTTTTATCTTTTCTTTTAATAATTTTTTCTTCCTTCTCTTCTTTATTCTTTGTTAGTTTCTTCCTCCTGCTATCATCATATTCATTGCCTGCTTTCTCTTTTTTCTGGAAACTTTTCCCTAAGAATCTGATTTAATTTTACATTTTTTCACAAAATATTTTGTCATGTACAAGTTGGTAAACTCTAGAACATTTACACTGGATTAAATTTCATTTTTGAGTAAATGTTATTTTTTTTTTCTGAAAATTTTTCATCTCCTTGCTGTAGCGGTGTTTGTGCTTTTTTTTTAGTTAGGTGATAAAAGTAACTATTTCAACTAATTCAACCTGTGACTTGCAATTTGTTATTGTTTGATAATATTGTTCTAGATCTGTAGTATTTTTTATAAATTTGAAACAACTTTTAAATAAAAGAAATTATATTTGATGAATTAGTGCATATATTATGCCTTTTTAAGTTTAAATTGAAACTGAAATGAAATAGATTGTTAAGTTCATCCATGTATAAGATAAGACCACAGTGTAATATCATTTATATACGTTGTCAAGTTATTATAATATAATTTTATTACAATACTATACCTAATATAATCTAGGTTTAATTATGTCTTTTGTTATCATTTTGGAGTCAAAATCGCAAATTGGTATCCGAATTTTTGAAATTCTCAAATTGGTCTCCTTTTTAGTTTAAAAGTCTCAAGTTTGCCCTTTTCGTTAAGTTTGGCTAAACGTCGTTTGTGGTTGCTGAGGTGGATTTTTGTTACTGAAACGTGTCAATTACAGGTGGAATGACGTGCAAACATTTATTTATTTAAGCCAATAACAATGTTGGATCTAGAATCCCTAATTTTATTGTCATCTTCTCCTATCTTCTGTGATGAATCCAACCAATTGTGGGTCTTGTGGGTCCTGTTCAAGTTCAAATCTTGGAGGAAAGCAGAAGAGTAGTGTCAATTTTTGCAGTGCAGGTGGGTGTAGAAGCATCAATGTCATGCCCAATTGTTATTGTGGTGATAAGGCTGTGTTGAGAACTGCAAAAATAGCCAAGAACAAAGGAAAAAGATTTTGGGGCTGTCTAAACTTCAAGGTAATGTTATTTGTAATTTTTGTATTGTTTTTGTGTAATTTTTTTGTGTTTTCTAACAAAAACAGACGTTAATGGTATATTTGCATCAGAGTGGAAGTGAAGAATGTGGTGGCTGCAATTACTTCAGCTGGTTTGATCAGTATAGGACCGGAGAAGGGGGTTCTGCAAGCACGGTTGTGATTGAAGATAAATGTTGTGGGTATGTGAAGAATGAACAAAAGGTTGGTGGCAATGTGAAGATTGAAGAACATGTTGTTGGTGGCAGTTTCAATTCCCAAGAAATGACAAGAAGTTATGTGATGTCCCAAGAAGTAGTTGTTGATATCAAATTATGTATTAATTCATTAGAAAAAAGGATTAAGGTGTTGATTGGTGTGGTCTGTGTTTGCATTGTAGTGAACATGATTAGTGTGTTTTTGTTGTTGAATTAGAATGACTGTGTGACCTGTCAGAGGTGTTACTATAGTGTGCAGGGGTAGATTTTGTTGTATCTTGTTGAAGCAGACCTTTAATGTAGTATATTGTTTTGTTTATGTAAGGATTAAAAAGTTAATGAATGATATCAGTAACTGTTTTACAAAATTTGGCACCACACATTTAATGCACCTATATTGAAACATAAATTCCATATGCAAAAGGTGAAATTAATTTGGACCAGCACATGAGAATTGGACATCAATACAGATTTTGATATATAAATAATGTGTTTCAACGTAAATGTTTAACATGTGTGAAGGAAGTGGACCATTACTACATAACTGAAATGGACAAAAAAGTGGTCCCCTAATTACCAATTACACATAATGACAAAATATATTGATCCAATAGTACCTAAATTGTCTTTCAAAAAGGTAATTACAGATCAAAGCTACAAAATTTTATAATAAGGAAAGCACATGTAGTCATGGTTTCCATGTGCGTCTCCTCCTTGCATTGAATTTTGGCCTCATCATTGGTCTTCCACGCCCACGTGTTCCTTGCTGAGAATGTTGAGTAGAAGCCCTTGGTGTTGTAGTAGAAGGTTGTGCAGCTTGTGAATGTGGTTGTGATGGTGCAGGGGTTGACTGTGTAGCATCCCGTCAGGATATTACGGGTTTAATTAAAATAAAATAGATAAAACAAAAATTACATCGCAATTAATAATACTTCATTTCCCATAAAGCGCATGAAATTTAAAACTTTATTAAAAACTATGAATAGTCCAATATTCCATAATTTATAAACGCAAAATAAAATAAATGTCCATAGTGTTTACAATTTATTTTTCAAAACACAAATCATAAAACTCCCAAGCTAGCCCACTCTTCGAGCCTAAGCCTCACCAGCTTTACCTTCAATATCATCTGCTCACGTGTACTGCGTACACGATCATCGCCAAACACAAGCAGATAGGGTGAGCTAAAAAGATAACACATAAATATATATCAAACATATATATAATAAAGCACAATAAGAAACTTCCTCCATTCATTTCCCATGGCCACAACCATGTTGATATCAGCTTGCATAAAGGAAGACTCATAATTTCCTTCCACATGGCCACAACCATGTTAACTGTGTTCTACATCCTCTAACGAGTACCTCAAGATGTCTTGCTGTCACACCTATCGAACACAACCGATAGAGCACGTGCGGGAAACCATGCTACGGATCACACACCGTAACGCCAGGTGAAGTTCCCAAATGCGAACAGAGTCCGCAATGTCCCAAGACTACCAAACTCGTCAGCTAATTACTGAGGAGGGCAATCCATCTAGACCCATTCGTACTGGCCACAACCAGCACACTCACACCGACAACACTCGCCAACCCGAGCCACAACTCAAGAGTTCCTCGTGTTCATCCGCTATCCCGAGCCACAACTCAAGGGACGTCATTCTGGGCCACAACCCATAGAATGCCACATGCTTAACCCCTATCCCGAGCCACAACTCAAGGATACGTTCCGAGCCACAACTGACGGAACACCAGCAAGCCCACCATTGAGATATCTTAGAAGCCTAGTAGACCACGTATCACAACTCCAACTCATCCAATCTGACATAGTAGTAACACTTGCCTTGAACGCACAAAAGCACCATAGGTCGCTTAGGCTAAAAGCCTTTGCCCAAACAGCCCAGCCTATCCCGCTTAAGCTAGGCCCACTCGCCTGAGCGAGAACGTTGCAGCAGTTGCAATTCACGAACTCTCGCTTGAGCGAGCTTCTTCTCACCTGGGCGAGACCCTCATTCGCCCAGGACCAAGGTGCCTCATCTAGGCGATGAATTCAACAAGAGAGTGAAACCCCCCCTCGAAATCTCGCTTAGGCGAGGGACTCTCGCCTGAGCGAGATACCCCTTCGCCAAAAAAACAATATCATGCGCCTGAGCAAGATGCCCCCAAACACAACCTCTAACATACTTGAATTCTCGCCCGAGCGAGGCACACTCACCTAAGCGAGATGGCCTGTCGCCCAGGACCAGATTTCCTCGCCTGAGTGAGATGCTCGAGCAACAACAGGATTTGTGTCTCTGCTAATCTCGCCTGAGCAAGAAATGCAAACTCCTACACTGTTTACGCACGCAACACCAACAACCATGACCAATTCATACTCCAATTCATATTAAAGCAGTTTGCATCAATTGCATCAGACATATGATCATAATTTAGGCACAATACAACATCCCAACACCCAAATTTGCACAATAGCTGCATACTTAGTGCATAAATCCATCATAATCATGCAATTAGGTAAAAATACCAATAAAACAGTACCCAAATACCCAAGCCCCTAATTCACGTCATATGGAGCACGAAAATTCATCGCATAGCATCATCATAATCAAGCAAAATTAACAAAACATACAATTTACAGGTTTAGCTCCCCTAACTTGGACGCCTTCGCTTAAAATATGCAGATTTTGAGAAATCCTCCTTGATCAATAGACAACCTAGCTCCCCCTTTCAAATAGCCCTCAAATGCCCACTCTTTTACTTTAATTTCGTGCCCTTGCAAACCCTCAGAAAACCAACCTTCAAAAACCTCTTTTCTATCTCTCAATTTGCCTTTTATAGGTGCCTTAAGGTGGGTTAATGTAAAAAAAAACGAAATTGGCTTTATTGTAGGCTTAATTGCTATTCAAGACCATTATATGGTGGTTTTTCAGCCCCTTTTTTGGAGGCCCTGCTAGGGTTTTCTCTACCCTTTCATATTAAAGTTACTGATTTTTAGCAAAAATACTAAACTAAAGTTTAAACCCACAACCATGCCAAAGCCAAATCAATACTAAACCATCAAACCAAATCATGTTTCTTATCAATTCACATAATTCAATAATCATGTTATCACACAACATGACCATGCATAATATTAAAATTAGAAGTAAAACAAACAACACATAATTGGCATACGTAGGACTCGAACCCAAGTCCTTTCACACAATAAAGTACTCTCAACCATTTAAGCTAGTACTTTTCCACATCATATCAAACAATATTTAATGCCATAAAGGCTCCCACTACCCGCATTTATTAATTAATTAATTAAATAATTTTCACGGTTCTTACAGACTGTGTACAAGCCTGTGGTGCATGGGTTGATTGTTGTGATGGTGGCTGGGATGACTGTGTAGAAGCCTAGGGTGCAGGGGTTGGTTGCTGTGATGGCTGAGTAGTAGGTTGAGCTGTAGGGGTTGGTTGTTGTGATGGTGGACTTCATGTACCAACTGGAGATGAAATCTTCTCCATTTATGTTTAGAAACCTCATGGCTGATAGGGCATGACAGCATGGTATCCCAGTGATGCTCCACTTCCTGCATGTGCATGATGCTTCATCGATATTGACCACAAACTTGTCCCCAACATGTGATGCATGTCTCACCTCAAAAATTTTATCTGCTAACCAACTGCAAGGTTTTGGTAGATGAGCATATAAGTAGTTATACAGATCTTGTTTGTACAATGAAAAGCGAACTATAGCAAGAGCAAATTTACCTAGGAATCCAATGCCTTGTCAAATGTTCTTCCAAGTTATATCTTGTCAGGATTTTGGGACAAATGTTCCCTTCATATGATGCAACTTTCTTTCTGTTCTTGGCCCACCTGTGCATCATGTATAGCCTTATTTCCTCCAACATTGTGATTATTGGCTTGCCCCTAGATTCCACTAAGACACTGTTAAATGCTTCAGAAATATTGTTAACCAATGTATCACATTGGACAGTTGTTGTGAATCTAGATCATGACCAAAACCTGCTCCACAATAATGACATTATTACTATCCCAGGTGTTAACCACAATAACAGACAATGACAGTGTTCAAAACATACCTTGGTGGAATTGTCAGCAAGTATTTGAAGGCATCTTCGTTCACATCTTTGATGTTCCTCATTTCTTGCTCTCAGCCTTCTGGATGTGTGCAAGCAACTGCCTTCCACGTCAATCTCTTCAAATTTTAACTTGAGAATTTTTTCCTAAAATTGGCATATAGGTGCCTAACACAAAATCTTTGATCTACTCTAGGAAGTAGATCCTGAATAGCTAGTAACATCCCTTGATGTTTGAATGACACAAACTAAATGTTAGTAGGGAGATAATTTATAAAATTGGATATAAAAGTTTATTGAACATATCAGTGTACCTTTTGTTGGTCTGAAATCCAAGTACATCCTGTACACAATTGTGTCCCACCTATGTCCTCAATAAGGACCTCCAGAAACCAGGTCCAAGAATCCTTATTTTCCACCTCCACCACAACATAAGCAATATGTAACATTTGATCGTTCCCATCTCTTCCAACAACAGTTAATAACTCTCTTCAATACTTCCCTTTTAAAAAGCATCCATCTAGTCCAATTATGGGTCTATACGACATGAAACTGTCTTTGCATGCTTTGAAACATGCATAAAACCCTTAGAACATAGGTTGACCTTCATTCTCATTGACCTTTAATTTGACTGTTGATCCAGAATTAGTTCTAAGAAGTTCATGTGCATAATCATACAACCTCTTGTATTGTTCTGCAAAAGACCCATCAACATTGTCTACGACCATGGCCTTTGCCCTATAGGCCATACACCTAGAAATACCTATGTTATATTTCCTGCTAACCTTTTCTCGAATTTCCACAGCCTTGGTTCTTGGATTAGATATAACAGTCTTTTCCAATCTCTTACTTAGCCATTTAGAATTAATTAAACGAATATTAAATTCTCTACTGCAGGTGTGCTAGTCAATGATTTTCCTCAATTGCCACGTGTTGACTGAATTCATATATCCACAGTATGCATACCACAGACATTTTCCATTTGCACCCAAACATTTAACTCTAATTCTTCTTTTATCACTTTTTAAAATTTTCAGACTTCTCCCGTTTTCCAAAGCATAGGTTCTAATGGTTTCCACAAATTCTGGCTTTTTAGCGAAATATGTACCAACCTCCCACTTATATTCACTCATGGATTTGGGCATTGAAAATGTTTCAAATTTCCCATAACCCTCTTCACCATCATCTGTTTCATCAAGATCACCTTCATCATTAGGTTGATCACTGTCCAATTCCTCTATCTGATAACCCTCTGTCTTCTATCACAGGCGGGATGTCACTCTCCTCACTTGTTGTATCAGAATCCATGTTAGTGGTAGATGGGCCACCCAATTCCTCTCCAATGCTTCCCACCTCAACATGTACACTACCCTGCCATTTATGAGGTTCATGCCCCATATCTGAATCAATGGAGACATATACTAATCCTTCATCATGATGACCATGAACACTCTCTTCAGTACTTCCATGAGGTCCAGAATCACTCCAACTGTCCACATGAGCAACTATATCACCACCCTCAACTAATCCTTCACTTGTACCAACATTGTCTAAACCAACTGTCTTCCCCATCAGGTTCAGCTTGCAAAGGTTCAGCTTCTAAAGGTTCAGGTTCAACAGCTTGACCTTCAACAGGTTCACCTTCAACACCTTCACCTCCAATAGGTTCACCTTCTATAGGTTGACCTTCAACACCTTCACCTCCAACAGGTTCACCTTCTATAGGTTGACCTTCAACAGGTTCAGGTTCAACAAGTTGAGGACCAGCCTCTACCACCTTATCTAACTCACAGTCACCCTCAACACAATCATGGAGCCGAGGTCCTTTTTTTGACTGACCTTCATCTCCATCCATCTTATCCAAAATAGACTCAGCAACAACATCCTGTTTTTCACCACCCAACTCACCAACTTGGCCCACCTCACCACCATCTGTTGTTCCAACATTATATTCCAACATATCTATTATTTTTGGTTCATCACACATCCTATGAACCACAAAAAGATGAAGCTCACCAATTATCCTAGCAATGGTTACCATGGCATGCCCCACGATCATCACTTAAAAGCTCTAACATATCCTCCAAAATTGAACCACCTCCCACACAATACCACAAATCATTCCCCCCAACATATCCCATCTCCCTCAAGATACTTAAGACCTCAAAATAACTCCAGCGATCCGGGTCACAAGACAGGATTGTAGTTTCCCCATAATCATATATAAGTTTCCCCTCATTCACAAATTTCCCTCCGTGATGGAACACTACATCAAACTTTTCGTCCTCTGTTTATAATATTCACAAACTACACCTATATAATATTCAAATACCGACAAACATTAAAAAAAAAATTAAAATACAAAGTACACTAACACACAATATCACTTTCAAAAGAGGGGACCACAACGAAAAAAATAAAGGAGCACATGGTATGACACAGACCCATGCTGAAATAAGCACAATATTCCATAATACACTACTATTGACCGACAAAACTAACATTTGCTTTCTAAAAAACACACTTTGCAACAGAACAAATACAACACCGAACAAAAACACTGAACCAAAATAGGGAAAGCGACTAACCTGGGAATGCTCCACCGATTCAAATCAATGCGCGTAGTCCAATCACACAACAAACCAATGCGTGATGACGATGGAGAAGCAGACGGATGAGCACACTCCAAAGGTTCTACCGCACAATCCCCAAATTTTCCCAAGCTTTCTTATTTTAAAACCCTAAACCTAATTTCAGTATTCTTATATTTTTGAAAAAAAAAATTCCTAGCGTAAATTATAAAATACCTAAACCTAATTTGACAATTTAACTTATCCTAAACCTAATTTAACAATTTAACTAATCCTAAACCTAATTTAGTTACACCTGCCATTCCACGTCACTGTTTTTCTGCCAAGTCATTGTTCCAGAACTGGTCAACCTTGCCATGTCACTGTACACCTAATGTCGTCAATCCAAACTTAACGGAAAGGGCAAACTTGAGACTTTTAAACTAAAAAGGGGACCAATTTGAGAATTTCAAAAATTCGGGTACCAATTTGAGATTTTGACTCCAAAATGGGGACCAAAGGCATAATTAAACCTATGATTTAAAATCGCTCATTGCCCAGACATCAAACTCCTCAACATCAAGAGGTGTCTCTACACCTGCATCTCTATTTGCTCAAACTAATAAGGTGATCATTGCAAAAGGAAAATACAACACTTACAAACAACAATAGAATAAGGTAAGCTAGTTTATAAAAAAATAGTCATATAACAGTTAAATTTATTGCATCATAAAATAACATATCTCAATCATTCATAAAAAAAATACCAATCACACAATTATAGACTCTTTAGATTCAATTATCTGGATTTATGCATTGACTCAGATATAAGAAGTTATGCACCAGATTGCAACAAAGGCCTTGGCTCCACTTGGCCTAATCAATATGAATCAATTTCCTCTGGACAGGGTAAGTTACTTATGACATCGCTATATTAGGGGTCTCACCCCTAATCCCGCTATAAGAACCTCCTTCAACTCTCATCACCTAGGTCACGATGTAAACCTAGTAGAGTATATGATAGCTTATGACCAACACATATCCCTAACCAATGCATAACAACATACTAGAAAGGATTTGCACTTCTTCCTTAGAAACAAACAATTCAAATCAACTTTTCTCATTCCATTCCATTAAGTTCCACTTTCACTTTCTTAAAACCATAACACTTCCTTAGAACACAATTCACAACTCTTTTCACCAATATTTCCACTTCATGCACTACTCATTATCATAATATAACTTTCCCCAAATGAGTTTACGAATACCATAATAAGATTCCACAAATTATGAATTAAATCATTTCATCACCTTAGCATGTCTTACCTTTCATATCATACACATTTATTATTCCTAAAACACATACTTTAATATCAAGATCGACCCAAGACCACAACACTACATAAGAACCTACTATCTCATCAAATAGGAATACCCTTCATGAAAGAGAAACTTAAATTATAGCACAAACATGAGGAATTAACTGGTTTAACTACAAACCTCAAATCAAAGATCCCACTATTCAAAGCGAATGATCATGTGTCTACTATTAACTGTCAGAATTTCAGTTTGATTTAACGGTTAATGAAGCGGGAATCTTCAGTTTACCAAAGGAGCACATATCGAAAAAATAGAGTGGTGCCCGACGCCCGACCCCTGGAATTCACTGAGTTCTAGCGCCCGACGGTCAAAAGTGGCGTCCGACGATTCCAAGTCAGGGACCTAACGCCCAGTGGCATTGTAACAACGCTCGACGTTGTATCAAAATAGCAATTTGGGAGAAAATTGATCCTATGCAATTGACTGATTGAGCACCTTTCCTTTAGTGTTTTTGATTCCAAATGGTTTTAAAGAGTTAAAAATGATACCTAAAGCACATATTAGACTTTTCTCCAAATCAAGACCAAAAACAAATCAAAATCAAAAGTTCAACATACAATTCATCAATTCAACAAACCACATGAAACAATTCAATATACAACTCATCAATTCAACAAATCACATCACAATTAACTATTAAGATGATCAATTCAACAGAAAATAGCCTCCCTTACCTGCCAAACAACACAAACAACCCTAAGATAACTTAACACCTTTAGCTCCACAAGATGCTCTATATAGGAACAACACAAGAACGATCAAGACCTACCGTTACGATCATTGATCAACAAAGACTCATATAGAAGATTAAAAGAACACATGCAAGAAGAAAAGCCTCACATGCGTCAGAAACTAGAGAAAGACCGAGAAAAAGGGTTGAAACTTAATTTACGCGAATGAAGAAACTGATCGATCCAATTTGAAGAGCTCACCACGAGGATCACCTTTATGATCTCCGATCTTCAATTGGGCGAATAAGGGGGAAGAACCTTTATAGAGAAGTCAAAGAACTTTAGAAAAATAGTTTCTAGGGTGATGATTCGTTTTAAAATAATGAAACTCGTTTATAACATTTTATTTATACTAAACCTTCTTATATTAAAATAATCAAGTCTCACTATTTTTAAATCACAATCATTCTTAAAATGTCATCTTCTAGGTTCTCACCGGTGTATACAAGTGTAGTTATGTTTATACACTTGTTAAAAGTGTGTAAATTGATAAATAAATTAGGTGTGAGTTTTAAAATTATTTTAAGTTGTTTATAATTTTTTTCCTAATATACTTTCACTAAATTGAGATATACTCCCTAAATGAAAGTGAGGGAAATAGATTTAAACCTTTTATAAAAATTTTGTCCTGCTTAAGAAACAAAATTGCGTTTTCTCTTTTAAAGCCATTGATTTATGAATAATTATTTTACATTTCAAACTTATTATTTTCTATTATTGTGTTTGACCGATATTGTATTTAATACATGAAGAGATAAATCTGAGTCTAGAAGTTGAACAGAGACTGTAATATTTCATTATATATATATATATATATATATATATATATATATATATATATATATATATATATATATATATATATATATATATATATATATATAAATAAAATTTTTTAGATTCTTCCACATATTATAGGAATATGTGTATTAGTTAAATGGGGGCTACATTTAAAATTTCATAAAATTAATTTTCATCCTTTTATGCAACTAGTTTATTTTATCTAAATTAAGTAAAATGTTAACGAAAAGGAATTAGCATAATATGAACTATGTAATTCAAAAATTGTTATAAAAAGCTAGAAAAAATAAATAAAGAGAGCATTAGATACGTGGGTCACACTTAATTCCGTATTCAATATTAAAAAGTACCGTGCACATTTTACCATTAATGGGGAAACAAACACTTTATTATATTAACAAAGAAATCTAAACTACATAACCATGATAAAAGTCTTAAATTTAAAATATGAATCTTATACAAAAAAAAAAAAAAAAAAAAATTAAAAAAAAAAAAAAAAAAAAAAAAAAAAAAATTTAAAATTAAAATTTTTAAAAATAAAAAAAAAAAAAAAATAAAAATAAAATTAAAAAAAACACTATTGAAATATGTTAATATATATTATGAAAAGAATCTTAAATTTAAAACTTTTGAAAATGAAAAAAAAAACAATTTTCAACTTACATGGTAATTATATTAATTACAATTAGCACAGAGATCATAAAATAGAAATTTTTATATTAGAGACAATTTTAGAAAATAATTTCAAAAATAATATAACATAACAAAAACCATTCAACATAAAAAAAAAAGACCTTTCTGTTGGATATTGTATCGATACATTCAACTATCTTAATTTGGTCAATAACTTTTTTAAAAACAAATTGGAGAAAGAGAGAGGTATTAATTGATTCTTTCAAGTAGCAGCATTTGTAATTTCAATCATAGTATTGTTTTCTTCTTTAACCAATCATGTAGCTATTTAACTACTACTACTTGTAAAATACAATATTGATGTGATCATGCATTTTGAACAAAGGATATAAATTGAATGAGACTAAATGCTTATAATAATAGCACAAAGGTCTTGATTCCTCTAATGGTGATATGATTTTAATTTCTCATATACATCATCAACATTTAAGTTAATTTAATTTATATTCTTAATATAGGAATATAGTGTTAAAAGACTTTCAAGACATGGGTAACTTTAGGTTATTTTCTTACTAAATATTTGTCTCAATACAATAATTATTTATTGCTATATTTTACTTTTTAGTATAAGAAAAAAAATAATATAAATTTTTATTTCATTAAGTTCATTTAAACTCTGTTATTATTTAAGACAATTGAAGATAGTTTTAAGTTTAGTCACGGTTACACATGATTATAGAAGAAAAAACTAACATTTTTTAATATGAATTGGAGATTTTTATCATTCTTTTTTTTTTTTTTGTATTGCATGTTAATGTTATTTTTTATTTTTCTCCAATAAACACATAGAACAATTATAAAGGTTAAACATATATTCAATTATTTCAAACATTAACTAAATTAATATAAAATTAACAGAATTAAAACTTTTGTACTCAAACTGAAATGTTTTTCTTATTATACTAAAAGTGAAATATCTATATAAAGAGATCTTCTTTTCTTAGATGTCCGTTTTTCAATTTTATCATTTAAAAAAAATATTTTATCAATTTTATCTTTTAACTAATTATTCTTTAAATTTAATATTTCATTTTTTTTCAAAATTTAATCATGTTTAATTATAAAACTACCTATAATAAATAAAAAATATTTTCAATAAAATTATAAAAATTATTTAATTTTATAATTATAATAATAAAAATATTAATAATTATTTTTTTTTTATTTTTTATTATCGTAAAAAAATAACATGTGCAATGCTTTTTCACTACTAGTAATAATACTGTTATATACTGAACTGATTTAATTGTTATACGAAGATGATTATTTAGTTTATTTATATCTTCAACTTCTTTTGACAATATAAATTAAATAAAACCTTCTTATGTTAAGAAAGTTTAAATAAAATTAATTAAAATAAAATATTTGTGTTGATATTTACTATATCAAAGATAAAATACATCAATACTTATTTTAATTAATCGATTTTATGAAAGATAAAAAAGAAAAAAGCACTGTTGAAAGAAAAGAAGGTTAAGGTGGTTGATTTGAAAGATTAAGGTTAAGGTTTGTTTAACATAGGGTTGACGTTGTTGGCGGGACATTATCCGAAGGGAGGGTTTTATAAGGCAGGCCACCCATCCAATCAGGATTTCGTCGGTGCCCTAAGTTTGCTACCAACCAACTCATACTATTAATAATTCTCCTAACTTCTTGTCTCGCCCTCCCCCATTTCCAATAATGACCATTATATCCTTTTTCAAATCAATGCTGCAATCACTTTCTTGACCCTCCCCACCTTCCTCCATTTCCTATGCTTATTATTATTATTGTGTTTGTGGTTTCAATTCAAGCAACAAAAATTAAGGGTAAAAGGTTACATTTTTATAATGTTTCTTTAATATTTTTGTCAAAAAAATAATTTAATATATGTGCTTGAATAATCTAAATCCCTCAACATTACCATGTTTTCGTCAATTGCAAAGAAAAATTCATAAATTTTATGAGTTCAAACAAAAATTGAAGTGGGATACACTTTTAAGAGACCGACATTGATAATGAATATACAAAATAAAAAAATATAGGACCATATAATAATATTTTTTATCGATACTTTTCAAATTATCTATTGTCTGAAATAATAGGTAAATTCTAGAAGAAGTAGTTGAATAGAATTTATAAATAATGAAAAATGAAAATATTTTTCAGAAAATTCTATAAATAGGTTTACAACAATTTATTATTTATTTCTTTTAAGTTTGATCTTTCTAAAATCTTAAGCTATCTCTTGGAAACCTATCGTTTGTCATTTTCACAATTAGATTTCACTATTAAGTAAACAATTAAAAATAAATCGATCTAAATTTTGATCTAAGTTGAAGTTTTTAATAATTATATATTAAAACTATTGTACTTTAAGTATGGGAACCAACAACTTACATTTGTTTAATTATTTTCATTCATATTTGTTGGACATAATTTTAAATTTTTGTAATTTAATTCTTTTCATTTCTTAGTATTTTTATGGAGTAATTAAAAAATTTTAGATTTCAATATTTTTTTACTAAAGCAATTTAATTTTTACTTTAATAATGATATATTAAAATTATTATACTTCCAAAGCAAGTTACTCTTAAGTATCGGGAATCAACAATTTACATTTGTTCAATTATTTTCATTTATATTTGTTGGAAATATTTTTAAATTGTGTTTAAACGAAGGATTTCAACAATTTTAAAAAAATAAAAAATAAAAAATATTAATTCTTTTAATTCTTTTTAATTTTTAAATAATTTGTTTGATTTGAGTAATTAAAATTTTTTAGATTTCAATTTTCGTATTTAAATAAAGCAATTTAATTTTTATTTTAAGTCAAACTTCACCCTTGCGCCTGAATTGAGTTAACTCGACTTTCGATCTGGGACAACTTGTCTCGACTTCAACCTGATACAACTCAACTCAATATTCGGCCTAGGCCAACTCAACTCATATTCAGCCCAGGTGATCGATTCAACATTCAGCTTGGACCAACTTGACTCAACCTTCATCCCAAGCCAACTCGACTCAATATTTAGCTTGGGTTGGCTCGACTCTCTTTGATTGGGACTGGCTAGGCACGACCTTCCCCCAAGCCAATTCTACTCGACTCGACATTCGGCCCATGCTAACTTGGCTCTATCATTGGTCCAAGCTTGATTCGGCTGACCTTCGACCCGGATCGACTTGACTCGACCTTCTGTCTGGACCAACTAGACTCGACCTTCAGCCCGTGCCGACTCAACACGACCTTCAGTCGACTTTGATGAAAGTCAATATGAGTTGACTTTTTGGACTTGTGGACTTTTTTCATCTTGACCAATAAGAAATTTCACAACTTGTGGAATTTCAATTTCCTTTTTTTTAAGTGAATTTCAAATTTCATTATTTTAGTTATTTGAAATTCATTCTTAACATTCCTCACTTTCAATTTCCTTCTAATTTCCTCATCCAAATAAGTCATTTTACTTCAAAAAATTTTAAATTCTCCAAATAAATGAATTACTATATTAAATTGCCTTATCAAAACACAACATTAATGTTACAGGTTGGAGGTTGTATTTTTCCTATGGGTTAAGTATGTTTTTAATCCCCGAACTTTGACTAAAAATTGGAATTCGTCCCTGTCTAAAACTTCGATACATTTTGGTCCCTCAACTTTAGAAATAAATGAATATAGTCCTTTAACCTAATTATGTTAACTTTTTTTTATGTGTCGAACGCTTTTCATATTAGTATTGGAGTTTTTTACATTGTTTGACACATTCTTGGTTCAATATCTACTGAGAAATATGTTCGACACTTCAAAAAAAGTTAAGTAATTGAGTTAAAAGGATTATATTCATTCATTTTTAAAGTTTAGGGACCAAAATATATTAAAGTTTCAGACATGGACGAATTCCAATTTTGGGTTAAAGTTCAGGGACTAAAAACATACTTAAACCTTTTCCTATTGACCTCAATAAGTTGAAATGCAAGGAGGATGGAGAGGTAGAGCATGCTATGTCACCCCACACAGCCTACCATAACATATTGTTTTATAATTAGAGATAGGTCTTCAGTGGAAAGACATGTAATAAGAGTCTAACAAAAGTATAATTACTTATTTAAGTGACATTGTTTAATAATAAATCATTTTAATTGATTCATTTAAGCAACTTATCGCATTGAAAATTATAGTAAAATTTTTAAACGTGTTGCATTGAATTAAAAAATAAATATGCTTTAATTCTATATTGATAGAAAATTAAGGTGTCCAACATATGTAAGAATAAGTAAGATGAACAATATATAAGTATAAGGACTTACAAATCTATTACCTTAAGTTTTTGGCTTGAAAGTAGTGTTTTGGTCTCTTTAGTGTCAAATTTCCTTGGGTGTCTCTTCTCGAAAAGCCTAATAGTGGTATCAAAATTGATGATTCGTCCTGGTGATGTCTCGAACAAGTATGGTATAAAGGAGCTCAAGAATCCTTAATGGCTCCTTGTATCAAAAGTCTCCTAGTTTAGAAAAATGTGTCTCATTGTAGAACAAGGGTACAAAGGAATGGTTATCACTAAGATACTCATGCTTCAGAGAGAGATATTCTAATGTGGAGAGACTCACACTTGAGGGAGAAATTGTTAGTAATTTAAGGTGAGTTAGAAGTTCTAGATTGGGTAAAATTGAGTAAGATGAACAATATACAAATAAATGAATCCATAAATATATTGTCTTAAGGTTTTGGGTTGAAAGTAATGTCTTAGTCTCTTATATGGACTTGTTCATGTCTCATTGGTGTTGTATCTCCCAAGTTGTTTCCCCTTAAAAAACCGAACATTACATGTCCTCTCTTGCCATAATGATAACATTTGAAATGCTTCTCACTTTGAGACTTTGATTTATCATGAGTTCGACTGTCACTAGATTTGTGTTCTATTGATTTACCTTTCATCAAAGTCTCTACTTACTTTGAACTTCACCCTCTCCACCTTACTTTCCTGCCTAGATTATTTTTTTAGAATATCTTCGATAACATCCTCAAAGTGTAGGTACCCTTCAATATTGTTATTTGTTATATTGATTATGAATTTATCATACAAATATGGTAAACTTGAAGTAGAAGCTTTGCACATTCATTTTCAACTATCTTAAAATTTGTCGTCAAAAGTTAGGCAAACATTAGTGTTGGAAAGGGATTTGACATTGGTTATTTTAGAGAATATGCTACAATTCAACAATCAAAGTATATCATGGCAAGGTAAAAAATAATGGCTTTTTGGCTTCGGTTCATAGCCGAAGCATAAACTTAACTATTAGGCTTTGGTTCCAAAAGAAACCGAAGCATGAAACCATAATTAAAAAACAAAAAAATGGCAACAATCTTGGACACCAATGGTAGCAAATGGAAAGTTAGTCAATCTTGGAGGAAGATGCAATCCTGGATGCTTTTTGGAAAGCTAATCAATCCTACCACAATACAACAGTACCTGAACACTAATGGAAGCAAAAAAGCCCAGACCTTTTCAACTCCTTCAACTATGAGTGGCAGCGCGACGAAAACCTCTCCAACTCCTTCAACAACGTGATGAGACCTCATGGACGGGACCTTTTGCAATAAAGAAGATGAAGAAGCCAAGAGTAATAACCAAAATTGCATTTTAGAAGAGGAACAAGAGGAAACTGTGTTTTGGCGAAGAGGAAATACTTTTGCAACTTTCACAATATTTAATCCTAAGCAGAGTTTTAGGCCTCGATTGTTAAAAATATTAAAGCGTGATAGGCCTTGTTTTTACTAATAATAGAGGTCTAAACCTATGCGCTAAAATAAAATATCTAAAAAAGTCGCAATTTTGAAGTTTTAGCAAACTTTAGGTTTCAGTTTTGAAACAATTGAAGCATATAACATGTATAGGCCTTAGTTTTGGAGCAATTGAAGTTTATACATTTACGCTAAAATAAAATAGTTGAAAAAATGGCACCAATTTTTAAACTTTCCTGAACTATAGGCTTCAGTTGCTTTGGAACCTAAGCATATGGTTGAATACGCTTTGGTTATGGTAAAAACTAAGGCCTATAAGTTCGTGAAAATTTTGAAAATTGCCACTACATTTTTTATATGCTTCGTTTTCTTTAAAACTGAAGCATAATACTCAAGTTAAAAAGCCAAAATTGCATTAGTGACAAGAATAATTTATTTTTGATACACACTTTCACATTATCACACTATGTATAGTAACAAGAATAATTTATTTTTGATGTGAAATATCAGACTAACTACAAACATGGACAGTGACAAATCTTCAAAAATATTTTGGAGGTGCCAAAATTTTATCTATAAATGTATAAAAATTTAAAGGGCCAAATATACTATAATTAAAAAAAATTATTTACATATAAATCTACTTAATTACTATTTTGGTCCTCTAATTTGTTGGTTTGGTTTATTTTGGTCCCTTTATTATTTTTTGGTTCAATTTAGTCCTCCAATTCTTTAAAAATGTTCAATTTGGTATTTGTCGTTAAGTTCACGTTAATATCGTGTTCGTACATGCCATGTGTCATTTTGTGGAATTTTCATTTTTTTTAAATTAAACTGTCACGTATCACATTATAGTTGTGACACGTGTCAATTTGATAATTCTTTTATTTAAAAAAAAATTGTCACGTGGTAGATCACGATTGTGTCACGTGTCAAGTTGACAATGGTTGTTTTCAATTTAGTCCTTGTATTTGGAATTTTGATTCAATTTAGTTTCCCAATTTTTTAAAATAATTCAATTTGGTCTTCTCCAATTTGAGACCAAATCAATAATTAAACTTAGTTACAACTTATATATTCATATTAAACTAATTTTCATCGTTTATACATCAAATCACTCCCTAAATACTCATGTTATTTTATTTCTTACATTTTTTCATTTGTAAGTTTTTACACTTGAAACTTTTTACTCATGTAAAAAAAAATTGAATAGTTTGGTGAAGTAATTTGATTTATAAATATATTAAAAATTATTTTAACATGTATATATAAATTGTAATTAAGCTTAATTACTAATTTGGTCTCAAAGTGGAAATGACAAAATTGAATCATTTAAAAAAATAAGAAGACTAAATTAAATCAAAATTGTAAACAAATGGACCAAATTGAAAACAACTATTATTAGTCTAACACGTGGCACAAACATGAACTGCTACGTGGCAGTTTTTTTTAATTAAAAAAATTAAAAAATTTAATAAAATAAACAAAATTTCTCAAGTTGACATGTGACTCAACTATAATGTGACACATGATTGTTTATTTTAAAAAATAAATAAATAAAATAACAATTGTAAATTCCACAAAATGACGCGTGTACGGAGACAATATTAACGTCAACTTAACGGCACATACCAAGTTAAACCTTTCTAAAAAATTAAAAGATCAAATTGAACCAAAAAATAATAAGACGATCAAAATGAACCAAAACAATAAATTAGAGAACCAAAAGAATAATTAAACTTATATAAATCTATAATGTATATAAAAAAATGAAAATTTTTGAAAAGGGTCAAAACCCCTCAGCCACCATAAAGGTCCACCCCTGATCACAGAAAATACTTAGATATATTTACAAGACTATTTTAATGACAATACCAACAAAATATAATTAAAAATTAGTTAACCTTGCTCAAATACCACTCGGTACTAAAGTAACAACACAAGATTAACTAAAATAAAATGAATAAATAAAACAAATAATAAGCAATAATGTAATTTTATTATAAGAAAAAAATTACAATACTAAAATAAAATGAAAAAATAAAACAAATAATAAGCAATAATGTAATTTTATTATAAGGAAAAAATTACAATACCCTTTTTCCAGCTCCAAAGAGAAAATAATGATAGCCTCTTTTGCAAATAGGAAAAACAACTACAAAGATAATCTTACACGAAAAACTAATTTCCTCTCTTAAGTTTTCTCACAAACACTAAAGCAATAAGAAAGAAAAGAAAAATATTTGAAGTTACTTTTCTAGGAAAAACTATGTCATTTTATAGGTAAACATTGAATGAATAAGTTCCTGGCAACGTGAGACTTCTCTTCCTACATATATAAAATAAAATAATTATTTTACAAATTACTTTAACAACATAATCTTGCTTATTGATATTTTAAGATACAAATTGTAAAAATATATAACTAAAATTTTAATTTATTAGTTTCCAAGTGAATAATTTTCATTTGGAAGAGTTAAAATATCACTTGCTTTTAACAAAAACTCAATCAATTCAATAAAAAAAATCAGAATGTAAGTTTTCCTAGGTTAAAAAAAAAAAAACCAATTAAGGATGTCTTTATAATTAATAATTAACATTCACCAACAATTTAATCATAACTCCCTTTCAGTAGTATTTTTCCTATCCCCTCGACAATATTATAATATTATACCATTTTACACGTTTGTTTATTTTTAAGAAATCAAATACATAGGCAGTGATTAAGAGAAATATGGACATTTCCAACAAACACGTAATAATCAACAACAACAATAGATTATTCTTTTGAATTCGTGCTGTGTGAAATTTGTCACGTTGTCTTGATTAATTAAAAAAAATGTTAATAACTCACTTAGAGTTGTAGTCCTAGTGGTCCCAGCCTATGGCGAGTTATCTACTTTGGTTTAATTAATAATAGATTAATTATAAAGTAGTTATGGTTATTTTCTTTATAAAATATCAACTTTGCTTTAAACTTCACATGTTAATTTTCTAAACATCTAGTGAATTAAACTCTTAGCAAATGTTTGATACTAGAGCATTTACTTATGTTTGAAAATCACCATGAATCTTGGAAATTATTACAATTGAAGTAGATTAGGTTGTAAAAAATATTATTAAGAACATTTTATATATGATTCTTGGAAATTAAAGTTTAACATAATTTTTTTTATCAAAAATCTTGGTTATTTGTCAAATTTAATGATGTAATGAGAATAAGATGGCATTTTTATTTTGGTTAAATATTCTATTAACTCAGAAAAGTTAAATTCTAACATGAAAACGATTTGTGAGAAATATAGCAAACAGAAATTCTGAAAAAAATAATTTTCTTGTAATGTTGTCTTCTTGTAAAAACAAGCTCCAAGTTATTAGGAAATAAATTTCGTTTGTACCAAACGTTAGTATTTCACTACAAGAAATTATTTAATTATTAATAAAAAATTTATCTACAATATTTGTCAATAAATTAGAATTCAAATTATCAATAATAATATTCGTAAATAAATATTAGTCAGTAGATTTCATCCATAAAATTTGTAGGTAATTTAGAATTGTTATTATCAACAAATTTTTATATTGGTAAATTCTATAAATAAAATGACACTACATTTCTCATTTTGAGTTTTAACCACTTAATGGTAAAGTCTTTTGTTAACCAAATTTCTTAAGATTTGTTTGCAAAATTTATCGATAAAATAGAATTCTGATTAGCGATAAAAAATTATTTAGAAATTGGAAATTGGATGCTAAATTTCGTGTCCAATATGACGAAATATGTTTATAAAGTAATTAAAGATGTGTGAGAAAAAAGAAAGAGAAGAAGTATAAGGAGGAGGAGGAGGAGAGGATAGAGGAGAATGAGAGGAAGTTAGAGGCAAACAACGACAACAGAAAGACAACAATGGTGGAGGTGGTGGTAGTAGTGGAAGAGAATAAGGAAGAGTGAGAGAAGAAGGACAAGAAGAAGAAGGAGGAAGAAGAAGAGGAGGAGGAGAAGCCAATGGTGGCGATGGTGACAGAGTGGGAGGAGCCAATGATTATGGTGACAACTTTGTTGGAGGAAAAGGAGTAGGAGATGAGAAAGAAGAAGAAAAAAAAAATAAAAGGAAAAAGAAGAACCAAATCGCGATATTTACCAACGAATTTTATTGATAAAAAAATTCATCTCTAATTATTGATGAATATTTATCAACAAAAAATTACTAACAGGTTTTTAGTTATGGGTAATTACTGACAAATATTTGTCATCGGTAATTATTGACGAGCATTTTATCAACAAATTTTTTGTCATCAGTAGATCGTCGATAATTTTAATATATTATTAAATTTTAGGCATTATCAATGAATTTTGACGTTCAATAATATTAATTTTTCATGTAGTATTTATATAAGAACTTTAAAAAACTAAAATGATTAAAATTGAATTATTTTAATTTGTTTTCTAAACAATTTTTTCAATAACCAACTCAAAATTATAAATTTTAAAATTCTTTAGTTTGCAAGAATAAATATAATTTAATCATATACGACAATTCAAATCTATAACAATACATAAAGATGATTCACTCTTTTGTGTCTACAATTACTTATTCTTAATTTACCTTTCACAATATAATTATTTATTTATTTTTTAAAGATTAACCGTTATTTTTTCATGTTTTCTATAATACTATTCTAACTCTTTTTTTTCATTCATTAACAATTTTTTCTCCCTTTATTCTATTTTATTCTTAATAAATATAAATTTATTTTGTATATAATTTAATTACATTACAAAATCATTATTTACTAATTAATATATATATAAGAAATGTATGCACACAACTATGATAATAGCACCTGTATTTACGCTAGTATCTAATAATGTAAACACGGATAAAGAGAGAATGAGACAAAGTGAAGAAACAAGTGACAAGAAGTAGAGAAAAACTAAATAGATATTTACTTTCGTTTTATATTTTTTTTATATTTTGTTTTAACTTTTAATTGTACAATTGTCATTTGTTTTTAAAAATATTTCTTATTCTCAAATATTAGGAAACAATAAACTTCTTTTTAATCTTTTTAAAACACACAAAAGATAAAATAGTAACAATTTTATATAAAAAAAGTTAAAATTAATGAATAAAGACTAGAAAATAAGAATACAAGTAATGTCTCTCAAGTGTCTATAAAAAAATCAAAATTTTTTATTTTTGTTAGAATTTTGAAATTCTATAACTCAAAATACTGATTTTTGTCCTTTTAATTTTATTATTTCAAAATACTTTCACCCCACAACATTTCAATAAAAAACATGTAAAATTTCTTAAAAATCATAATTATTTTTTTAAAATTTTTCTCCAAACATTTTTTCTAAAGAATTACCTGAGATAAAAGCTTTTGTTATCCAAAATTTGATTTCATCCTTTAAAAAACATTTGACTTGAAAATGTTTCTTCAAAGTGTATTTTGTATTAGAGCTAATAAATAGGCAAAGAGAACTTTCTTTTTTAAACAAGTAAATAAATATAATATTTCAAAATAAACTACCATAATTAGGAATTCAAAATAAGATAACTCGATTTGGCTTTATTAAAAAAAAATAAAAACTTGAATGAAGAAATGAGATTATATAAAGTAGTAAGAAAGGGGGGCATTACATCACACTTACCACATACATAATCCCTTTGTTTCTTTGATTTTTTTTTTACTACACCAATAAAATGATTTGAACAAAAGACAAATTATGAAACATAACACAATTTTTTTAAAGAATTATGGTTCTTATAGGGACAAAAGACATTATGATGTCAAAGTTAGTATGAGATATAGAAGTAAGATGTTAGAGTAAAAACGTAAACATGTATTTCGTAAAATGTGTCTTTTATACTAGAGTTCATGGGCCTTACTCGATTAGGTTTTGCCTTAGTTGACTTAATTACCTGCTAATCATAATAGGCTACATAATCCTGAGTTAACTTTGTCTAGAGTAAGTAGGCTTATGTGACTTAGTCGGCCAGTCCGAGTATGTGTGTCCTACTAGGCCAATCCAAGTACGTGTGTCCTACTAGGTCATGTACGAGGTGGTTCCCTCAGGTTTGTCATCTTCAGTAGCCCCTTAAGGTCATACACCCTAAAGGGGCGAGAACAAGCAATCCATCAGCCCCTAGTCGTGACATGTTTATATGTTGAACACTACGAGGAAGCGATTGTAGGCTCTCAGATGCTAACTTCACGGCTTATGGTGGTTGGCATATGCTTTTTTACAAAGAAAATTTGTATTTCTTTAGTCGTACATCCTTGTAGGTATAATAACGCCCCAACCTCGAGGAGCGAAAGCAAGAAGAGATTTGATGTTGTTTGGAAGTTGTAGAGATTGATTGATGTAACGTGATTTTGTGGTTGTCAGAGTTTTTATGGAATCACGAGGTGACATTTGGGATTTCAAGAATCACAATTGTTTGGGTTTTTGCTGAAGGCTTGTGATTATTGGTGTGAGCTAGGGTGGAGAACTAAAGTGATATATGCTCCTTCTATAAATGATGTTGCCTTTGGCATAACTTGCATTTAGCTTATGAGTCTTCATGTTGCAATCTCTTTTTCCTCTCCAAAATTTTTGTGAAGAACTTGAAGGGGTCGAGTACTATATATGTCTATTAGTGGATCTAATGTGAGTGCTAGTGAGGGGCCGAATAATGGTTGTTCCTTAGAGCAGTCCAATGACTCTGTGTCGAGGATACTAAGGTGACTGTTAAGGTCATAAGTGAGGATAAGAAGGACCCATCAGAGGATCATGTCGAGAGCTGCCTCCCTTTAAGGGCCAGGTACAGTTGGGAGGAGGTCTGATTAGCTTCTCCAAGTTTTGCTGGTGGAGGTTGTTGACATCATGGTTAAATAGTATAT
>Ga0214543_1004553_pt1 | contig 26169 bp, 12 predicted proteins | sample CNSS2metaG_FD_160094 | JGI IMG/M metagenome (GOLD analysis project Ga0214543, IMG submission 160094) | Root nodule microbial communities from cowpea collected in UCLA plant growth center, Los Angeles, California, USA - CNSS2 | ecosystem: Host-associated > Plants > Roots > Nodule | place: USA... | reverse complement strand
ACTTAGGGAATCAAAAATAACAAACACAAATGAAAGGGATGAAGGATTAGTGAACTTCCTTTCTAAACATGCTTAGTCTTCTTAAGCATGTGCCTCCATCCTTGGTTGGGGTCAATCCTTCATCAAGGGAGGATACATAATTCATACTTGTTACTTTATAATCATATAGATCCTAAAGCTCTCTTATTGACTTGAGCATCATATAGTCTTTTATAGGTAGATCTTCCTTCTCTAGACAACAACAGATTCAATTGCAACCTTCAAGAGTATTTAAACCACAACTTGGATCTTGCCAACTTTCTAAAGGTCCATGCTACAGATCCAAGTATAAAGATCTGTCTAAAAGTGGATATGGAATGTCTAATTAATCTTAAAACAAATAAAGGCAATCTAGAGACAGGCAACCTCGTAAATGGATGAATGATTATGTTAGTTGTGAATGTTTCTATGAGGATGAGATTCACATGGCCTTAATGGTGTCAAATGATCCCTTGTGTTTTGAAGAAGTTGTAAAGAGTCCTAATTGGAGATTGATTATGGATGACGAAATCAAATCCATCAATGAACTACCCGTTGAGGCCAAAAACATCAAAGTGAAATGGGTTTACAAAACCAAAAGTAACAAAAATGGAAGGATTGATAATTATAAGGCTATGTTGATAGCTAAAGGATATTCTCAAAAGCATGGAGTTGATTTCACAAGGGTTTATGCACTAGTGGCAAGGATGAATACAGTGAGAATGATTATTGCTTTTGCTGGTCATAAAAGTTGACAATTTTCCAGCTAGATGTTAAGTCAACCTTTCTTCATGGTGAATTAAATGAAGATGTCTAAGTAGAGCGACCAAGAGGGTATGAAAGGAAGGGCAACGAGCATTTGGTTTACAAGATGCATAAAGCCTTGTATGGATTAAACTAGGCTCACGATCTTGGTTTAGTCGAATTGAATCCCATTTCACTAGTGAAGGATTTCAGTGATGTGATAACAAGCAAACTTTATTCATCAAGAAAAACCAAGAAGGAAAAGTTATCATTATAAGTGTTTATGTTGATGATTTAATTTTCACTTGTAATGATGAGGTTATGATGTCTAAATTTAAAACCTCTATGTTAAGTGAAATTTGATATGTCTAATTTTGTGAATATGAGGTTTTTTCTTGGGATTGAGGTTTTGCAAAGGTTGGATGACATTTATATATATGTCAAAGAGAATAGACATCAGAGGTACTAAGGAGGTTCGATATGCCAGAAAGTAATGCAGCATGTAGCCCAATAGTTCCTGACATGATGTTTGTCACCTACCTCACAAGTAGATATATGGCAAAACCAATGGATATTCATCTCCAAGCAACTAAAATAGCACTACGATATCAAAAAGGAATTGTGAATTATGGAATTTATTATAGGTTAAGAGGAAATGGTGTGTTGTTTTTACTGAGTTCAGGTGTTGTATCATGGTGTTCAAAGAAACAACTGATTGTGACTTTATCAACCACAAAAGCAGAATTTGTATCGACTACTCTTTATGCTTGTTAAGGAGTATGGATGAGGAGAATTTTATAGGAATTGGGGCATTCTTACTAGGATTACACAATTGGTGTGTGTTACCATTAAGTTGTTTGAAAATCTTGTCATGCACGATCAAAGTAAGCATATTGATGTGAGGTTTCATTTCCTAAGAAGTCTTACTAAAGGGAGTATAATTAAATTAATTCATTGCAAAAATTTTAGAGCAAGTGGTTGATATAATGACTATACAGTTGAAGGTTGATGTTTTTCAAAAGTTCTAAAACTACTAGGAGCATGTGATATTGATGATATAAACTAATTGCTTCATAGCATTTAGTTTAAGGGAGGAAGTGAAGGAGTTTTGTTGCAATTTCTATTTTAAATAATATCTTGGTGGCTACCTAGAAGTCCTAGTCTTAGGAATTATTTAGCTGAGTTTGTTTTTGTTGTTCGATTACCATTGGCCTATGTTTGTGCTAAGTAAATTGTATTTATTGTTACAATATGTTTATTTAAGCCAATATAATTGTCAATAAAAGTAATTCATTCTTACGTGCAATTCTAGTAGCATATCCGAATAACCAGTTTTCCACACTTAGTGCAAGGATGTGACTCCAAATCTTCCAAATACGAGAGATTTGGGCATAGGGATAACAAAAATACCCGTGCTCACGAGTATCTGCGGATAGTTGATACCTGCGGGTAATAGATGCCCGTGTGCAAAACTTGGACAAAAAATTCAAGGGTGTCAAATTAGATTTTTTTATATATAAATTATTTTTTCTAATTAAGAAAAAAGTCTTTAATTTCTCTACTCAAAACAAGCATACACAATAGTAGAGAAATTAAAAAACTATCATTAAATGTCAGAGATTACCAAGCATGAAATAAATTGACGTAGTGGAAGTAATCTCCAAGATAAGTTATAGACTTGTCAAAAGTGTTACATAAAGTTTATCATCAAAATAATATATATGAAAAAAAAGAAGCAAAAGTTACCTTTAGTCAAAAGTGTTACATTATGCTCTTTCAATGACTTGAAATCTTCAATAATTGAAAGGTTAAATTACATGTTTGGTCCTTATTTTTGTTCAAATTTGTCAATTTAGTCGTAATACTTTTTTTTTGTTCAATCATGTCCTAATCTTTGTCAATTTTGTTCAATTTGATCATTTTTTGCTAACTATTTAAAAATAATTAACGGTAATGAACCGTGACCGCCACGTGTCACTTTATGACCTTTTTTTTTAATTTCTTTTAATTTTTTATATTTTTTTTATTTTTGAAAAAATGTCCATGTGTTATCCCAACGTATCATGTGTCAAAGTCAATATTTTATATTCAATTTGGTCCTTATATTCATTATTTTGTTTAATTTAGTCCCATTTTTTTTTAAAATGGAGCAATTTTGTCATTCTCCAAATTGAGATCATATTTAATTTTTATATAAATGTTACAATGATGGTTTTATTAAAATACAAATTTTCATTAAATATTTTTGGTTTAAGGTTACAATTAGTTTAAAATTTTAGATCAATAATATGAGTCCTCAACCTTAAAATTGTCGCTCTAATTTTAAACTAATTGTAGTTCTAAACCAAAAATATTTAACAAAAATGTGAATTTTAATAAAAACATTATAACATTCATATATAAATTAAATTTGGTCTCAATTTAAAGAGGGAATAAATTGTTCCATCTTAAAAAAATGGGACTAAATTGAACAAAAAATAACAAATATAGGGACCAAATTGCATATAAAACATTAATTCTAACACGTGAAATGCAGTTGGGTTGACACGTGGACATTTTTTTCAGAAATTAAAAAAATTAAAAAAAAAACCAAAAAAAAACACGAAGTCAATGTTCATTATCGTTAATCATTTAAACGAAGTTAGCAAAAAAATGATCAAATTAAACAAAATTGACGAATATTAAGACCTAATTGAACAAAAAAAATATTAAGATTAAATTGACAAAACTGAACAAAAAAAGGGACCAAATGTGTAATTTAACCATAATTTAATTAGAACTAAAGTTTGTTGCACTATCCCTTTCCATATAAACTATCATACTACTTCCTAAAAATTCAGTGTCCTCTTATTTCTCAACTTCCTCTTGATTATTTTCATTGCAAAAAAAGATCTTTAGTTCTAGCTGTAGAAATTGGAAGAGTCAATGATAAGGCAGAGTAATCTATCAACGAAGTAGTGAAGTTCTGACTTTTTTGCTGTTGTCAAACATGTAAAAAATTGATGCATTGTTGATAAAAGTTTCAAATTTGAATCTTGACGAGCATCAATAATGAGACGTTGAAGTTGAAAATGCAAAAGTTAAAAATACAAATTAATCTTCTCTTGCTCATAGAAATCCATGGAAGAATGCAAATTTGATGAATATTAAAAGTTTTATAAGCATCTTTATGAACCAGCACAAAGATTATAATCAATAACTTCATTGCTTGCTCATTAAATCTACAATTTAACTCTTGTAATTACTTATCAATTGTAATAAAGAATATTTCAACTCTCAAATAATGCTCCATTGTAATAAGAACCTTTTGGTGACGAGAGCATTGTTGCCTTGTTACATAAGAAGCCCCAAATTGAGACACCTTAATGTCATGTTTTTCCACAAAAAGGACGTCACATTTCTCAACTCCCTAAATTAAATTTCAAAACCAAAACTCAATGTTTCAAGAAAAGTAACAACTTCTAATGATTAGTTTCCCTTACCTTAAAGTAGATTCTTAATACCGCTTTTCCCTTACATAGCTTCAAAGTATAAAATAGCTCTATCTACACAAATAAAAGTTTGATCAACAATTAGACCATGCTTTTATGATCTCTCACAAATAGAAATCTGCCTAGAGTGTATAAAGCAACATACAAGAGTAGAAAATGAACTAACTCAAAAGAAGAAATTGTTTAGTTCAAAATATTCCTTAACTCCTCAATTTATGCAATTTGATTTTGACAATGATGAGCAATGAAGGGTGAAAATTGAGATACAAAGGGAGAGGTGAGAAAGAAATGAAGGTATGGGAGAGAAAAACCAAAGAAAGAAGAAAAATAAATTACATAGAGCAGTGCGTGGTTTTACAGGTTTTAAGAAAACTTCTTTAAACTTAATATAAATAATATATAAATATAATTTTAAAATTTAAAATAAAAATAAAAAATAAAATGTGAAAACTTTGGGGGAGCCATGGCTCCCCCTTATCATAGGGAAGTATCGCCCCAACGCATGGGTAATGGATAATCGATATTTTAGTATCCGCTTATTAACGAGACGAGATTGGGTATGATACTACTCGTACCCACGGATATATTTTACTTGTTAAAAATAAAAAAAAAATTTATTATTCATGAGTCTTGACTTAATCAAAAATTAGGTTTTCGATGCTTATTTGAATAACTCACTCCTCATTCAAAAAAATAGTTGCTTCTCCTACTTCTCATCTTAAGGCCTCACTTGAAAAATTACTTGAATCCCTCACTCATTCACCTCATCTCATCAGAGCCAACATCCTCATTGGTCGACTACCTCATCGGTATCACCAACGCTGGACTCTAGTGTTATTCTGCTTCCACCACCTGTAACCGAAAGCGCCACCAGCTATCATCGTGCGTGACACCTAGTTTAGGCTATCAACCACTGCGACACGACTTCCTGTTGGCAATTTTGGGTCACACTTATATATGATACATAATTAAATGTGTTAGAGCCATTATTTATTTAAGCCAAATAATAAAGTGATCTGATTAAATTAATGTTTTGGCTAAAGGCATATGTCATGAAAATAAAAATTGTGTAGAGACCATAAAATTATTTCTAATTTGATGAGGGGCCAAATTAGAAATACTAAATCTTAAAGTAATTAACCTAATTAGAACGTATGTTTCTATTCCCGTTCTTTTCTCTCTATCTCCATTAGGTATTATCATTATATCAAATTCAGGTACGCTTTCGCACTCAGTTTATACAATATATTTATGAATATGAGATAATATTTGTGATTGATCGCTAAAATCAATATTAGAATCATAATTATGATTATCTTTCGCTTCCCCTTTTTATATGGAAAATGAAATCTTACCGAGGAAAGAATATGACATTTTACGACCCATGCACTCTTAACCCACCCTAGTATGCACCTTCCTCTTTTTTTTGGGTTTCTTCCTTTTCTTATAATTTTCTTTTTAATTCTTTTTAATATATCCACATATACTAGTGGGTGGTTTTTAAACTGGAACCCAACCAATAACGGGTGAATTTTTTCCCACCCGCTGCTCTACCTTGTCGGATGATACTATTTTCCAGAAATTTTTTTCGAAAAAACTAAAACAAAAAATTTATGAAAAGTTTTAATTTCTATAGTTCTAAAAAGAATATTTCAAAATAGATTTTAAATTTCTATACAAACTTTATTTGGTGTTAATAAATCTTTTTATATAGAATATTTCAGACTCATCAATCTGACTTGCATATAAATTTAATTTGGATGATATATTTCATGGCATTTTATAATCATCATTCTGCAATATTTTTCTTTCCCAGAATACTTTCAAAATATGTAAAAAAGAAACTTTTTAATATGTCATATGACCATTTTCAGAAATGGTAAAATTTTTGAAAGATGTAAGAAGCAATTAAGGGTGAAAAAGTGTCATCTTATTCTTGGTTCCTGATAAGAGGAAAAAAGAAAGAGCTGTCTATTTTCCTTTCCTCTGTTATGCAACCAATTAGTGATTCCAGTGAGCAACCATGAAACTATCCAAACAATAAGAACACCAACAGAAGAAAAAACAGGAAGAAAAAACAGGAACTAGATGGACAATAAAACACTTCAACGTTTATTAAAAATATTTATACTGAAAAGAATTGGTGTCTGATCTATTGGACCTGAAGGATACCACAACAACAGAACCAGAAAACATTGAAAAGAATCACCAACCAGTCAATCAACCTAAATTCAACCTCACGGATATCTAGCCATCTCCTAAAGAACCCAAATTAAAAACAACTGATGTTTAGAGTCTGAGAATGCATATTAGCTCATCCATGCTACAATTACATTAGCAAAAAACAAAATACCAAATACAAGCAATTAACATTAGCATTCAAAATCTTGAAAGAAACCACCAAAGACTATCTATGAACAAATTAGAGTCCAATTTAATTCACACTGGTCTTGTGTTGTTCCTGCAGGCTTCAGGTATTCAGCTCCTAATTAACCTGGTCGGAAGGGTATGAACCCGAAGATGAAGACGAAGAAGATTCCCTCACAGCACATGCAACAACCTGCGCCCATTGCTTCAACCGAGTCTTCTTCACAGCCAAATCATCCCCTACACAATAACCAACGCAGCAAAAACCTAAAAATCAAATTTGTGTAATCTTTTTCCCCGACAAAACTGCCAGAATTTTTATTCATTCCTAATTTTACGAAACAACCGCATTAATGGCATTTTTTTCCTCACAAATGAGAATCAGTAGAAAACCATAATATGGGTTACAATGTAGAACTTTTGTTTAAACCCAATTTTATGATAAACAAACTTCTAATCTCTAAGGAATTTTCTGAAAGAAAGAAAAAAATTGTCCATTGAATGAAATTGTAGCTGCAATCAAACACACATTCATACAAAAAAGAAAAATGAGACTACGAATGATGACTACTCGAACAAATTTAAATTTAAGAAATTGTCATCGGTTAGTGATACCCAACTCAACCCCCTTAGTCTACTTAAACATTATTTGAAGTTCAAGTCTGGTTAACAGTAAAAAGACGATTAATCAATCAAATTTCTAACGAGAATCAGCCATAAAAAAGCGATCAATAAATTTGTAGAATGAAAAACTGTTACGAATTAAATTTGTAGAATGACAAGCAATTGTGATGACAAAATGATTGAATCAAGAAGAAAAGCTAGTTAAAATGAATTTACGAAGAGGGGAATTACCTGCATCGAAAATGGTGGTGGGGCTCGAAATATCGCTGTCGGAGACGAGGGAAGACGAAGAGGAGGACCTAGAGATGCTGTGGTGGTTGTACTGTTTATTTACAGCAAGGTATAGCTCCAAAGCGGGGATGGTATCCGACAGTTTCGGATCAATTTCGACCGAACTGAATCCAAACCCTAGGTCGATGCACGCCTTCAGTTCTTCCATGTCGTCCTCCGACAGGCTCTTGCTCGGCCGGAGGCGCCGCCAGTTCTCACGGCTCATGTTGTGGTTGTCCTTTCGCCGTTGCCACGCCTCGTCCCGAATCGTGTCCGGCGACCACGACTGCTGCTTATAAAGTGGCCGCGGCGGCGGCGGCGGCGGCGCCTGAGTACGCCGAGACATGGTTGAGTGGTGGGGAAAAGTTTCTATTGGTTGTGGTTGCTGCCAACGTAATTATAGTTGATGCCTCTCTTCTATTCGATTTATTTTATTCTAATTTGACGGCTTGTTTGTTTTTATTTTGTTATCAAACTGAAAGTGTTTGGAACAAATAATTCAAAAAACAGTAATGTCAATGAATCAGTGACTGAAGAAGAATGTTTTTGAATTTGGAAAATTTTGTTTTCGAATATTTGGAAATATAATGTCTATATTAATTCTTTTTTCAGAATGAATTTGCTGAATATAAATTAAGGGCTATTTTAGAAAAAAAGTTACAGTTGTTGATTTGGTATTTTGTGTAAAAGGAAATCGTTTTTGCCAAATAATCTTGTCTGTAAAGCGTTTTATATTAAAAAAATATAATATAATGTATACAGTCTGTACTCTATAGATCTAGATTTTTCGATTACCGAACCTCAAAAATTATGACCATATTCTCTATTAAGATATTTAGATTGCAAATAGGATTTCTTTTTTCTCAGATAAAAACAAATATTTAAATTAATATTTGCATTTAATTTAAACGAGATTTTCCTTTTTGTAACTAACAAACAGATGAGAATCTGTATCATGCATGGCTACAAGTTGTCCGCTAATTATATTTATTTAACTTTTTCTTTCCTTTTATAGAAAATTTATGTATTTAAGTGTATTTTTATTTAATTTTTTGTAAATATTTTTAAAATAATTTGAATGATTCTATGTTTTAAATATATGTGATAAATCTTACGCTATTGGAGAAAAAATACATTTGTCAAGTTTAACATGTATTTTTATAAAAAAACTGAGAATAATTAAACAGCCTTTTAGATATTTCACAACTCTTAAATTTTTAAATGTATAATGATGGTGTTGTATTTAAATATTTAAAACTCGCCTAAAATAATTATAAATTGTTTTAATTTTTCACCTTTTGAAAAAATGTTAAAAACATAAGTGACATACACATGTATTAATATATTTATGAGTAATTTAAAATGAATATTTTATTTTTAATATGATTTACTACAAGAAAAATTTTAAATAGTAATCAATAATTAATAATAATAATAATGATTAATTTAGATATTAATTTAAAAAATTAAAATTATTTATTAATGAAATAATTACTATTATGAATAAAAAAATATAATTGGTCATGTATTTAAAATTAGTTATCAATAATTATTAATAACTATAGTAAAAAAATTTGAATATCAATTTATAAAACTAAAAATTATTTGTTATTAAAATATTACTATTATGGATAACAAATTATAATTAGTCACTACATTGATTTTTAATATCAAAATTAGCTATAATGACTTTGGCTACCATAAGAAATTGGTAACTAAAAATTAGTTACTTATGTCTTGGTTACCAAAATAAATTAATTTATAAATTAGTCTCTGATTAATTAGTGACAAATTTAATGATCAATTATAATTTTCTATTTAATGGTGGTGACTATTTTAATAATCAATAATTTTTAATTTTTTAAATTGATATCTAAATTGGTTACTATAGACTAATTATTTTTATTTTCTAAAATTATTTTCTAATTGAGAATTTTCTTGTAGTGATGAATTATATTTTTATTTTAAAAAACCATTAAAATTTTTAAGTAAAGGATGAAGTAACTATATTTGATATATTTTTTTTTAAATCTTTATAGTATGTTTATTACTTACCTTTCTAAAATTTACCGAAATATTCACTGTTTAACTGAAATATTTGTGTAATGGCTTTTGAGTAATTGAGAGAAATAGTTAGGTTACGAGGATACGGGTGGAAAAAAAATATTCTAAACTGTTATTTTTCTTTAGCTCTTATCCATTTAAAATTATTTTGTTAAATATTTTATACATTGAACTTTAAAATTTGGAAAATCTAAATTTTTAAGGAGATACGAACTTAATGAAATTTAAAAAATTATATTATACTATAAAATCTTATAAATCATATAATAATAGAAGATGATATTATGGATGTTGAGAATTCTCATAAATCCTTAAAAAAATAAAATATATAATAGATATAAGAAATATATATATTATATATTTTATTTATTGATATAATATATATATATATATATATATATATATATATATAAAAAAATATAAAAAAATATAAAATATAAAATATTTACAATATCTCAATTCTGGTTTTCTATAATTTAAAATAGTAATTAATTTTTAGAGTTAAAAGATATTTTTAAAAATAAAAATATTTATAAAAAACTAACTTAAATAAAAAAATATAAAGTCATACTATTAATTCGAGAGTCTTTCATTTTCAAATACAAAAGTCGAAGGATTTGGACTTACATGAGTGTGGACTAATGTTTACTATATAGAATTCAAAAAATATTAAAATAATAAATAAGTAAAATTAGTTAACCTAATTTTAATATAAAGTAAAACAATTTATATATATTATTACTTTAAAATGTATTTTTTATATATTAAAATTTATAATAATTTTTTATTAAATTTAAAAAGTATATTTTACATTTAAATATTTTTAAACCTTTATTTTATAATCGTTTTAAAATATAATAATATATAACCAATTTTTTTCTTACTACTTCCGATGTTTGTGTTCCGAATTTTGATCATAACATAGTTGTGTAAGGTGGAGCATATAAGTTGGTGATTAAGCCTGAAATGGATTAACAACTGGGAAACATTGGCCTGAGACTAGGTGTTTCAACAAGGTCATTCCAAAACCAATATGATTTTTTCATTATTGAAGAAGACATGAATGTTGAATTTATGTCTAACTATTGGTTGCGGCATATCCTTTTTTGTGTTAAAAAGAAAAAGGCTCATCCACTAGTCAACTCTTGTACTCACTTCACACAACTTGATGCTAAGTTGCATTTGTATCTTGGCTTTTATAGAGGCTGGAATGAATGAATGAATGTTGTGGTGCTTCAGTGGGGGACTTTAAGGACATGTCATTACTGTTTTCTAGTTACATGTAAATCGTGAGAATAATGTCTTATCTTTAGTCTTTGGTAGTATTACATTCTAACAGTATTATATTTTTTTAATATATTATATATTATTTAACTTTTTTATATATATTTATGCATTGGATACAATAATTACTTTCTTTTTAGAAAATATAAATTTAAAATTAGATTTATAATTTTTTTTATTCAAAATATGGTTTTGGAAATCCAATTTAAGTTATTTTTATAAAACAAAAGAATTTGGATTTAAAAACTTATCTAAATATTTGGATTTATAAAAGTCCAAATTGTTTTTAAAAAGAAATGTATTTGGATTTTAAATTCGATCTAAATATGAATTTGGATAAGATTTTCTAAAATTCGGTCCATGATTAGCTTTGTTATGTGAAACATATTACAACAATTTGAGTACTTGATATTTAAGTGCTCTTATGAAAGTCTCTTAAAGATTGTGATATTAAAACATTTTGGTATCCCTAATGAGATAAGTAAATTTTATCTTATCACCACATATTTTAAAATGAGAAATCAACATTATACCACCATAATAAGATAAGGATGATGGCACTCCCACCTTGCAATAGATTATGAACATAATAACGACTGGCAAGAATAAAATAGGAAAGCCAAACATAGAGCATAAGCTGCCCAACATGCACATGAGATACTAAGTGTGTTTGTTTTAATGTTTAAGATCTCAAACATAAGTTAAAGAGTCCTTGAAAGTTGAACCTACTTGTTTGACAAATTTATCTTACGTTTCGTTAAATGTCAAAATGTTCAAAAAAAAGGTTGTTGCATTCAAAGCAACATTATGGATGCTTTTCTATTGAATGATATTATTCAACCAAACTTAATTTGAAAAAAGTTAAGTTCAACTAAACTTAACTTCTTCAACTGAAATTCAAACACATACACACACTCTTTCTCTCTTATTTGTGTGTAGAAGAAACCTTGAGGGTTCATGAATAAATATAACACAAAAGTAAATAATTATAACAATATCTAAAGGCCCAAATAACAACCAAAGGAAGTTAGAGTTCCATCTCATAGCCACCCAATGAGATTTCCAACCTTCTTAAAGGAAACCATGGACTAACCAATCTGACCCCCCGTTACATGGTCTTAAAGCTCAACATGTTTGTGGGATCAAGCGATCCAATGAACCACAATAAAGTCTTTCAAGTGCAAATATTGATCTTTGAAAGATCAAACATTGGGTAGTACAAAATGTTTGTGGGAACATTGTCCAATACTACACTATATAGTAGTTTACCCAATGGATCCATATAATTCTTTTCATTATTCTCCAACCTATTCATTGTTCAATTTGTTGCAAATAAAGCTTAACCTCCAAAGTAGAAGACTTGTTTGATGTGAAACAACAAATCAACGAACCTTTGAAAGATTATACAACTAGATTTCTATAACATCACAAGTAGAATTCATATGCCTAACAAGGAGATGTTTGTGGATGCTTTTGTAAACGAGCTCTAACCAAATCCTTTCAGTGGGTTCCTTATACAACAAAACACCAAACACGATGGCAAAAGTACAACTTTGAGCCTCTTTTCACATTGAAAGTATATAATTTTGTTTTTATCGGCAAATCTTACTTGTTACATTTTGTTAGTGGGGGAATAGAACCCATAATTTCTCCCACCCTCCCTTCTCACTTGTAGTTAAGGAAGTAACATCTCACAAGAAAACCAATGAGTGGATCAAGTATGCATCATTAGAAAAAGCCTTTACTAGAGGGAGCAATAAGGACTGGAACCCTCAAAATTGGATACTCCTTACCAAAAGCACTATAATATATGATATCAACCATATAGTGTATGACAATTGATTGTAGATTTTGATTATACCCTACTAAAAGAACAAAAAATGGGAGACTTTGAAAAAAAACAAATTGGATACATGACTCTAAGTGTAATGCATGGTGTGAGTTTCATTGTATGTACAACCATAACATAAAAAAGGCTACGCTTTGACTCAACAAATTGAAAAGTTAATTAAGTAAGGATGCCTAAATCACTTTAAAAGAGAGGCAATTAGGTCAGGTTGCCCACAAGTCAATATATGAGAGCCTCAATCAATGAAGATCATGAGACCCATTTTAAGGAATTTCAACACTTCCACTAAAGGATTCATGGGAGGTGGATAAACCAATTCGACTAACAAGTGATATACTAGGTTGATTTTACCTTTATCTTCCATTTTGAAAGCCCACTTAGAGATAATTGCTCTTTACAAAGATGACTTCACTATTATTTCAATAGTGATGACATATTGTTATATCCACCAAAAGATGTAACGTGATGTGATCTCAATATAAGAGGAATGTATGTCACCAAAAGGGAAGTTACTATATGGACTAAGAAAGAAGAATAATGAAAAGCAAGAGCCCGCAAAACATTTTCAAGATTATGGAAAAGGATATACAAGAAGGATGTATAAGAAGCTTGAAGAAGACATTTGTCATTTTTCTCTTAACAATACTTGTAATTAATCTAATACTATATACAATTGAGAAATAACAAATGGAAACTTTTTCAATTAAATAATATTTCTGAACCACTTTCATTCAAAAAAAATTACCACAATCAGTAAAAACATTGATGTGTCACTCATACAGAATTTTGAGACTAAAAAAATTAAATCAAAATGAATAACCTCTCTCACTCTTTTCTTCTCACCCTCCGTCTCACTCACACAGAACACCATTATCTTTCAACATAACCTCTTTAGCTTGATCTCTCTCTTTCTCACTCACACATTCGGATATTTTCTTATTTTTGCTTTTTTACGAGTAGTCATCTCTCTTTTTCTCACTCACACATTCAGATATCTTCTTATTTTTGTTTTTTTACGAGTCTTCATCTCTCTCTTTCTCACTAACACATTCAAATCTCTTCTTATTTTTGCTTTCTTTCTGAGTACAGTTTACTTTGATCTTAATTTTGTTTTTGTTTGTTTTTGTTGAGATGAATGAAATGGGGAGAAGATGGGTAAGAGGAAAGACTCTGAAGCATAAAAATTTGAACAAGATTTGGTCTTTTTGGTTCAGAATGACAATGGTATGTAAAGTTTTGATTTTTAGTTAGCTTTTCGTTATTTCCATCTTTCTCAATGAAAAAAATCATCTTCTTTCTGTTTTTGCTTTTATCTAACTGAAGTTTGCGTTGATCTTAACTTTGTTTTTGTTGAAATGAATGAAATGTCGGAGAAGATCGAAGAGAGGCAAGACTCTCAAACACAGAAACTTTGAACAAGATTTCATCTTTTTCAGTCCAGAATGAAAATGGTATGTAAAGTTTCGATTTTACTCAACTTTTGGTTGTTTTCCTCTTTCTCGATCAATAAATTCCTCCTCTTCTTTTTTTGCTTTTATCTACCTAAAATTTGCTTTGATCTTAAGTTTATTTTTGTTGAGATGAATGGAATATTGGAGAAGATCAGCTAGAGACAATGCTCTCAACCACAAAACTTTGAACAAGATTCTATCTTTTTCGATCCATAATGACAATGGTGTTTAAAGTTTCAATTTTTACTCAGCTTTTGGTTGTTTTCCTCTTTCTCGATGGACAAATTCTTCTTCTTCTTACTTTTTCTTTTATCTGACTAAAGTTTGCTTTTATCTTAACACTTTTTTCTTGAGATGAATGAAATGTCAGAGAAGATTGAAGCGAGGCAAGACTCTCAAACACAAAATATTTGAATAAGATTTTGTCTTTTTCGGTTCAGAATAAAAATAGTACATAAAGTTTCAATTTATACTCAAATTTTGGTTGTTTTCCTCTTTCTTAATGAACTTATCCATTTTCTTCTAATTTTTCCTCTTACCGGACTAAAGTTTTCTTTCATCTTCTTCTTCTTAATATTTTTTCTTACTCTTCCGTGATTTTTTTAGGTTTTCATTTTTTTGTTTAAATATTTTTTTGCCCAAGTTTGATTTTTGATTCACAATACTGATGATGTTTGGGACTTTGACTGACATTTTGTTCTTCTCTAAGATCTGATTGTTTGTTTTTCTAAGTTTTTATTCATCAGTTTTGATTTTAAGTTCTTAATTCCTCAAAGTATAACTTTTTGATAAATATGTTTATAATAAATTTTATTTTTCTTCTATGACCAATTAACAAGTAACAATCTTCGTTTTCTTCTATTACCAATTTTCTTCTCTTACCAATCTTCTTCATTACCACTCTATTATCCTACAATGAAATCAATGGTCACTCCACAATCCATATTTTCTACAAAAATTATTGACGGATTCATTACTATGTTTCTCAAAGACCAGGTTTGTTTTGTAATTTCTTGACATTTTTATATTTTATCTTTAATTGTTTTGTCTTTATTCTCAATTTGCTCATTTGTCAAGGATTTTGGACACGTGGACCAATGGTTCATAATACGATATGGGAAAGACATTGGTTCACAGTGGACCATTGTTGATTACGAATGTAATGTTCACAACGTTACATACAACGTAGATATTCACACTCCAATGATTACCCAAGGCTTGAATGATTTAAGATCTTTCTATGTGGCCAAGTCAGACAAATATGTTGGAAATTGTTCTTTCCAAATCCACTTCTCTAGACATTCTTCAGACTCAAAAATCCAAGACAACTTTCTAAACAATATTGCAATTCGTCATCTGCTAACTATGTCAAAGTTAATTCATTTTTGAGTTAAACTATTGAGATATTACTGTCAAGTCAACCACTTGGTTAAATATTTTAGTCTCTTATATTTTTATTTTTTTAATTTTTATTTAAATGTCTTATTAATAAGTAATATCTTTTCACATTATGTTTGTCGTATTTGAAAAAAGACTTTGCGATTTATTTTCGCAACAATGGACTTTCAATTGTTGTGCTCCACGAACCAAGGGATGAAGTCTAATGTAACTTGATCATAAGACAAACATCTATTAAGATAAGAGCTGGCTGGAAAAAAATTTTGTGTGCTTCATCAATTATCTGCAGAGAATCGCCGTGAACTTGTTTTTGAAGTTGAAAGTGAAAAAACAAGCATACATGCCAAAGTTTCTTTATTCATTAAATTTCTTTTAGAATTTGTACTTTATATGTAATTTTAATTTAAACTTCTTATAATATTTGTAGTTATTCATCTCCATATAAAGTTGTGTCTTTTTTTTCATGTTATTCACAAAGTCATTAATTAAATTGTTAAGTTATTGAATCAAATAAAAAATGTTAAATAGTTATAAATAAATGTTAAAAAGTATTTTAAAAAAATAAAATTAATTGTAAAAAATGTTAAAGAATTTTATAAAATATATTTTCTTTAAAAAATAGATTTAATCTTTGAAACATGTTTCCATTACACATTAAACGTCACTTGCATACAATAACTTTTGTTATTAAATACTAAATAGTTTTGATTAAAATCATTTAACGTAAAAAGTAAATATTAACTTTTGGAAATAAATGCATTCCAAGATCATTTAACGTAAAGTTTAAATATTAAAAATTTAATAAACATCAATGTTTGCACCACATTGGAAACATTGCAAACCTCTTGGTATTAGAAAATTGATGTGTATTCCAACTCATTAAAACACAACTTCCAATGAAAAGATTTTTAAATGTATTTGCACAACATAAAATAATAAATATGAAATCAAAATAAACGTTTGTATAATTTTTTTTTCATTATTATTTGCACTGCTCAAGATAATCATCATTACACTAGTCTAGATATTTCTACTGCTTCCTTTATTGTTTCATCTCCAACACGCTTTCATGATTCAACTTATTCGGATTTCAATATCAAAAAAATATTGAAAAAATACATTTACGTTTCTCATCTAAGAACTTTTCTTCTCTGTTTGATCATCATTTGTTTGAACATTCAGAGTTCTTCTACATTGCATGATTAGCGAAAGTCAGAGTTCTTTTACATTACATTCGTAAATCATTTTCGCAACTATCATCTATAGAAAGGTATGCATGTTCAAATTCTTTAAATACCATTTCCGTAACATAGATGAACTTATTGAAACTAACTACAATGATGACATCTACAAATTGTTCTCTTCATGGTGGTTGTGTTATTCAAATTGCATGTTATTACATGTTTCTCTTATTCAGTTTGCACGTTATGAGTGATGAACTACCTTGTCTACCTTATCTCTTTCACTCACAATAGTGATTAGAGGTACAATGTCAAAGAAAAAGTTTAAGAAATACATTCATGAATATAGCATTAAATCAGTAAACACTTTTTCAGCCCTAAAGTCAACTTATTTATCTTTTTGCTTCTTCTTCAATTGTTATCTTTCAAAGTATTCCAAGTTGTGTTCTGGAATGGAGCAAAAGGATTGTCAAAATGCAATGCTTAGAAGGAAGATGTTGCTACAAGAAAGGTTGCATGCAAGAAGTAATAAACATTAATGTATGTTTGTAACATCCCATTGTACAAATGTAGTTTGAAAACAAATTGAACAAATAGGTGTAATTTTGTAACACTTCGTTATAAAGTGTTAATTTGTATTAGTCATTCTTTTTGTTACAGATAACAAAGAAGACAACATAATACAAAAAAAATTAAATATGCCAACAATGCTTCTAAAAGTAGAAACATATCAGGTTCCATTATTAGAACTAACTTGAAATTTATATTTTTTACTATGTGTATGTTTTTTACTTGAACTTCACAATGAACATGCATAATGAAATATGCTTTGTTTAGTAGTGACAAACAAGAAAAATCAATCTGATAAATTATTGCAAAATATTATACAGAGGAAGCCATTAATTGAGTTGGAGTTTAGTAAGTCTACTGTTTATAAGCTAATTCTTCTTATATCAAAGAATTAAGTATTTTTATTTTTTTATGTTACATTCACTACTATTACAATAATTATTTGACAGATGTCCAGAACAATATCAACAACGTCCAAAATATTAGTGCAATATTTCATACCAGAAATGGTGAATGATCTTTGTTTGTTGTTGAAAAATAGATATCAAATTTGATTTTAAAAAATAATAACATAAGTTTCATTTAAATGTAATGGTTGAAAACAATATACCAAATTCTTCAAGTAGTATGATTCATAATGTTAATATCTCTAATATTATGCACAATGAAATCAACAAACAATATTAGTTTCGATATATTTCTACATTCATCCTAATTTTTTTTATACCTATTGTAATCCCATGAAGATGAAGATTTTTAAATTACCATGAATTTATTTATTTAGTCAATACAATTGTCCACAATAGCAGACAAAGAACTAATGGACGTAATAATGACAATGATAACAAAGTCATAACATACATTGCATGTAAGTACGTTTTTGCTGATATATATATATATATATATATATATATATATATATATATATATATCAATGTTCATAAGTTAAACTATTATAATAAGTTATTTCTCACAGGTGGAAGATCTGAAGTGGTAAATGACTCCTATTCCGTCTCTAAGAATAAGATTGTAAAATATCCTTTTGAAGTGTCATACAATCACTTCAAACAGGTTCAGTCTTGATGATGAAACAACAACACAACGAAAGGGTTCAACAACAACAAATCACTCTTCAGCAACAATAACAAAAAAGATAATTCATAAATTTAATGCAAAATTTAGTCATGTCACTATATAATTTGAATCATTAATTTCCTGAATTTCATTCCACTACAATTGAAGCAGATACTACAAATACAAAGGAATTATATTCAAAAGCAGAGTTGCAAGGTAAACAAACACAAATTCTACATAACCTGACATTAAATACATGCATGTGATCCTAATGCTTTTTTATTATGTCTAGAATTTCTCAATATTGGACAACTTTTGTTGGAATGCCAATACTGTCAATCTTAACTTTGGTATGAAGAAAGAGAAGAAAAATCTAACACCTTAAAGCAAGTACAATTCTCATTGTGTTGTCAAAAGGGAAAAGTGGAACTTCCACTATTGAAAAAACCACCTCATTTGCTTCAAGTTTTGTTAAATGGTGAAAATCATAGAAGGAAACTATTTTTACAAAATATAAGAATATACAACAGTATGTTTTTATTAGGTTCTTAATTGATTACATAACATGGATGACATTTTCTTTTATGTATCATACACTTCACAAATTTATAAAGACGTGATTTTTTCATCATAGATATTATTGGATAGCACTCATTGTTCATTGTCATTACCCAAAAAATTACATCTGAAAAACTTTCGTGCGTTGCACAAATAGAAAAACTAGTTTCTAGATAAAACTATATAAAAAAAATATTGTCTCTTTCTTTAAAATAAAAATATAAAAAATAAGACCCTTTCTTTGGAATACAAATAAAAGACATATAGTTTGATTATAATGATAGCTCATAAAAGTATCAGCCTTGGTTGGCAACTTAGGTGAACTAAGTTGTAAGGGTCTTGATTTAAAGGAATAGAACAACAACTAAACATGCCCTATATGCTTCATTTTCCATGGTTATACTTATATAAGCATGCACGCCTGTTATTGTTATGCAACCTGCAAAAAATGAATAGATAAGCTATGTGCTTTCTCTCATTTTATGAGATTAAGAGATAAGTTCTTAACCTTAAATTCTTCTATAAATTCAAGTGGTGATTATCTTATTGCACTTAGATTTCTCTTGAAAAAATTGTGTTTTTTGTTCTCTATCTCTTCCATCTTTTATGTTTTTGTTATTTTTTTTGTCAAGAACCAAACCTTCACACCTTATTAAACTCATGTTTAGTAGCAAGATTCTATGAACTTGTTTATTTCCATTTCTGCATTATATCTTGTGTTTTAAGTTTTTCTCATTGTTTTCCATTAAAATTGATTTGTTTTTTAAGTACTAAGACTTAAAACGTATAGCCAAAAACTATTTAAGGAGTTTTGATACTTTTCCACTGATCGCATACTTTTTATTGATTCCTATGGAATAATCTACATGTTGTTAATTCCTTACAACTTTTTTACCGATTGATTTCAAGTTAATGCTTGAAATATTATGAGTTCTTTGATAATCATTATATATAGATTATGTGATAATTGATGTTATCATGTTTTATTTTGTTTATTTTTTATTCTCTTTGTTATTTTATTATTATTTTCTTAGATATTTTGGTTTTATTTAATAAAATTGGAAAAATATAAGTATTTGGTTTACATTTTGTAGATTAGGAGAAAATCCCTGGAGATTTGAAGTTTAAAGAATATTTTCAAAATTATTATTCAAGTGGAGTACTTTATATTCAAAGATTATCAACCACATAAGTTATTCACCAAGTTAGTTACTCCAATTACTAGTCAGAATATTTGAAGAATATCTCAAAGATATTGAACTTCAGAAGATTAAAAGATATATATATATATATATATATATATATATATATATATATATATATATATATATATTATCCAAGATATTCTGGTATCGGATCAAGTACAAAGTTGCAAGTCCAGTCCAATTTGAAAAATCTATAAATAAGGGTTTTGTTAGAGGTGAAAAACAAAATCCCTTTCGGGAACCTCCCCTTTAGGGAAGAAAAGAAAAAATAAACACTCTTGGAGAGAAAGACACTTGATGGTATACCAATTAGGAAAATATACAAATATTGTTAAATATTTTTAGTAAAAGATAAAACAATTTGTTAGTTATAACTTAAAGGATTTATTTATTTTAAAATATTTTCTAAGAAATAAGATTTGGTGGATAATTATTCAATTCGAAAAATATTATTAGATATTAGTTTGATATTCTTGGATATTGTCATATTGTTACAAATTAAAAGATATCCTGAGACATTGTTAGATATAATGAGATATTATTGTTAGATAATACTAAGTGAGAATAAAATATTTTATTTTCCTTATGGTGTGTTTGGATGAGACAATTTAAAAGAATAATTCATTTATTTGAAGAATTTGAATTTCTTTGAAGTAAAATGGCTTGTTTGGATGAGCAAATTAAAAGGGAGTTGAAATTGAGCAATTTTAAAAAAGTATTTAAAATAACTAAAATAATAGAATTTGAAATTCACTAAAAAAAGAAGAAAATTGAAATTTCACAATCGACCTAAAATCGACTAGGACTGACTTGGCCGAATTTGATCAAATTTTGGTTGATGCCGACTTGGCTGAAATTTGGTTCGGACCAACTCAGACGAATTCAGCCAAATTTCAGTTGGGGCTAACTCAGCCGAGTTTGACCAAATATTTGGCTAAGCCAACTTAACCGAATTTGGTCAGAGCCGAATACAGCCAAATTTTGGCTGGGGCTAACTCAATCAAATTTGGTCAAATTTGGCCAAGTTGATATTGTTGAAATTCAGCTGAGTCGGCCTCGTTTGAAATTGGACTACATTCGATCGATTTGACCCTGAGTAAAATCTAACCAAATTCAACCATGTTTCCTCGAATAAAAATCTGCCCAAATTTAACCATTTCATCGAGTCATACATGTTCGAAACTTGATCGAGTTGACCCTGGCCGAATTGTGGTTGAATTTAGTAGAGTCAACCTTGGCTGAATTCGACTAAATCGGCTTCGATAAAAAAAAATTCTAGTTGGTTGAGAGAAATTCAAACAAATTTGGCTAAGTCAGCTCCGTCTAAAATTCTGCCAAAGTTGGTCGAGTTGACCCTAGCCGAAATTTTGCAAAATTTGGTCGATTCGGCATCACTCGAAATTTGGTCGAGTTAACCCCGATAATAATTCAGTTGAGACAATATCGCCCAAAATTCAGCTGAATTGACCTTAGTCAAAATTTGGAAAAATTTAGCTGAGTCAGACTAAATTGAAATTTGGTAAAGTAGACCCCAAATGAAATTTGGTCGATTCAATCCCGACTAAAATTAGGCAGAATTCGACTAAGTCGTCCCCAACCAAAATTGGTTGACTGCAATAGAGTTGGCCCTAGCCAAAATTTGGTGAAATTCAATCCAGTAAGATATGTCGAAATTTTGGCCAAATTTGACCGAATCAACCCTACACGAATTCAATCAAGTCGACCTAGACCTAAATTTGGCCAAATTGGAGTGAGTTTATGCCGACAAAAATTCGGCCAAATTCGGTCGAGTCGACCCGATTGAAATTTTATCGAATTTAAATATTTTAAGTTGACTAATATATTTTTGGAATTTAATTTCAAATTTTTATAGATTAAAATGAAATTTTGTCTCATAAGAGAAATTCAATTATTTTATCCAAACAAGAAATTGAAATGTAAGATATTTTAATTACTTTATCTAAACAAATTATTTATAAAATTAAGGGAATTCAATTACAAAATTTCTTAGAATTGTTGAAACGCTTTATCCAAACACAAGGTTAGAAATATTAGGCTTATAAATATATCGGAGAATAGGGTTACAAAAAGGGTTTTACTAGAAGTGAAGAGTAAGAGGTAAGAGAAACTTATGTTCTTGTTTTTCTTGTTTTCTTTCTTGCCTTCTTATTTGTATGTGATGCATTATTTTATGACCCTAAATTGTGGAGTAGATGTCATTTAGTATGATTGTGATAACATGTAAATGTATGTCTTTGTGATGATAACTTAGTGAAAGGTGGGCATTCTATCTCTAGTGGTGAGCGTGAGTGTTCACTCCGCTCGTAAGACTCCTAAGGAGAAGTGGGGAGTGGTCTTCACTCGTAAGACTCCTAAGGAGCAGTGGGGAGTGGTCTTCGATCGTAAGACTCTTAGGGAGCAATGGATAGGGTGACATTGCGTAGTTGTACCAGGGTGAACTTGGTCAAGGCTTGCAAGGAGAGTAATGAGAAGTGACACCTGCAAACTTTGCCCATAAGACTCTTGGGCAATAGGGGAAGTGAAGCGCTTATAAGTAAGCTATTAGTATTCAATTTGATCTAAGGGGATGTAGGAAGTTCCACATATTGGTTATAGACAACTATGGACCTTAAGGGTAACAAGAAGGGCCTTGGCCTCTTCAATTTTTTTTTTTTATATTTATATAATTTAATTTTTTTAGTTTTAATTTATTTTTATTATATTTTATATTTTGGACACCTTAAAAACTTTTATACATTTGTATAAAGATTTTGGCATCTCCAACTAATTTTATCGAAGAATCATTTGCAGGTTTTTTTTTAATCATTTTTATGCAATAAAAATAAAATTCTAATATAGTATGATAATAATATCATGTTATTTCCCGAACCGAAGGATTTGTATAATTTGAGATTATTTTTATCAAATAGAAGTATAGTTAAGTAAATATCTATATTAACAAATAACTCATCAATTAGCTATCTCACACAAATCTACAATTCTTTTGGATTTGGGTAGTCTCCCAAAGTATGAGGAATGGTATTAATTTGATTAGAGCATTTTGTAAAGTGAAAGAAAAATATTTTATTATTAATGGGGAACACTTAGTAAAAGACTTGCCATATAAAAGGTCAACTTTTTCTACGACCTTAAGTTTTCATATTTTCTTTTAAATATAATTCACATTTCAATCGTTTATGAGAATTTATTTGTAAGTTTATGATAATTTTATCATAATTTGTTGCGATCCTTTATGTTTTTTTTTAATTAAATTTTCGTGGAATGACACCTATATTTAAAATGAATTTATTTGAAAAGATGTTATATACCTCAAAAGATTTCAAAACCATAACATCATTCCTAAAAGGGTTGCAAAGAATGTCAATATGATTGAATATCAATTATGTTAAATGATATTGAAGACATGTCTTAGATATAAAAGTTTTAACCATGTGTTAAGTTCATAAATTTTTCATACTTAAATAATTACAACATTCACGTATCAATTTTGTTATAGAATTCAGAGATATCAAATTAATTTATAGGCTTAAATACCTTTTTGGTCCTCATTTTCGTAATGTTTGTTGCGGATGGTCCTCATTTTGACAGAATGTTTAAAATGGTCCTCATTTTTACCGAATGTTTAAAATGGTCATCATTTTCGCAATTCGTGTTTTATTTGGTCCTTTTCTGTAATGCCGTTTAAATCATTAACGGAGCATTGTACCACATCTGTACAGTACACGTAACACACCCTAATACAAATCGTGCCACCTGTACAATGCTCCCTTAATGATTTAAACGTCGTTACATAAAAGGACCAAATAAAACACGAATTGCGAAAATGAGGACCATTTTAAACATTCGGTAAAGATGAGGACCATTTTAAACATTCTGTCAAAATGAGGACCATCCGCAACAAATTATACAAAAATGAGAATCAAAAAGGTATTTAAGCCTAATTTATATTAAGAAAACTAAATTGACTATCATTCACTTCAAACCTAAAATCAACTTTAAATTGATAATACTCTTTTAAATACAAAAATTTGCATTCTTCATTTAAATAATATATTTATTTAAGTAAACTTAATCACTTTTTCACATAAATTAGATTTAAATATACTGTAAATTAATTACCACACCACAACTTATTTTGGTATCTTTTTGTCAAAAAATTATATTTACATTATAAATACTAGCATATAAAAGTGAATGATTTTATTCAATGATTATGAAGATGAATTCGATTATTGAGATGATTTCAACAATGACAATAGATAAAATTTTGACAGTGGAAAGGAGAGATAGTGAGTATTTTTTTTTTTTTTAAATTGAGTAATTTTTTTCTTTTTAAAATTAAAACTAAATTTAATTTTTATATAAAAGTTATGATGATTTTGTTAAAATTTATATTTTTATAAAATATTTTTTGTTTAAGGTTACAAAAATGTTTAAAATTTGAAAAAAAAATTTAAAGGATGAAAACTAATATTATTTATCTAAAATTTCAATGATTTAAATATTTTTGCTTAGCCCTAATTTTTCTCATTTAAAATTTTCACAATTAATAAAATAATTTATTTATAAAATGTCTTGTTAAACGGACGGGTAAAAGTATCCGTTGTACTAAGATTAGATCATAAAAAAGAAAAAAGAAGAGAAAAACATTTCTTCCCGCACTAACACCACGCCAAATCTCATAATCCGCAATACATCGAATAAAACATTTTTCTTCAAAAAAGATAAAAAATAAAAGATAAAGAAAATCAAAATCAAAAAATTCATAAAACTTAATTAGTATTGTAGTCATAAGGTACAGGAATATGATGAGGTAAAGTATTGAAATGTCTTCCTTTTGCCTCATCCGGTCTCCATTATCTTGATCGATCTCCGACCCTTCAACCCCTCGCATTTAAGATATCTAAGTATATTCTTCCTCTTTTATTACCACTCTCTCCCGCTTCTTCCATTTAAACACCTCTTTTTTTTTTTTTTCTGTACCCGAATATTTCTTTTGAACCTCAAAATTTTTCCACTATTCCATTGATGCCCTTTCAGAAAAATAAATGTAAATTAAAAAGTGTATTTGATAACAAATGTAATTATGAGCTTTTGGTGGGTCAACAGACTTATTTAGTGCGCTATGGTGATTATTATTGATCCAATTGCACCCCAACTGACTTTCAAAAGTGAAAATCTAAAAGTAGAGATGACAAAAAAATCCGTTTTTGTGGGTATTGTCTGAATCCGTTTTGACGGGAATGGACTGGTATGGATATGGGAAATCCTCAATTTTTTCAATTGGGTATAGGGATGGGGATGGGGATGAATATATCCCTGTCATATCTCCATCCTCATTTAAATTATTAAATTATTCACAATCAATTAAGTAACCCTATATATATATATTTTTTTTTTTTCTATTTTTTTTTTCTAAATATTTGTTTTGTCATAAAACTCATTCGCATCTTCAATATATTTTTTATCTTATCATAACCTTTATGTAATTATGTTAAAATGATGTATGTGAATTAAAAAAAAATTATGTCTAACATTTGAATATTTCTATTATTTTTTAATATTTTTATTTATTGTATATTTTCCTTTCACATGAGAATGTTTAATACTCACAATTTAAGTGTTTAATAGCATAAACATTTCATTTACTAAGTAATATAAAAAAAATTACTTATTATTATTAATTTTTGTTTCATTTGAAGAATTCTTTTATTTCGCTAAAACAATTTTTGTTATTTCTCAACCATTGAGTATATATGTTGATATTTGAAAAAGTTTTCTTAGATCTCTAAGATGTTTTTCGTCTTATCATACCATTAATTATACATTTGTTTTTCTTTGTGTAATTCCTTCCAATAGTCTCCAAATTGTTCATAAGACACACATTTGTTAATTTTTTAATATTTTTATTTTTGTTTATTTTCATCATATAGAATATTATTTCGATAAATTTTATCTAATTATTTTTTATTTTCTAACTCATTACAATCATACTTTAAT